>Ga0209231_1000144_pt1:0-47500 | contig 51008 bp, 44 predicted proteins | sample Deesub45470m_DNA_FD_188086 | JGI IMG/M metagenome (GOLD analysis project Ga0209231, IMG submission 188086) | Deep subsurface microbial communities from North Pacific Ocean - 450_OLKR46/470m Metagenome (SPAdes) (version 2) | ecosystem: Environmental > Terrestrial > Deep subsurface >... | reverse complement strand
CTAACCAACTGAGCTATGGGACTGTAAAAAACAACCACAGCTCAAGGATAGCCCGCAACTGAGCTTGTTTTTGGTTTGCTATTTTATATTAAAAAAAATGAAGAAGATAAAAAAGGTAAATATCATATTAATATTGCTATTAACATCGTGTAATTTCTCTCTAAAAAGGAGGTGTTCCAGCCGCACCTTCCGGTACGGCTACCTTGTTACGACTTAGCCCCAGTTACTGGTTTTACCCTAGGCAGCTCCTTGCGGTTACCGACTTCAGGTACTCCCAACTTCCATGGCTTGACGGGCGGTGTGTACAAGGCCCGGGAACGTATTCACCGCGCCATGGCTGATGCGCGATTACTAGCGATTCCAGCTTCACGGAGTCGAGTTGCAGACTCCGATCCGAACTGAGACGAGCTTTTGAGATTAGCATCTAGTCGCCTAGTAGCTGCTCTTTGTACTCGCCATTGTAGCACGTGTGTAGCCCTGGACGTAAGGGCCGTGATGATTTGACGTCATCCCCACCTTCCTCACGGTTTGCACCGGCAGTTTCTCTAGAGTCCCCGACATTACTCGCTGGCAACTAAAGATAGGGGTTGCGCTCGTTATGGGACTTAACCCGACACCTCACAGCACGAGCTGACGACAACCATGCAGCACCTTGAAAAATGTCCGAAGAAGGTCTAGTTTCCTAAACTGTCATTTCCCATTTAAGCCCAGGTAAGGTTCCTCGCGTATCATCGAATTAAACCACATGCTCCACCGCTTGTGCGGGCCCCCGTCAATTCCTTTGAGTTTCAATCTTGCGACCGTACTCCCCAGGTGGATTACTTATCACTTTCGCTTAGGCACTAACCGTATATCGTTAACACCGAGTAATCATCGTTTACAGCGTGGACTACCAGGGTATCTAATCCTGTTCGCTCCCCACGCTTTCGTCCATGAGCGTCAGTTATAGTTTAGTGAGCTGCCTTCGCAATCGGTGTTCTGTGTCATATCTATGCATTTCACCGCTACATGACACATTCCGCCCACTTCATCTATACTCAAGAAAAACAGTATCAATGGCAGTTCTATCGTTAAGCGACAGGATTTCACCACTGACTTATTCTCCCGCCTGCGGACCCTTTAAACCCAATAAATCCGGATAACGCTTGGACCCTCCGTATTACCGCGGCTGCTGGCACGGAGTTAGCCGGTCCTTATTCTTATAGTACCTTCAGCCTCGTTCACGAACGAGGGTTTATTCCTATATAAAAGCAGTTTACAACCCGTAGGGCAGTCTTCCTGCACGCGGCATGGCTGGTTCAGACTTTCGTCCATTGACCAATATTCCTCACTGCTGCCTCCCGTAGGAGTCTGGTCCGTGTCTCAGTACCAGTGTGGGGGATAACCCTCTCAGGCCCCCTACCTATCATCGCCTTGGTGAGCTGTTACCTCACCAACTAGCTAATAGGACGCATGCCTATCTCTAACCACCGTAGTTTTAATAAATCTGTGATGCCACAAATAAATTTTATGGAGTATTATTCTTCCTTTCGAAAGGCTATTCTCCTGTTAGAGGTAAGTTGCATACGCGTTACGCACCCGTGCGCCACTCGTCAGCAAATTAGCAAGCTAATTCCTGTTACCGTTCGACTTGCATGTGTTAGGCCTGCCGCTAGCGTTCATCCTGAGCCAGGATCAAACTCTCCGTTGTAATTATTCTTATTTGTTTCTAAAAAATTACTACGCGTTGATTTTACTCAAGGATATTTACCTTTTTTTCTCTACTTCAATTTCTTCAAAGAACTCTCTGTTTCTCCCGCTTTCCCCTCTCTATTTCCCATCATTTCGTCTCAAACGGGCTGCAAAAGTACAACTCTTTTCCTTTTCCCAAAACTTTTTTTTACTTTTTTTTACTTTTTATCTCCACTCCCCCTTAAACACCTGATTGTGAACTTACTTTTTTTTACTTTTTTTAATTTGTTTATTGTGCTGATTACTTTGCTTTATATATTACACTCCTTCGGTGCTGGTTTTTTTTACCACAAGCGTGGACGCTTGCGGCAGCGGGGGGGCATATTCATTCTTACAATTCAACCTCTTTAATAGCAACTCCTTTTTCATTGTAAATAAACATAACTTTATTTAATCTATCTATCCTAAATTTTCTAACCCCGTTTTGAAACTCAATTGTAACTTGAATATCCCCATCTTTATATGTGTTAATCAAAGTAGTATCTCCATCTTCTGTATAATGATAAAAGTCTCCAACAAGTAACCCATCCACAAAAACTCCTTCTTTAAACAAATTGCCATTTTCAAAATAATATTTAACTGGTCCATTTTTAATTCCTTCACTAATAGTTATTTCAGATTTAATATTTCCATTAGAAAAATATTCTTTGTATATAGTATTGCCTGTTCTACTATTCTCAGTACATGAGAATATAAAAAAACTTATAATAAAAAAAGTATTCTTCCTCATCATTTATTTTATCTAAAACTCCAATTTAATGTTCAAATATACAACTTATCCACATTAGTCCTCCTTATTTTCTTATTCAATCACATTAGAAATGTGCAGAAAAAAGGAATCAACTACTTTACTGCTGCTATAAAAGCCATAGCAACTACAAGGTCTTCGGGAGAGGTGATTTTAATGTTTTCTTTATTGCCACTTACTAAATGGATTTTTGTACCTGTTGCTTCTACAACACTTGCATCATCTGTAAAGGCTTCTGTAAATTCTTGTTGGTAGGCTTTTTTTATGAGAGATGTTTGGAAACATTGTGGGGTTTGTACAATTTTATAGCACGACCGTTTTACTGCTTTGTTTCCTGTTTTATCTACATGACGAAGTGAATCTACCACATCAACCACAGGGATGGCGTTTTGATATTGTTCTGCTGCATTGAAACAGTTAACTATGGTTGTTTTGCTTACTAATGGACGAACGCCATCATGTATTGCTACAATACCTTCTTTATTAACTATAGCTAAGGCGTTTTGTACGGAGTGAAAGCGTGTTTTTCCTCCTGCTACAATTTGATGTGGAATTTTGGTAAACTCCTTTTTATAACAAAGCTCCTCCCAAAAGTCGAATTGATTTTCGGGAAGAGCTAATATGATTTGAGCTTCCGGATAAGTGGAATAAAATTTCTCTATGGTATGCATCAGAATAGGTTTACCATTAAGTTCAAGAAATTGCTTGGGAATGTTTTCTCCCATTCGTTCTCCTTTACCTCCGGCAACTATTATGATATATTTATGCATTGCTTAGTTCTTCTTCATTGAAGAATTCATCTGCACTAGCGGTGAAAGTGTTTCCGTTATTATCATCCTCATCATAACTATTATTACTGTTGTTGTTTTCATAGTTATTGTCTTCTTTCTTTCTGCCTATTGAGCGAATGTATGCATTTAACATACGATGAATTTTTTCAATTTCTTCAATTAATTCATTTTGTGTTGTTTCATCTATAAGACCTCTTTCGTTAGCTTTTATTGTCCAACCTTTGGTTTCTAATAAACAACCTCTTGAAATATAGCAATAATGTTTTTTGTCTTTAAAGTTGTACCTTCCGTAACCTGAGGCAATGTTTGAAGAAATAGCATCTGCAGCTGTTACAAATGATTTTCCTACGGTTTCTTTGTTAAACCCTTCCCATTTTTCTACAATTTTCCACACGGTAGATTCTAGGTTTAAGCATTCTTGGTAAAGTTTAAGGTCTTCTAGTTTCATAATTTTTATAAAGTTTACAATTTAATAATTTACTTAGATAATCAACATGGCATCCCCATAAGTAAAGAAGCGGTATTTTTCTTTTATTGCTTCTTTATAGGCTTTCATCACATTATCGTAACCACCAAATGCTGTTGTCATCATTAACAATGTTGATTCGGGCATGTGAAAATTTGTAATCATACAGTTAGCAACACTAAAATCATAAGGAGGGAAAATAAATTTATTTGTCCAACCTTGATATGGCTTAAGTAACCCATCTGTTGACACAGAAGATTCTACTGCTCTCATAGATGTTGTTCCTACTGCACAAATTTTTCTTTTTGCTTTTTTAGCGTTATTTACTTTAGTAACACACTCTTCATCAATGAAAGCTTCTTCTGAATCCATTTTATGTTTGGTAAGATCTTCTACTTCTACTGTTCTGAAAGAACCTAAACCAACATGAAGTGTAACAAAAGCGAAATCTATCCCTTTTATTTCTAATCTTTTCATTAGGTGTTTACTGAAGTGTAATCCTGCGGTTGGAGCAGCAACAGCTCCTTCATTTTTAGCATAGACAGTTTGGTATCTTTCAGCATCTTCTGGCTCTACTGCTCTATTAATATATTTTGGAATTGGTGTTTCTCCTAATCTGTTGATGATTGCTTTAAAGTCTTCGTAAGAACCATCGTATAAAAAGCGAAGTGTTCTACCTCTTGAAGTGGTATTATCTATTACTTCGGCAACTAAATCATCATCACCAAAATATAGTTTATTTCCTATTCTGATTTTTCTTGCTGGATCAACTAACACATCCCACAGGTAATTTTCTCTGTTTAATTCTCTCAATAAGAAAACTTCAATTTTGGCACCTGTTTTTTCTTTGTTTCCATACATTCTTGCTGGAAAAACTTTGGTGTCGTTCATTATCATTAAATCACCATCATCAAAATATTCAATGATGTCTTTAAACATTCGGTGTTCAATTTCTCCAGTGTCTTTGTGTAAAACTAATAATCTTGATTCGTCTCTTTCGTCAGCTGGTTTATCAGCTAGTAATTCTGGTGGTAAATTGAATTTAAATTTTGATAATTTCATCTTTGTTTTTTAAGTACTAAATTGGTTTAAAAAATAAGTTTGCAAATGTAATAATATATCTATTAAATACAAGTGTATAAAAAGCTAATTACTGTCTTTTTTAACTAAAAAAGCCTATTACTTAACTAAATTAGTAATAGGCTTTTTAATTATGAAAATAATATTATTTCAAAGATTCTGCTCCTGCAACAATTTCTAAAATTTCGTTTGTGATTGATGCCTGACGAGCTTTGTTATAAACTAACTTAAGATCATTTATTAAATCAGTTGCGTTATCTGTTGCTTTATGCATAGCTGTCATACGAGCTCCGTGTTCTGAAGCCATAGAATCTAATAATGCCTTAAAAAGTTGTGTTTTTAGCGATTTAGGAATTAACTCATCTAAAATTGCTTTCTTTTCCGGCTCATAGATGTAATCTACTGTATTGCTACTTGATGTTTCGTTTACTTCGGGAGGTAATACAGGCAAAAATTGCTCATTTTGCAACAATTGTACAGCTGCATTTTTAAACTGATTGTAAACCAAAACCACTTTATCTACTTTTTTATCGATAAAAAGATTCATGATTTCGTCAGCAATTGACGAAGTATTTTCAAATGTAAGGTCATCCCAAATTTTTTCGGTATCCGGTTTAAAAACCGGACTAAGTGAAAAGTTAGTTTTCTTTACTGCATCTTTAAACTTTTTTCCAATAGGAAGAACTGTTACATTGCTATCTTTATAAGTTGTTTCGGCTAATTTAATTGCAGATTTAATAACGTTGTTATTAAATCCTCCGCAAAGTCCTCTATTGGAAGTTATACCAACAATAAGTACATTTTCGACAATTCTTTGGTCTGAAAAAGCTCCATCCATACTATCTAACCCTGCACTAATGTTTGATATAATTTCTTGCATTTTATTAGAATAGGGACGCATTTGAACAACAGCATCTTGAGCTTTTCTTAGTTTAGCCGCAGAAACCATTTTCATTGCAGATGTAATCTGTTTTGTTGAATTAACAGATACAATTCTATTTCTAATTTCTTTTAAGTTTGCCATTTATTAGTTCAATGTTTGAAGTTTAAGGTTTGAGGTTAATGTATCGATATGTGAATGACTAATCTCTAACACCTAAACCCTAAGTCCTATATATATTTAGCAGTTAATTCAGCACAAGCTTTATCTAAAACAGAAGTGATGCTATCATCAAACTTTCCTGCTTTTAATAAATCTAATGTATCTCTATGTTTGTTGTTTAAGAAGCTAATAAATTCTGCTTCGAATTCTTTTACTTTATCAACAGGAACAGCATTAATTAATCCTTTTGTTCCAACATAAATAATAGCAATTTGATCTTCAACAGTAAAAGGAGTATGTTCTGCTTGTTTTAAGATTTCAACATTTCTCTTTCCTTTGTTTAATACAGACATTGTTGCCGCATCAAGGTCAGAACCAAATTTAGCAAATGCTTCTAATTCTCTGTATTGAGCCTGATCTAATTTTAATGTTCCTGCCACCTTTTTCATTGATTTAATTTGAGCATTACCACCAACACGAGATACAGAAATACCTACGTTAATTGCTGGACGAACACCTTGGTTAAATAAATCAGATTCTAAGAAGATTTGACCATCAGTAATAGAAATTACGTTGGTTGGGATATATGCAGAAACGTCACCTGCTTGAGTTTCGATAATTGGCAATGCAGTTAAAGATCCTCCACCTTTTACTAATGGTCTGATAGATTCAGGTAAATCGTTCATTTCTTGAGCAATACTATCAACATTAATAATTTTAGCTGCTCTTTCTAATAATCTTGAGTGAAGGTAAAATACATCACCAGGGTAAGCCTCACGTCCCGGTGGTCTTCTTAATAATAAAGACACCTCTCTATACGCTACTGCTTGTTTAGATAAATCATCATAAACAATAAGTGCTGGTCTTCCTGTATCTCTAAAAAACTCTCCGATTGCAGCACCAGCAAATGGAGCGTAGAATTGCATTGGGGTAGGATCTGAAGCATTTGCAGCAACAATTACTGTATATTTCATTGCTCCAGCATTTTCTAATGTTTGTACAATGTTAGCAACAGTAGATCCTTTTTGACCAACCGCTACATAAATACAGAATACAGGTTCTCCTCTATCGTAAAATTCTTTTTGGTTAATAATGGCATCAATAGCAACAGAAGTTTTTCCTGTTTGACGGTCACCAATAATTAACTCTCTTTGACCTCTACCAATTGGAATCATCGCATCAATAGCTTTAATTCCTGTTTGCATTGGCTCGGCAACAGGCTCTCTGTAAATTACACCTGGAGCTTTTCTTTCAATTGGCATTTCATAAACATCTCCTTCAATAGGACCTTTTCCATCAATTGGAGTTCCTAAGGTATCTACCACTCTACCTAACATTCCTTCACCTACATTAATAGAAGCAATTCTGTTTGTTCTTTTAACGTTATCTCCTTCTTTAAGTCCTTCTGAAGAACCTAACAATACAGCACCTACATTGTCTTCCTCTAAGTTAAGTACAATTGCAGAAAGTCCGTTATCAAATTCAATAAGCTCACCTGCTTGAACGCTAGATAAACCATAAATTCTAACAATTCCATCACCTACTTGAAGTACTGTTCCTACTTCTTCTAGTTGAGTTTCTGTTTTGAATCCGGCTAATTGTTGTCTTAAGATTGCTGATACTTCAGCTGGTTTTACTTCGGCCATTTTATATTATTTTATCGTTATTATAGTTTTTAAAATTCTCTTACATAAGGGTTCTCATCAAATTCCATCTCTAAATTTAAGAGTTTTCTTCTGATGCTTTCATCCAGTTGTTTATCTTCTATTCTTAGAATTAAACCACCAATTATATCTTTATTTACTACTTCTTCTAATTCTATTGTAGCTTTTTCTGTTTTATTAATTTGAGCAATAATACTTTGTTTTTGCTCGGCAGAAAGGGGAACTGCAGTAGTTACTTTTGCTATTTTAATATTATAATGTTCTTTATATAAACTAATAAAAGAAACCGCAATAGCATAAAGAATTGATTCTCTTTTTTTTCTTAAAATAATTTCTACGAAAGCTTTTGTTACTTCGGAACTAAATGAGTTATAAAAAACTTCTTTGATAATAGCTTGTTTCTTATCTCCTCTGATAACAGGACTTTTAAGTAAAGTTATGAAATCAGGATTTTCATTACAAACATCCTTGATTAAGATCATATCTTTAATCAATGTTTCTAAAGCATTCTGCTCCTTTCCTAAGTCTATTAAGGACTTAGCATATCTTGATGCTACTTTCGAATCTAACATTTTAGGTATTAATTTAGTTGAATCTCATTAACAACACTACTAATCATAGAAGATTGTTTTGCTTCAGAAGAAAGTTCTTGTTTTAATATTTTTTCTGCAATTTCAATAGATAAAACAGCTACTTGATTTTTTAGTTCAGTAACAGCAGCCATCTTTTCATGCTGAATGCTTTCTCTTGCTGATGCAACAATTCTCTCTGCATCTTCATTAGCTTTAGTTTTAGCTTCTGCAATAATTTTATCTTTTAATGTACGAGCTTCTTTCAATATTTCATCTCTTTCAACACGAGCCTCTTTTAATAAATCTTCATTAGCAGATTTTAATTCAGCCATCTCTTTTTTGGCTTCTTCAGCTTTATTCAAAGCATCTTCAATTGATTTTTCACGCTCATTTACTGCGTTTAAAATAGGTTTCCAAGCGTACTTTTTAAGTAAAAAAAGTAACACTAAAAACAATAGTGTTTGCCAAAAAAACAAGCCTACCGAAAATTCATTTATTAATTTTTCCATATCTTTTTATTAAATTTTAAATTTTAAGAATCAACCGTAACCAATCGTTACGGTTGATTCTAGATTAGTTAAACTGCAAATAATGCAGCAAATCCAATACCTTCAATAAGCGCTGCTGCAATAAGCATAGCTGTTTGAATTTTGTTAGTAGCCTCAGGTTGTCTCGCAATAGCGTCCATTGCTGAACCACCAATACGTCCGATACCAATACCGGCTCCGATTACTACTAAACCTGCACCTACAATCGCTGGAATTTCCATAATATATAAAATTTAAGTTAATAATTACAAATTAAATGATGATTTACCTTAATGGTGGTCATCATGTTCTGCCACTGCTCCCCCAAAATAAAGAGCTGTTAGCATGGTAAAAATATAAGCTTGTAAAAAAGCTACTAGCAATTCTATGATAGACAAAAACAATGTCAATCCTAAAAATGCTCCTCGTGCAAACCAATTTTGGAAAACAAATAACAATCCTACTAAACTCATTAACACTATATGTCCTGCTGAAATATTTGCATACAAACGAATCATCAATGCAAATGGCTTAATAAAAACTCCTAACAATTCTATTGGAGCTAATACAAATTTCATTGGCACAGGTACTCCCGGCATCCAAAAAATGTGTTTCCAATAATCTTTCTTAGAAGTAAATTGAGTAATTAAAAAAGTAATTAATGCTAAACAAAATGTTACCGCTATATTTCCCGTTACATTAATTCCAAGAGGTGTTAATCCTGTTAAATTTATAAACCATATAAAAAAGAATACAGTTAACAAATAGCTCATGTACTTTTTATAATGTTTTTCGCCAATGTTTGGGATAGCAATTTCGTCTCTCACAAACAATACTAATGGCTCCATAAATTTACCAACTGCATTAGGTATATGCGATTTTTTATATGATTTAGCAAATCCTCTAAACAATAAAAATATAAATAAAGAAATCAGCATTACACTAAAAACACTTTTGGTAATAGAAAAATCTAAAGGTTTAGCATTTGTTACATGTTGATCTTCATCCATAGACAAGGTTCCTTCAGCATCTGTTTTGTATATTTTATTGTGATAAACCTTATAGTAATTTCCTTTTGATTCAGCAACAGCTTCTCCGTGATGAAATTTTGATGACATAAAAACGTGCAAGCCATTATCCCATAAAATTATAGGCAATGGAAATCCGTAATGTGTATTGGTAGTTTTATCAGTAAAAAGATGAAAATCATACGCATCTTGCAAGTGATGCATAATGTCTTGTTTAATTTCTGATTTCACACTGTTTTCTTCTTTCGCAACTTCCTCAGAAGCAATAGTTAACGATGGCGTTATTAACAATAAAAATAATAGTAACTTGAATATTTTTTTTCCTTGCATATCAGTCTTCAAAAAAAGGTTGTTTAAAAACGCTGCAAAAGTAATTATTAATATCTATTTTCAAAGCATATTCAAAAAAATATTTACCACTTATTTCCAACCTCCTGACCCCCCTTTATTTAACAACCTAATCAGTACTATAGTTTCTAAAAAAAGGCTCACGGCATAGGGTATAAAAAAGGCTGCAAATTCTAATTTATCTACCTTACCATCTTCATGATACTCAGGATGAAAAAAGATGAAAAATACCACAAACTTTAACATGCTCACAGCCATAAAAAAATAGCCTAAACTTTCAGCAAATTTATTTCTGAAATTGAATAGAAAAACAAAACTGCCAAAAGTGATACTAAAGTTAACTAAATAGGCTAAAATAATCTTATTACCAAACAATGGAAAACCTAAAAAATGTAAAAGAAAAAGATGCGCACAAAAAATCACACCTAGAGATATTAATAATAGAAGGAAAAAATTAACAGTAACTCGATTCATTGTTTTTCTTCATCATCTTCTTGATTAATTTTATTTACTTGTTTTAGCACCGTATAAAGTGCCACGGCAACACTCAAAATAGTTAGCCCTATAGTAAACCATTTTTTATCGGAAGGGTATTTTTCATCTAACAACTTACCTGAGTATGCTCCTAAAAAAATAATTACCCCCATCTGAACTGCTATACCTGATAGCCTAGCAAATTTATTAAACGAGTTGGACTTCTTGGTGGGCTTCTTTTTTGGCTCCATTTAGTTGAGTATTGTTTCCATTGCCCATGTTGCATGTTCCTGAGAAGTTTGCTCCCGGTTCAATAGAAAGCTTTTTGGTGTTGATCTCACCAACTATGTTTGCTGTAGATTTTAATTGTAATAATTCTTCAACATATATTTTCGCATTGATATTTCCAGAAACATCAGCATTTTTGCATTTAACTTCTCCATCTATTACTCCCGAATTACCAACAACCAATTTTCCTTGAGAAACTAATGTTCCATTTAAAGCACCATCAATTCTAATATCGCCTGAGCAAGTAATATTCCCTGTAATTTCAGTTCCTTTCTGAATAATATTAATTTCCGGGCTGGTTATTTCTTGTGTTTTTGCCATCTTATTTGAGTTTTTGGTAAACATTATTTACGTTAATAAATTAAGTTTTCAGCGGACAAAGATAATTTTTTATTCTTTTACATTCAAAATTCTTTTTATTCCAATCTAAAACGTGGCTAAAATTAGCATATTTATTTTATGCTCACATCAAAATTCTTGTTAAAGAAGGTTAAATAATAAGGGATATCTTTATCTTTATAAAACAAGTTAAAGTTATCACTTGAAATAATAAATGTTGGATATTCTTTAGCGTTTAATTCTTGTAGTGAGGTTTTGTTTAGGATTAATGCTTTATAGTAATTAATCACTTTTTCATATCCTTTAATTGGTTTTACTATAATTATCTGACTTTTCGCATCCAAAAAAATACTTTTTACCGGCTCAAAAGTAAGGTCGCTGAAATTATTTCTATTAAAATCTACTATTTTATTTTTATACGTGTTGAGTTGCTTATCGGTATTTGGAACCACTACTACAACCAAAAATTCTGTATCAAAAACATGCTTGTAAGGCACTTCTTTTTCTGTTTCAAAATCTATTTGAATTCCTTCTTTCATCAATTTAAGAATTTTAACCGCTTCTGGTTTCGATTCAGATTCAGGATGATTTTCAATAAATGTTTCTAAAGCTACTTTAAAAGTATCTCTCGGCATAGTGTACCCTATTGATAATGCTGCCAAAAAATCAAATTTATCTTGAATATGGTTTTCAGCAAAAATAGTTGTCGCCCTATCGCACCGCATAATAACTTTATCATAATGTCCGTCTTTAAAAAGCTCATAAACAATAGAATAATAATTATCCACTCTTCGTCTGTTTTCTCTGGTTACTTGATTGTATGTGGGGTCTAAAATTATTTTAGCATATTCACTTTCTGGATAATTTCTGAGTACTAAATTTTTATACTTTTCCTCCATTTCATCATCTTTAATTAGCAAACTAATTCTATAAAGGTTAAACCAAGATGGAAGTACGTAGCTTGAAGTATCGTAATCTACAATTAATCTTTCAAAAGATTTTATGGAATGTGGATAGTCTTGAAAATCCTCTTTATAAATATTGCCTAATGCAAAAAGTGCCTCAATAATTTTACCGTGAGAGGCTTTCATTTTAGTTTCTGTAAGAGGCAAAAACTTCATGTAATATTCGGGAGTGGTTTTTTCGTTTACTTTAGTTCCACTTGTATCAGTTTTAGAAGAATCATTTTCGTTTGCTAAAGATGCTTCATCTGGTATTAAACTCTCTTTATTACTTCTTCTCCAATTATCTTCTAATTTTCTATCTCCCCATTTTTTTCTAAAATCTGAAAACCCAAAACCCATAGTATTTTGGTTGTAGAAATACCATTCACCTTTGTTTGTTCCTCCTCCAGGTGTTGTATTCTCCATAAAATCAACACTTGTATTGTTTTCTGCTAATTCTTTTTCTCGCTCTTCTTTTTCTGCCTTTGCAATTAACTCATCAATAACTCTAGTCCTAAACTCTACATCAGTTGCCATTCTTTGCAGGCTATCTTCTTTTTGTACAATAACAATGTTGTCTGCCAATTTTTTCAATGCTTTTGTTCGCATTTCAATTTTTTCGTAATCTTTATACTCTTTTGGCAATACGGTTAAACAACTATCATAATAGTTATAAGATTTTAAGTATTTAGGAATATCATAAAAATATTGCCCCAACCTTAAATAGGTTATTGCTTTTTGCTTCGTATTTGTGGTACTGTATGCAGCAGATTTTGTAAGATAATCTATGGCTAACGAATCTTTTTCTTCTTTAAAAGCAATATCTGCCAAAGCATAATAAATCTGATCTTTATAATCTTCATTCTTTTTATCTTTTAGCATTTTTCTAAGCATTTTTTTAATGCTACTCTGTCCTTCTCCTTCTGTATCAAAAGCTAATGCTCTACTGATTTTTGCATTAAAAAGCATTTCGTATTCAGGCTTCAATTTTATTACTTTACTAAAATAAATAGAAGCTTGTTCAAACTCTTTTTGTTTTAGCCAAAGTTGAGCTAACACATAATTGAATCTTATTTTATGGTGTTTCTTCCTAGTAGTTTCCAATGCCTTTTCGAGATGTTTTATAGCTTCTTCTCTATTGTTTACACGAATATAATAATCAGCAAAAACAGCATTAAATTCGCTAGCAAACTGTTTAGGAATACTTTTCTTTTCTTCTAATTTTTTCAGGATAGCTTCAGCTTTATTCAATTCTTCTAATTCCATATGAGTTCTTGCTAACCAAATTTGGGCTTCGTAACCGGGCGGTTTTTTATTATAGGCTTTCGCTACATACTCAAAAACTTCTAGCGCAATATAAAATTCTTGTTTATAAAAACGAGCCCTCCCCATTAACATATAACAATCATCAATCCACCTAACATGTTCTTCATTTCTAATATATATGGAATGTCTATCAATTACATTAGTGGTTTTATCTATCACTCTTTCCATATTAGGAAACATGCTTTTAGATTTTGTTTCATCAGGATAAATAAATATTGGAATAAGCTCAGAAAAATCATCACTGTGTTCTTCTCGCAGCTTTTTCACATCTGCTTTCATGATTTCTCGGGCATTAAAATACCCATTATACCTTGCTGTGGTATTATGATAAGCTCTTCTGGTAAAAGTATTTTTCTTTCTTGAACAAGAAGCAAGCACAAACAGTAGTGCGAATGTTATTAATATGACTTTGTTTAACTTCAAAAAATAAATTTTGTGTTGTATAACTACAAAATACAGTGTTTAGTATAAAAACATGCGAATGTACTTAAATTTATATAGTCTGCACAGTTACAAAAGTGCAATTTTTTATTTGGAGTTGATAAATATTTCTTAATTCATTTTCATTATTGCTTCATTTAAAAGTATATTTGTTACCTTTTAAAAAGTAGCATTTATTTATGGAAAATTACATTGTTTCAGCTAGAAAATACAGACCGGTAACTTTTGATACTGTAGTTGGACAACATTCCATTACTTCTACTTTAAAAAACGCTATTAAAACAGCACATTTAGCACAAGCATTTTTATTTTGCGGACCACGAGGAGTAGGAAAAACTACTTGTGCAAGAATTTTAGCTAAAACCATTAACTGTTTTAATATTACTCAAAACATTGAGGCGTGCGATGAGTGTGAATCATGCAAATCTTTTAATGAAGGTCATTCTTTAAACGTGTATGAACTTGATGCTGCATCTAACAACTCTGTTGATGACATTAGAGCTTTAATAGATCAAGTAAGGTTTGCTCCTCAACTTGGCACGCATAAGGTATATATTATTGACGAGGTACACATGTTATCTCAGGCTGCTTTTAATGCTTTCTTAAAAACATTAGAAGAACCTCCAAAACATGCTATTTTTATATTAGCTACTACCGAAAAACACAAAATTATCCCGACAATTTTATCTCGTTGTCAGGTTTTTGATTTTAGTAGAATTCAAATTGAAGATATCGCTAACCATTTAGCACATATTGCTGAAAAAGAAACTATTGAAGCTGAAAAAGAAGGTTTACACATTATCGCTCAAAAAGCAGATGGAGCCTTAAGAGATGCCCTCTCTATGTTCGACCAGATTGTTAGTTTTTCAGGAAATAAAATAACGTATCAGGATGTAATTGATAACCTTAATATTTTAGATTACGATTATTACTTTAAAATTACCGATGCCATTATTACTAACGATATTTCTAATTCGCTTTTAATTTTTAATGAAATATTAAATAATGGTTTTGATGGACATAATTTCATTAACGGATTATCTGAACATTTAAGAAACCTATTGGTTTGCCAAGATAATGCAACAGTTAATTTATTAGAAGTAGGTCCTTCTATTAAAGAAAAGTACTTAGAACAATCTAAAAAAATAAATCTTAACGATTTAATTTCGTTTTTATCCATTACTTCCCAAACAGACACTACTTACAAGAGCAGTAAAAACAAACGGCTTTTAGTAGAAGTAATGTTAATGCAACTATGCAGTAGAAACTACTCGCAAGACGAAAAAAAAAAGCCCATAATTAACCTCCCTTTTTCTAACAACAAAGAGTTAGCAAAAGCTGTTGAGAAACATGAGGGCGTTGTTGTTCAATCTAAAAAAGAACAACCCCAACCCACGCCAACAGTTGTTAATGAGCCAATAATTACTCTTAATAAACCTGAAACACCAACGGTTGAAGAAAAAAAAGCAATTCACAGTCAGCAATTAGGCAGTTTTCAGTTGTCTGGAACCATTTCTATTAAAGAGCAACTTACCGAAAAAGAAAACTCCGGCAAAAAAGAAGATACCTCAGAAAAACCTACCGCACCTTTTACAGAAGAAGCATTCTTAGCTCAATGGAAAATTTATAAGGATAAACTTTTAGCTGATGGTCAAATTATGTTTGCTTCGGCTTTTGAAAACGCTCCTGAAATTGAGGGGACACTGATAAAAGTTATTGTAGAAAATAAAGCTATAGTTGATGAATTTACTGCTCAGAAACCTGACATTTTAGACTTTTTTAGAGCTACTCTAAACAACTATAATATCGATTTTGAATTGACCATCAACAAAGACAAAGCCAATAAAAAAGCGTTTACTCCCGAAGAAAAGTTTGAAAAAATGTCGGAGAAAAACCCTGTCTTAAAACTATTAAAAGATAGGTTGGATTTAGAAGTTGGGTATTAAATTGACTATAAAAAACAACTACTATAGCTCACTCAACATGGTCGAAATAAAAAAGTTTATCTAACAAAAAAGTCCCAATTAAATTGGGACTTTTTTGTATCAATATTATGCGTTTTTTATGTTCCAAAAACACTACTCGCAACAAATTCGTGTGTTGGATTAGTGATTAATACCGGAATTTCAGCATCGTTAGCAATTACTTCTTGCTCATCGCTACCAAAGAAATCAGGTAATAAAGCTCCTTCTTGCGTATTTACAATAACAATTAAATCTGCATCCATTTTAGCTGCATATCTTACTAATTGTTTTTTAAAGTTTCCTTCTCCTTCTACCGCTCTGTCTATTTCGTAAGGTAAATTTTTCTCATCGAAATATTTTTTAGCAAAGCTTAATTCTTGATTCAATTTTTTCTTCAAAAATTCATCAGATTCAGAATCAGCAAAAATGTGAATTCTACTTTTGAAATGCTTAGCAATACTTGCTGCAATTTTTAATTTTTGTTTGGTTATATCTGCATGATCAATAGGGACAACAATATCATCGTACGTATCTGTTGCTGATGGTTCTTTTTCTTGCACTACAATAAAAGGTACTTTCGAGTGCGAAATTACTTTTATGGCATGACTACCCAATATTTTTTGCATTCCTCTTGCTCCATGCGTTCCCATTACAATATATCCGGCAGAAATTTCAGATGCAACATCTCCAATATCTTCAAATATACTTCCTATTCTTACAACTACGTGCATGTTAACACCATACTTCTTCTCAGCTTTTAACGCAATTTCTTTTAATTTTTCACGAGTTGGTTCAATTTCTTTTTGTTTTGATACAACATGTAAAAGATAAACATCACCATCGTAAGATTTTGCTACTTGAGCAGCATGACTGATTGCACAATCTGCAACAGGTGTAAAATCATGAGGAACAAGCACTTTATAAATTTCTTTATCCATAGAATTGTAGTTTTATTGAAATTATTCCGAACAAATATAATATTATTCTTATTATTTTGAAGAACTTATCAAAAAAGTTTTTATTAAATATCTTTTAATTTAAAAGTCTCCATAAACTTCGTAGTAAAATCTCCTTTTCTAAACTTCTCATCTTGCATTAATTGCTGATGAAATGGAATAGTAGTTTTAATTCCTTCTATAATATACTCATCTAACGCTCGTTGCATTTTCAATATAGCTTCTTCTCTGGTTTGAGCTACGGTAATTAATTTAGCAATCATAGAATCGTAATAAGGAGGAATAACATAGCTTGCATAAGCATGTGTATCTATTCTAATTCCATGTCCTCCCGGAGAATGATACGTTTTAATCACACCCGGACTTGGTCTAAAGTCATTAAAAGGATCTTCTGCATTAATTCTACATTGAATTGCATGAAGTTGTGGATAATAATTTTTACCAGAAATTTTATCTCCGGCAGCTAATTTTATTTGTTCTTTAATTAAATCAAAGTTAATTACCTCTTCAGTAATCGTATGTTCTACCTGAATACGCGTATTCATTTCCATGAAATAAAAATCTCTATTTTTATCTACCAAAAACTCAACTGTACCTACACCTTCATAATTAACAGCTAAAGCGGCTTTAATTGCAGCCTCACCCATTTTCTCTCTCAACTTATCCGTCATAAATGGCGAAGGAGTTTCTTCCACTAATTTTTGATGCCTTCTTTGAATAGAACAATCTCTTTCTGAGAGGTGACAAGCATTTTTACCATCTCCTGCAATTTGAATTTCAATATGACGAGGTTCTTCAATAAATTTTTCCATATACATTCCGTCATTTCCAAAAGCAGCCGCAGCTTCTTTTCTGGCAGAATCCCAAGCAGCTTCCATTTCCTCTTCATTCCAAATTACACGCATACCTTTACCACCACCACCGGCAGTAGCTTTCATCATTACAGGATATTTTATTTTTTTAGCTGTAGCTTTTGCATCTGCTAAATTTTTTAACAATCCCACGGAGCCAGGCACAACAGGAACTCCTGCTTTAATCATAGTGGTTTTTGCGGAAGCTTTATCCCCCATAGCATCAATCATCTCTGGTGATGCTCCAATAAATTTTATTCCATTTTCCTGACAAATTTTTGAGAATTTGGCATTTTCAGATAAAAATCCGTATCCGGGATGAATAGCATCAGCATTTGTAATTTCAGCTGCTGCAATTATATTAGGTATATTAAGGTAAGATAATGAGCTTTGAGCTGGACCTATACAAACAGCTTCGTCTGCAAATCTAACATGCAAACTATCTTTATCTGCAGTAGAATAAACAGCAACCGTGCTAATTCCCATTTCTTTACAAGTTCTGATAACACGCAAAGCTATTTCACCTCTATTTGCAATTAATATTTTTTTAAACATAATTTAAATTTGGAAATTAAACAATTTGAAAATTTGAAAACGAATCTATCTTAATAGATTACAGTTTGTTCAAAATATTAATTTAACTTGGATCTACTAAAAACAATGGTTGGTCATACTCAACAGGAGAGCCATCATCAACTAAAATTTTAACAATTTTTCCGCTAATTTCAGCTTCAATTTCGTTAAACAATTTCATTGCTTCGATAACACAAACTACTGTTTCGTTTTTCACCTCATCACCAACACTAACATAGTTAGGCTTGTCTGGAGAAGGTTTTCTGTAGAACGTTCCAATCATTGGAGATTTGATAGTAACATAATTAGCATCTTCACTTGGTTCTTCTTTTGCTGGAGCAGCAGGAGCAGCCTGAGCTTGTGCTTGAGGAGCAGCTACAGGAGCTTGCTGAGCTTGTTGTTGCTGTTGTGGCTGAACAACTTCTTGTCTGATTACCTCAACAGTTGGCTGATTCCCTCTTTTATAAGGAGGAGTTTTTATTGTGATTTTAAAATCTTTGTCTTCAATTTCTACCTCACTAACTCCCGATTTTGCAACAAATTTTATTAGTTCTTGAATTTCTGATGACTTCATAATTTATTTGTTTTTGTTATTTTATTTATTTGTATCGTAAGCCCATTTTATCCATATAGCTCCCCATGTAAAACCACCTCCAAAAGCAGATAAAATTACATTATCTCCTTTTTTAAGTTGATTTTCCCATTCCCATAAACATAAAGGTATTGTGCCCGAAGTGGTATTTCCATAACGGTGAATGTTAAGCATCACTTTTTCGTCACTTAATCCCATTCTTCTTGCCGTGGCATCGATTATTCTTTTATTTGCCTGGTGCGGCACTAACCAAGCGACATCATCGCTGGTTAACTTATTTTTTTCCATAATTTCAGCGGAAACATCTGCCATATTGGTTACAGCAAATTTGAATACAGGTTGTCCATCTTGAAAAATATGGTGTTCTTTATTTTTAACCGTTTCTAATGTAGGTGGATAAGCAGATCCTCCAGCTTTTTGGTGTAGGTATTGAAACCCTGAACCATCACTTTTTAAAATAGAATCTTTCACTCCAAAACCTTCTTCATTTGGTTCTAACAAAACTGCTCCACAACCATCTCCAAAGATGATACACGTTGCTCTATCTTCGTAATCTACCAAAGCAGACATTTTATCCACTCCTACAACTACAACTTTTTTATGAGAACCTGACTCAACATATTTTGAACCTGTTGTTAAACCAAAAAGAAAACCTGAACAAGCTGCATTAAGATCAAAACCAAAAGCATTAGTAGCTCCAACTTTATCTGTGATAATATTAGCCGTTGCCGGAAAAATATGATCGGCAGTAACCGTACAGCAAATTAAAAGGTCTATTTCTGTTGGAGAAATACCTCTTTTTTCACACAATCCTTTTACTGCTTCTGCAGCCATTACTGATGCACCTTTACCTTCGCCTTTTAATATCCTCCTTTCTTTCACCCCAGTTCTTGAAACTATCCATTCATCTGTGGTTTCTACCATTTTTTCTAATTCCTTATTTGTTAAAACATAATCAGGAACATAGCCATTAACAGCGGTAATTGCGGCAGTAATTTTACTCATAATTTTGTTTTGCTTTAAAAGTAGTTACTCTATTTTTAAAATGATTGTCAAAAATAGAAGAGATTTATAAAAAACAAAAACTTACTGAAATAATAGCAGTAAGTTTTGTTAATCAATGTTTTTTAGATAGCTACTGTTTTCTCAACTGCTAACTTACCTCTGTAATAACCACAATCACCACAAACTCTGTGATAAAGAACAGGTGCTCCACAGTTTGAACAATTCACAACTGTTGGTGCAACAGCTTTGTAATGAGTTCTTCTTTTGTCTCTTCTCGTTTTCGAGGTTTTTCTTTTAGGATGTGCCATTTCTATTTAGTTTTCTGTTTTTAAATTTATTAATTGAGCCCATCTAGGGTCGATTTCTGCTTCTTTTTGTTTTGTATTCTTTACTTCTATTTCTTTAAGTTTTTTTATTACCTCTGGATTACACTCACTTTTTTTGTGCTTTCTCCTCTGAGGAATATTTATTTGAATGAACTCATAAATGTAGGGAGAAACATCAATTTGATGTTCACTTTCTGGCAAGATAACTATTTCATCTGTGCCTTCATACATTTCCTCTCCAAACTTTACAATTAAATGCTCTTCACACTCCACTTCAATATCTACCGGCTCCAAACATCTATCGCAATCTACGTTAACCTTTCCTTGTATGGAAAAGTCTAACAACATCATGGTTGATTGTTTCTCTAATGCTAAATTTATTTTAAATTCAGCATCGTTATACTCTTCATTTTCAAATATACTAAAGAACGCTTTGCCCACATTAAAGTCAAACTGGTAAACCCCTTGTTTCAACCCTGAAAAATCTATCGTATACTCCTTTTGAAACTTCACTTTAATCCGCATTAATGAAAGCGGACAAAGTTATGAATTAATTTCTTTGTAAAAAAAGTATAAAGTGTATTTTTTACTCCCTCTTAAATTCAAGGTAAAAATCCTTTGTTAGTAATTCATATTCAGCAGAATAAACATGTCTTTTATCGGTCTCTATAATTAAATTTTCTTCTACTACTTTGTCTTCTTTTCTCAAAAATTCTAACAAAACTCGTTTACAAGCTTTTTTTGGGTTGGGAAAAACATTCATTTTCTTATTTAAATACAGCGAATATTTTTTTGCAAGCTCAACAAAATGTTCTGCTTCTATTGGTAAAACTACTGAAAAAATACCATCTGGTTTCAACAAGCGATCAACATGGAAAGCCAGTTGTTCAAAAGGAAGTAGCGAATTTTGTCTGGCAATATTTCTTTTCTGTTCTTCAGGCTGATAAGTATTATTAAAAAATGGCGGATTAGAAATTATGGTGTCGTATTTTTTATCGGGAACATAATCTTGCAATGCTACATGATGAGCAAAAACCCTATCTTTCCATTTGCTGTTATCAATATTAATTGTTGATTGAATAAAAGCATTCTCTTCAACATCAATAGTATCTACCACAACATTTGGATTTCTCTGAGCCGCCATTAAAGCCATCAACCCTGTTCCGCTACCAATATCCAATACACTTCCATCCTGTATTTTTGCCCAAGCACCAAGCAATACTCCGTCAGTACCTACTTTCATGGCACACTTATCTTGTTCTATAAAAAATTGTTTGAATTGAAAGCCTTTACTCATCTCAAAGGTGATTTATTCCAAATAAATGTCAATCAACCCTTCAGGAGCGTTTGTTTTAATCAGTTGTTTTTCACGATTCACTTCAACAATAAAATCATCGCTAACAGGAATAAGAATTTCTTTATTATCAGGAGAAATAATTTCTAACACTGCCTGATGAGGATACTCTAACACTTGATTAATTGTTCCTAAATTTCCTTTGTGCAAATCTTCAACAGCAAAACCTACTACTTCGTGAAAATAAAATTTATTTCCTTTTAGTGGCGGAAGCATACTTAAGGGCAAATACACTTCTTTAGCAACAAGGTTTTTAGCCTCATCAACTTCTTCTACACCATCTAATTTTATAACAACAGTATTGTTATTTTGCAAGGTTGTTTTGGTAACAAAAAAAGGAACCAGTTGGTTATCCATTTTGTTTATTCGGATAAAAACTGATTCCAATTTCTTGTAAGCATTTGGTTGATCAACATCAAGTTTTACAACCAATTCTCCATTTTTTCCATGCACTTTAGAAGTATATCCTAAATAAAAGGTTTCTTCTATTTTCACCTGTTCATTTTTGTTTTTATTAAATCTGTCAGATGGAACTCCCTAAATAATCATCCTAATTGTGTAATGAAAATTCAGTTATGGTCGTTTCATGTATAATTAATCTTCTTTTTTCTCTTCTTCAGCAGGAGCTTCTTCTTCTTTAGCTTCAGCAGCAGGAGTTTCCTCTTTAGTTTCAGCTACAGGAGCCTCTTCAGTTGCAGGAGCTTCTTCTTTTACTTCAGCAGCTACTTCTTCAGCAGGAGCTTCAGCAGTTTCTTCTACAACTTCTTCAGCTACTGGAGCTTCTTCAACTGGAGTATTTTTAGCAGCTATTTCAGCAGCTTTTTTATCTTTAGCTTCTTGCTCTGCTTTAAATCTAGCTTTTTCTTGTTCTTCTTTAGATTTAGAAAGGTTATCTTTTTTACCTTCAATTTTACCTTCTTTGTCTTTCATCCAAGCTTCAAATTTCTTATCTGCTTGTTCTTGAGTCATAGCTCCTTTCAACACACCTCTATCTAAGTGATCTTTGTGAAGCACACCTCTGTATGACAATAATGCACGACAAGTATCTGTTGGCTGTGCACCTGTTTTTACCCAATGCAACGCTCTATCAAAATCGATATCGATAGTTGCTGGGTTAGTGTTTGGATTGTAAACACCTAATTTTTCAATGAATTTCCCATCACGTGGGGCTCTTGCGTCTGCTACAACAACATGGAAAAAAGCATATCTTTTTTTACCGTGACGTTGTAATCTAATTTTTGTAGACATCTTCTAATGTTTAAAAATTGATAAATAAATAATTAGTTCTCCCAAAATAAATTGGGGCTGCAAATTTACAAATTAGTTTGAATTAAACAATTATTTATTAAAAAGTTTAAAAGCCATCCAAAATAGAACTACACACTATCTTGAAACAACTTACAACTCTTTTAAAACTTAACTGTTAGTTGCGAATAGAAATTTACCTTCCAAAATTAAGGTTAATTTTTAACTACTTTCTTGCTTACATAAAACTTATCATCAAATATAAAAGTAACAAATAGTGTTTGAGCTCCGCTTATTTTATTGAGTTTAATTTTATGATGCGTCTCTCCCGAACTTACTGCTTTTATCACACCTTCTTGAACTATAGCTCCTTTGGCATCTGTTACAAAATAATCTACTGGTGACGGATTTTCCATTTCAAAAGAAACATTCAGCACATCATCTACAGGATTAGGATATAAGTTTACTTGATAAGGATTTTTACCATTAATTTCATACACACTTTGCGGAGCATCTTTAATTAAATACACTTTATAAATTTTATTATCCGCAGAAGTGGTACTGGTTACATTATTGGCAAATGGGTTAATGGTAGGACTTAAAATTCCTCCATAAATATACCCCAACAAAATGGTATCTGATTGAATAGCGTCTAACTTAATCACTTTCGATTCGTGGTGAGGTAGGTCTTTATTAACAAAAAACTCTGAACCCGCACCTCTATAACCCGGCATTTCTATTGGCAACTGAACCTCAACTAAATTGCCTGAGGAATCTCTACTCATTCTGCTAATGGTTTTTACAAACGGCACCTGATTATCCTGAACAAGTGTATTGTTTTGATAATAATACTGACTCATTCCTCCAAAAAACAAATTGTGCATTTCGTTGTTAATACTATCGTGCAAAGCAACTTTTGCTCCGTGATAATTACTTAAGTATTGATTAAATGAAGTAATAGGATTATGTCCCGCAGCTGTAATATCAACTGGATAAAGAAATGGTAAATCTACATTTATCTGAAAAACGCCTGATGAAATGGTGTAGCCATGACTACCGTCAGGATAAATTTGAGGCACCAAATTATAATCTCTTCTTCTTAAATGTATCGGGTCTGTAATGGTTGAATAATTAGAAAAACTTAGCTGAGTACCCGAATTATTAAAAACAAATTTTCTTATCTGGTTGGTATATTTTTGGACAAAAGTAGGGTTGTTCATTGGGTTGTATCTTCCATCAAATCGATGTCCGCCAATAAGATAAATTTCGTTACCAATTTTTCCCATTTGTCCGCCTGTAACAGCAAAAGCAGTATCGGTAATTTGTTTAAAGTATGGTGTAATAGACGTATTGTTGATTACTGCATTCATTAAATCTGAAACCTGAACCGATGCTAAATACGGAAAAGTAATATGATCGTTGGCAGTTGGTGAAAAAGCATATCCTCCAATAATATACAAGGTATCCTTATCCTGATAAAAATTCATGTTAGTTGATTGCAGTTGCTCTTTTAAGTTGGTTGGCAACACCCCAACACTTGACGACCAATACTGTTGGCTAACAGGGTCTATCACTAATATATTTTGATTATTTTGATTTTCTGGAAATGCATTAAAGGGCTGACGAGCATGAATTCCATCAAGTCTACCTCCTACTACCAACCATTTACCATCATGCTGAGCATAAGCAAAAGAGTGTACTCCCGGTAAATTAGAAATAGTTACAGAATCTAAATGAACGGAATAATTAAAATTATTTTGGGCTGTTAATACCAACGAAAAAAACAGCCAAAAGAAGGTGGTAAGCTTTAAATGTTTCATGTAATTGTAGTTTAGTTGAATAATTATTCAAATGTAAGCCCTCTAGTTTCTAAAATTTGGTAACATTTGTTACATAAATAAATTATTCAACAGAAATGTGCGGAATTAGCGGCTATATCTCCAATAAAAAACTTCCCTTATCGGCAATGACAAATGCATTGCACCACCGAGGCGTTGATGCAACCGGAAGTATTGAAAAAGAAATAAACAACCGCTATGTTGGGTTAGGACACAACAGACTAAGCATTATCGACCTTTCTGAAAACGGCAATCAACCTTTTTCATCTCCCGATGGCAAAGTACATTTAATTTATAATGGCGAAACGTACAATTTTCAGGAATTAAAAGCCACTTATTTAGCAAACGAAAAATTTAGCTCTAGTTCTGATACTGAAGTATTGTTAAAACTCTATTTACTTAAAGGAATTGATTTTGTTCACTTGCTCAATGGCGATTTTGCTTTTGCTATTTTGGATGAAAACAGTAATAAACTTCATTTGGTGAGAGACCGAGCAGGAGTAAAACCCTTGTATTTTCATAAAAATGAAACGTCATTAATTTTTGGTTCAGAGATTAAAGCCATCATAAAAGTAGGCGTTCAACCTCAACTAGATAGCGAAAACCTAATGAATTATTTTGTTTTCAAATATTCTCCGAAATCAGAAACCTTGTTTAAAAACATTTTTAAACTTCCGCCTGCACATATTGGCACTTTCGATTTTAATTTGGGAACTTTTGAAACAACTGCTTATTGGCAACCAAAAAAGCAACCCAATTATAACAATATTTCTTATCCTGAAGCTCAGGAAGAACTTCGCAATTTAATGCAAGATGCTGTTGAGAAAAGATTAATTGCCGATGTTCCTATTGGTACTTTTCTGTCGGGAGGAATTGATTCTTCTATTATTGCTTCTTACCTAAAAGACAACACTAATATTAAACATTATTGTGCAGGTAAGGCTGCCGAAGATTTAAAAAAAGAAGGTACTACCTCCGATTATTACTATGCCGAAAAATTAGCTAACCAATGGAACTTATCGCTTTCTAAAATTGCTATTGGAAGCGACAATACTACACTTGAAAACATTAGAAAAACCATTCAATACAGTGATGATTTAATTGCTGATGGCTCTCAAATTCCTTCTTACCTAATTACGCAAGAAGCAGCTAAACACTCAAAAGTTATTTTATCTGGGATGGGAGCTGACGAACTTTTTTTAGGCTATGCCGGACATCAACTGGCATTGATAGATGGCTGGCTGCACAAAATGCCTTTATCGGTAAAAATTTCTCATGTATTGGCTAATCTCAATCAGGGAAAAGGAAAGTTTAAAGCTTTTAGAAGGTATTTACATAAATTGGGAAAATACCACAACTACCCTAATTACCGATTTGGCATTTATACCATAGTAGGAGATTTTGAAAATGCAGCAAGTGTTTTTGGCAACAACAAAGAAAAAACCATTGATTTACTTGCCTCTTATTTTCCTGAAGAACAAAACCCATTTGATGCTTTTACCGATTTTGAACACGAAAATTTCTTACAAAAAAATGTAGCTTATTTCGATAGAATGACTATGGCTAATAGTATTGAAGCTCGTGTTCCATTTTTAGATTACAGAATTATAGAGTTGGCTTATGCCCTTCCGAGAAATTACAAACTCAATAAATTTGGAAAAACCAAAGCTGTTTTAAAGGATGCTTACAAAACTGCTTTACCCAACTACATCACTAACCGAAGAAAAGCAGGTTTTGGAATGCCTTTGAGAAGTATTTTTAGTTCTGAAGAAAAAATAAACGAATTGCTCGACAAAGACTTTTTCCATCAAATCGATGGATTTTCAATGGTAAGTATTGAACGTATTATCCAAGCTCATTTGCGAGGCGAAGAAGATAATTCTGCACTCATTTATGCCCTTATTTCTTTTCAGGAATGGTATAAAATGTATATTGATTGAGATGTTAAAAATACATATCAATCCAATCGTCTAATTTTTTAATAGTTTTTTAACCACTTTTTGTCTATTAGAAATGATTTCTATAAAATAAACCCCTAACTTAAGTTCACTAAGGTCAATTTGGTTATTTGATAGTTGTATTTCTTTTATTAACTCACCAGTTACTGAATACAAATTAATTGTATTAATTACAGCTTTGGAAGCTATAGATATGGTAACAATATCTTTAACAGGGTTAGGATAAATAGTAAAATCACCATTATTGAGTTCTTCAATGCTAGTTGGAGAACTAACTGTTTGACCAGCAGATATTTTTGTGTTTGGAATGTCTTCAAAAGCATAATCTACTATATCAATCAATCCTATATTCGGATCAATAAAAACTCTCACTTGTACCCAGCCATAATAATAATTGCCATTCTTAAATAATCGTAATCCTATGTATTTATAACCCGCATTAGCCATAGTCATAAATTCTGGCACATGATATATATATGAATCGTAAGATTGCCACCATGAACCAAAACTATCTCCATAATTTTTTGGAGCTACAACATATACTGTTGCTGCTAATAAAGGAACAGTTTCAGCATTAGGGTGTAGCATTTTTAGTTGAAATTGACTATTACTCCCCACTTCATAGGCATCAATACTAAAATCAGGGGTAGCATCATTATCTAAATCGAATTGATAACTACTAGCTGGAGATGTAATATTTGTTATACCCACATTGGTAACGGTTATCGTAGCATTTAATATTGTACCACTTGTTATTAACACACTTAATAATAATGTTTTCATAATTTTGTTTTTCTAATTCATATTAAATTTTGCAACCCATCAATCACATAAATATTATCATGTAAAATTGATGTTCTTTTTCTCCTTTCATTAGATCTATCAACTGCAAATTTTCAATTTTCTAACATAAGTAAAAGTAATTATAATATTCTGAGCAAGCAAAACTTCACTTTTTAAACATTTCTAACACCATATTGTCATATTAAACATCTGAATTTGTTATAAATATATTACTCATAAAATTTTTTAGAGGCATTCCAATAGACATCCATTTCTTCCAGCGTCATATCGCTAAGGGTTTTGCCGTCTTTTTTAGTTTCTGTTTCTAAGTATTGAAAACGGTTAATGAATTTTTTATTGGTTTTTTCCAAGGCATCTTCGGGATTAATGTTCAGAAACCTTCCATAATTCACTACTGCAAAAAGTAAGTCGCCATATTCTGCTTCTATGCGTTCTTGGTTTTGAGCATCCACTTCCTCTTTTAACTCCTCCATTTCTTCTTTTACTTTTTCCCAAACTTGTTCTTTATTATCCCAATCAAAGCCTACACCTCTAGCTTTATCTTGTATTCTTATGCATTTTATTAATGCCGGAAGCGATTTTGGCACTCCTTCCAACACAGAAGTTTTACCTTCTTTTAGTTTTAATTTTTCCCAATTGGATTTTACTTCTTCTTCATCCTTAACAGTTATTACCTGTCCCGAATTCTCGGGATCGCCATATATATGTGGGTGACGATAAATTAATTTCTCGCATACACCATTTAACACATCTGCCATATCAAAATCATTGGTTTCTGAACCAATTTTAGCATAAAAAACAAGGTGCAACATTAAATCGCCTAACTCTTTTTTAATTTCTTCCATATCGTTATCCAAAATGGCATCGGTAAGTTCATAGGTTTCTTCAATCGTTAGGTGGCGAAGACTTTGCATGGTTTGTTTTTTATCCCACGGACATTTTTCTCTTAATTCATCCATAATGGTTAACAAACGTTCAAAGGCTTTTAATTTTTCTTGCATCATAAAAAATGGTATTTCAGCTTTAAGTATGTTCTAATAATTAATTCTATTTTTGTTTGGTGTTAAAAATGATTTTCAAATATCGGCTATTTTTATGTTTTATCCTTAGTTGGCAAACATCATTTTCTCAACAACCTATTCCTGAATTTGGAATTGAAGAAACCGTTCATTATGGTTCTATCTTACCTCATCGTCCAATAGTAACCGAAATTATTGAAGGACATTCTTTTATTTATGAAGTTTCTTTTTATAAAAACACCACTGGGAACAAAGCTTGGCAGCAACTCTTTAATTATCCAAAAATTGGCATCTCAGCTATGTATCTAAATTTGGGGAATAAAGAAGAGTTGGGCAATTCCTTTGGCATTTTTCCTTATATTCAAATTCCATTGAGCAAGCGAAAAATTAGGTGGGAACTTCGTTTTGGTTATGGTTTCGGTTATGTAGAAAAACCTTTTGATCGTGCCGATAATTATAAAAATATAGCCATAGGTTCTAGGTTTAATGCACTCATAAATGTAAATTCTTTATGGAAAATTCAGGTTTCTAAACATATCGCTTTTTCTGCGGGCGTTTCTTTAGTCCATTTTTCTAATGGTTCCTATGTTCGTCCGAACTTAGGTTTTAACGTTTTTTCATTAAATACGGGTGTTTCTTATAGTTTTGGGAAAGATAAAGAAATACAAACAGCTTACCTTCCTAACAAAGAAAAAACATGGGAGCATTTTATAGTTGCCAATACCGGGTTAAAAGAAATTCCTCCTGTGGAAGGTCCTAAATACTACATCGCAAATATTGCTTACAATATAGTAAAACCGATTAATAACAAAAGCTCTTTTGGATTTAGTGCCGATGTTTTTTACAACAAATCAATAGAAGCTTTAATTGAATATAATGATAATGTAGAAGCCTCAAAAGCTGATAATTTAAGAACTGGACTTGGAGCAATGTATGGAATAAACATAGGGAACATAATGCTTTCTTTACACATGGGTGGCTATATTTTACCTAACTACAAAGAGGATGGCTATTTTTATCACAGAATAAACTCTAGGTATAAAATAAACGATAACTTATTTTTTAATTTAGGATTGAAAACTCATTGGGCTGTGGCTGATTTTATTGAAGCAGGTATAGGATTTAGAATAAAGTAAGACGGAAGACCGAAGTCGGAAGATGGAAGTAGTTTAGTATTTAACAAAACATATAGAAATATAAAATAAATGCAACTTGTTTTAAAATATAGAATTTTCTTTTTTGCAATTATTATGATTGTGCCAAATGCTTGTGTAAAAGAAAGTGCTTGCATTAAATCTACAGGAAAGCAAGTTATAGAGACAAGGATTATCGGAAATGATATCACCCATATTGTTTTAAAAGATAAATTGAATTTGGTTCTTCGTCAGGATAGTGTTGCTTCACTCACTATTGAAGGAGGAGAAAACTTGCTAAAATATGTTAGAGCCAGACAAAAAGGAACGGAATTAGAATTGAAAAACGATAACAAATGTAACTTTTTAAGAAGCTACAAAGAAGAAGTTACGGTTTACCTCTCCTTACCGAATATAAAGTACATCAACTATACTGGCTTCGGAAATGTTAGTAGCTTGGGAGAGCTAAAATTAAATGAATTTACTTTTGAAACGCGCAACGGGACAGGAAGTATTAATCTTACAATAGATGCTCAAAAAATTAATATTATACAACATACCGGTCCCGCAGATTTCACTTTAAATGGAAAGGCTAAGTTTACTTATTTATTTTCAGGAGGTTCGGGTTGGTTAACTTGTAAAAATTTAATTAGTGAGAACGCTCACGTAAACCATGATGGTACAGGAGATGTAATTCTAACAGCAACCAATAGTTTACTCATAGAATTAACCTCATTAGGAAATATTGAATATTACGGTAATCCGAGTGTTACTATCAGTCAACAGACTGGGAGAGGAAAACTAATTAAGAAATAAGATTTATTTCCCTAAAAGGGCTTTTTTCAAATTTTTATCGGCAGGTACATCAGAGAGCCAAATGCCAATCAATGCTTTTTTAAAATCAAGCCCTTCAATTTTTGCCATTAATTTGCCATTTTTAACAACCAAAGTTGCTTTATTGGGAACATAAAAAATATCAAATACATCGTCTTTTTTAATTTCATCTTTAAACGCTCCAATAAACTGATCTATTTCTTTTTGGATGGGAGCTGTTTTTCCATTCGTAGAATTTTTAAACCCTTCATTAACGGCATCTATCATTTTATCACTTGTAATCAATGAAGAAACGATTTGCAACTTTATAGCAATATATTCATTGGCTTCAACAATTTTTTTAGCATCAGTTGATTTAGTTTTTAAATATAACCCTGCCACATACATATCCATAAATAACTTTACTCTGGCACCTGCGCCATTAAGCTCTAATTCTGTTTCACCAACTTTTACTTTTTTAGGCATGGTAACATCGCCAATAGTAATTTGAGCTTGAGTGATAGTTGTTGTTAAAATCAGTAAAACAAGTAACAATAATTTTGAATTTTGCATAGCTTTTAGTTTAAGTTGGTAAATCTCCTTCTTCTGGTTTATTTTTATCTCTAATCTCTAAGTTTATCTTTTCTATATCTTTTTCGTTTGTTATTTTTTTATCTGCTTTAGCATGAGCAATACTTACATTTAGCTCATAACCAATTAACAAAACTAAGGAATTAAAATAAATCCACAATAACACAACAATTAATGTACCTATAGAACCATACACTTTATTATAATTGGCAAAGTTGTTTACATAAAATCCAAAACCTGCAGAAATCAGAATTGCCAACCCCGTAGCTAATGTAGAACCCGCAGAAATGAACCTAAACTTTCCTCCTTTAAGATTCCCAAAAAAATAAATAGAAGATATTCCTGTAAAAAACAAAATAAGCAAGGTTAACATTTTAATTACAGCAAGTGAACCCAAAGAAATATTGGCAGGAAGCCACTCTTGGGTTATTAAATAATTAATGATAACCTTATAAAAAATCATCAAAAAAACAGCTATAACCATTAAAACTGTAAGAATTCCTAATATTAAAAAAGAAGTAAGTCGTTGTTTAATAAATCCTATCTTTTTTTGAAGTGAATAATATGAATGGTTAAACTCTTCTATCATAGAATTAACACCATCGCTGGCAAAATATAAAGCAAAAATAAATCCTAATGAAAGGAGCGTGTCGTGTCTTTTATGCACCAAATCGTCCATAGTACTTCTAGCCATATCATAAGCATCATTAGGTAAAAGTCCTTCTAAAAGAACCAACAAATTATTATAAATATCATCAAGAGGTATGTAAGGTAGTAATGACAATAAAAAAATTAAGGCAGGAAAAATAGCTAAGAAAAAACGGAACGCCAATGCTGCAGCTCTTGTAGTTAAAGAGCTTTCTTGCATGCCTTTAAACAAAAAAGTTAATACCTCAAACAAGGGAATTCCATCAAAACCGGGCAAAACTATTTTTTTTGACCAAGCAATAACTTGCTTCACCACTTTTAAATCGAGTATTTTTTTTACAATTTTTGATGCCATATAGCTAAAGGTAGGTTCTATAAATAAATTCCTTTCAAAAAACAAAGATAATAAATAAGATACAAGGCATATTCTTTTGTAATAGCCTTGTTATTTCAAAAAAATACAACACAATCAGATTGTTTGGTATAATTGTTCCCATTGGGTTTTCATAGTTATTTATATACTGCTTCAAATTTTCTTACATTATCCCTATAGTGTTTCAAAAATTTTCATTGCCTCTAAATAACTATGAAAATTTTGATGCGAATCAATTTATAGAACCTACCTAAAATAAAAAAAGCCTATGTTTTTTCAAACGTAGGCTGTAAAAATATTTCTTAAAAAAGAAAAGAACAAACTTAATTATTCTTCAGCTTTTCTTAATTTCTCAACATAGATAGCTTTAATTTTCTCTGCTCTGTTAATTACAGAAGGCTTATCGTACTGTTTTCTATTTCTCAATTCTTTGATAGTCCCAGTTCTTTCGTACTTTTTTTTGTACTTCTTTAAAGCTCTTTCGATGTTTTCACCATCTTTAATCGGTATAATTATCATTCCTATTGTGTTTTTAAAATTATTAAAAGGGCTGCAAATTTAAAGATAAAATTATAATCTGCAAGTTTTTTATTTTAATATTTCTCTTGATATAACTAATTTTTGAATTTCTGATGTTCCTTCACCAATAGTACAAAGTTTAGAGTCTCTGTAAAACTTCTCTGCCGGAAAATCTTTGGTATATCCATAACCTCCAAAAATTTGAACTGCATCTGTAGAAACTCTAACAGCTACTTCTGAGGAATAATATTTAGCCATTGCAGAAACTTTTGTTACAGACAATCCTTTATCTTTAAGGTCTGCTGCTTCGTAAATCAACAATTCTGAAGCTTCAATATCTGTTGCCATATCGGCTAATTTAAAAGCAATTGCCTGAAAGTTAGAAATTGGTTGATTAAACTGTTCTCTTTCTTTGGAATAAGCTAAAGCAGCTTCGTAAGCTCCTTTGGCAATTCCCAACCCTAAAGAAGCGATAGAAATTCTTCCGCCATCCAAAATCTTCATTGCCTGAATAAATCCTTCACCAACATTTCCTAATACATTATCTTTATGCACTCTACAATCTGCAAATATTAATTCAGCAGTTTCAGAAGCTCTCATTCCTAATTTGTTTTCTTTTTTTCCTGAAGAAAAACCTGGAGTTCCTTTTTCAATAACAAAAGCAGTCATGTTTCTGGAAGTGCCTTTCTCTCCTGTTCTCGCAATTACTACCGCAATATCTCCTGAAATAGCGTGAGTAATAAAATTTTTAGCTCCATTTAACACCCAGTAATCGCCATCTTGTTTGGCTGTAGTATTCATCCCACCAGCATCAGAACCAGTATTGTGCTCTGTTAATCCCCAAGCTCCAATCCATTCGGCAGTTGTTAATTTAGGCAACCATCTTTTTCTTTGCTCCTCATTGGCAAACATATAAATATGGTTAGTACAAAGAGAATTGTGTGCTGCAACTGAAAGTCCGATAGAACCACAAACTTTTGCAATTTCAGAAACTACCACAACATATTCACTGTAGCTCATTCCCGAACCGCCATATTCTTGAGGAATTACAGCTCCCATTAAGCCTAGTTCTCCTAGTTTTTTAAATACTTCCACAGGAAATTCTTGTGACTCATCCCATTCCATCATTTTAGGACGTATTTCTTTTTCCGCAAAGTCTCTAATCATATCAGCTATCATTCGCTGATTTTCTGTATATTCAAAATTCATATTGTAATAAATTAAGTTACCTCTTATTTCTCTAGAATGAAATTAAGTTGATAATGTTGTTTGTATATTTTTTTAATTTTTCACTTCCTTTTAAAAACTCCAATTCTACCACAAAAGAGAAACCGGATACGTTGGCATGTTGCATTTGGATTAATTCTGCTGCCGCTGCTGCTGTCCCTCCTGTTGCTAATAAGTCATCATGAATCAACACATTCCAATCTTTTTTTACCACATCCTGATGCATTTCCATTGCCGCTGTTCCATATTCTAACTCATATTCATAAGAAACCGTTTTATAAGGTAATTTACCTCTTTTTCTAATAGGAATAAATGGAATATTTAACTTGTTGGCTAATAAAATACCAAAGAAAAAACCTCTACTTTCAATACCAACTATGGCATTCAAGTTCATTTTTTCAGATTGTTTAGCTAATTCATCAACAATTTCGGAACAAAGTTGTTGATCTAAGAATATAGGTGTAATGTCTTTAAATAAGATACCCGGCTTAGGAAAATCGGGAACTTCTCTTATGGCTTTATCTAGTTTTTCACGAATCATTTTCGATTTTTTATCAGCTTACAATTTTAAGCACTTATTGTTTGGTAGGCAAGTGTCTTTCAAATTATTTTTTTAGGCGTAGTTGCTATAAAATCTTTCAAATAAAACGGTTCAAAATAAGCTACATCTTCCAACTCATTATTGTTGAGTTTTTTTAATGCCAACTCATTAATTTCTATAGCTGATGGCAACACACTTTCATTAAAAATTGCATTATTATTTTCTGCAAATAATGTTTGACATTTTTCTGCTCCATCACCAAAAAACATCACTTTTTGGTAAGCCAAAAATTTGCTGAAAGAATTTTCATCAATTATTTTGGCTGAAATGGGTGCTATTAACTCATTGTTAGTATCATAAATAGCAGTATAAACTTCCATTCTTCGAGCATCTATCATCGGACAAAAAAGCAAGTTGTTATCTGTAGTTTGTTTTGCCATTCGTAAAGCCATGGCTTGTAAGGTATCTATTGCAATTAATGGTTTATCTAAAGCATAGCACAAGCCTTTTGCTGATGAAACACCAATTCTTAATCCAGTATAAGAACCGGGACCTTTACTTACTGCTATGGCGTCAATATCGTTAAATTTTATATTGGCTTTTTTTACCACTTTTTCTATAAAGTTGGTAACATTTTCAGCATGACTATATTCGCCCCCGACCTCTTCAATAGCTAATAATTCATTGTCTTTAGAAAGTGCAATTGAGCAAACTTTTGTAGCGGTTTCTATTCCTAATAATATACTCATTTTAATTCTCCATAATTTTAATTTCTACTCTTCTGTTGGCACTCATTTCTGTCTCCGATTTCGGATTAGGATGCAACATTTGCGTATTGCCATAGCCAATAAAGGCAATTCGGGTAGCTTCAATTCCATTTTCAATCAAGTATTCTTTAACTGCTTTTGCTCTTTCTTCAGAAAGCGTTTGATAGTCTTTTGTATTTCTTTGGTTGGGACCATTTACATGTCCTTCCACTTCTATTTTTACATTTTTATTGATTTCCATAAATGCTAATAGAGCTCGTAAATCACCCGAAGCTTGAGGTAAAAACTTAGCTTGGTTGCCATAAAACTGAATATTTCTTAAGTTTACTTTTCTGCCTTTTTGTATTTTCTCTAATAATACCGTTTGACTAAAAGTAGTTCTGTTAGAAGTAATGGTCGCTTCTTCAGAATAAATTAAATAGCCCGGAGAATTGGTGCTAATCGTAAGTTTGTATTTGCGTTGAGGAACGTCAACAGCATAAGTCATAATATTATTTTTCTCTACCAAATCTTTTCTTAATCCATCAATAATAATATTTCCGGCAACGGGTTTATCAGTTGTTTTGTCTTTTATTTCAATATTCAACGAAAGGAAATTTGTTTCAGCTATTGGTTCTTCAATTTTCACTTCAGGTTTTTCTCCTGCTACATTAATGGTTAAAGAATGACTTCCTCCTGCTCTTTTAGAGTTGTTTACTACCAACACATATTGTTCGTCTTTTTTAACTAAGAGCGATTTACTATAATTATCGTTAATTCCAGCAGCTACAAAAGGCATGTTTCCATCTTTAGAAATTCCTGTGTTGGCACTTCTGGAAAGATTGCTGCGAATAGGGACGATTTTTTTGGCTTCAATTCTTTTACAAAATAAATTTTTATGCTCAAACAACAAAAAATCCCAATCGTTCCCTTCATCAAGAGATAGAATATCAAATGACAATTCTCCATCATAAGGAATTGAAATTAAATACCAAATGGTGTTTTTTTCAATTTCAAAATTTAGTGAGTCGTATAAATCATTACTTTCAAACTCTAAAATTTCTCCATATCCCGAAATGTTTTTGGCCTCATAAAATGTGTCTGTAAGGTGCAACATTTTAGAACAGTCAGCATATTGAGCTTGACTATTGTTGAAGAAACAAAACAACAACAATAATATAACTATGTAATCAATCTTTAGCATAAGCAATCTACAAAATTAAGGATTGTTTATAAAAGAAATTTTCGAGCCAAAAGAAATAGGAATAAGATTGCACCTATTTTCACTTCAACTTATTACTGCACAATCAACTTCTCTATAAACACTCTTTTACCGGTTTGATTATGGATAAGATAAGCCAAAAACATTCCTTTGCCTATGTCTTTTTTATTGATAGTTATTCTGTTTCCTGTAATTTTATTAATCCGTTTTGCTTCTGCTCCAATGATATTGTAAACCAACAAGTCGTATTCACCATTAAAGTTTTTATTAAATAGTATGGTTGTACTTTCATTAAACGGGTTGGGAAAAACTACTGTGTGTAATTGTTGTGTTTCTTCAATGCCCACTGAAATATGATTATATGGGGTAGAAATTTTATAGCACCCATTACTATCTGTTACTTGAACAGTGTAGTTCCCATCAACTAAAGGCATTAAAGTATCATTTGTGGCTCCAGCTATTAATGTATCATTTAAATACCATTGATAAGTGTAATTTCCTGTAACTCCTGATTCTAAATAGGGAAAGTTATAACTTACTACTGGTTGTGGAGCTGAATAACATTCTATGGTATTCAATACTGTATTAGTAATTACTGCTGGATTATAATCAAAGTAAATATTTGCTGTATTATATATTGGAGTTAAAGGAGCTAGTCCAGTATCTGGTTGTATGCCAAACTTCACAAAACCTTGGCTACCTATAAAGTCAACATTACTATCAGGTAACATGATGTTCACAAATTTAAACACTGCTTTTCCATCTTGTTCTATCCATACTTGCATATTGTGACTACTAGCAATAGGTTGTAAAGTACTCCAATCTAAATTTTCATCTAACTGGTCTCTAATCATCACAGTTATTGCTGTGTCATTTCCTGTATTTTGAAAACGTATTAAATATTCTAACTCCTGATTTTGAGGAATAAATCCATCCATACCCACTCCTTTTGGAGTTACACTTTTATCGTTGGGGTCGTAAGCACAAACTAAAATTTGTTCTAGCGTATCTATGTTGGTATAAACAATATTGTTAAAGGTATCTAATTCATTAACTGTTAAATAAGATGTTAGTGTATCTCCCATACTAGTGAATGGAGGCATTTGCACTTGTAGGTTTATCATCTCTGAGGAAAAGAAAAACAAACTATCGTAATGCCAGTAGATATTTTTTCCATTAATCGAATCAGGAGTAACAGTAGTTGAAATAAAAGAAATCGAATCATCTAATTGTAAATGGATAACACCATTTGGTACTGTTGTTCCTTGGTTTTGAATATTTATCCAATAATTAACAATATTATTACACCTAGGAAGAGATCCTGTTAAATCGGGGTGTATTTTTGTGGTTATAGTATCAGGGTAGAATCCAAAATTAAGACTATCTATAATTTGGTTAGAGGTTGATAAATTTAGTGTATAACTCGCAGAATCAGAAGTTAAATTCCACAAAGAGTTTGGAGCATAACTTACCGTATGTGCCCCTAATCGGGCTACAAAAAAATAATTACCTAAACTATCTGAATTACTAATTACTCCAGCTGGTTGAATTTGAACTACATTAAAAGCTAATCCGTAATCATTGGTATCTAACACTCCATCTTGATTGGTATCATAAAACGTAACACCTTTAATTCTGGGGTTAGCAAAGTAATTTTCTATCGTTCGAACATTATCATCCCAATAAATCCCTGTTGCAATATCAAAGTCGCCATCATTATCCAAATCTGCTAAAGAAGTTAAATCTCCCAATTGTGGTGATACTGGTGTAAATATTCTTACAGGCATACTAAATCCAGAATTATTTAGGTTCTCAAACATCTCAATAGCTTGAGCAGAATGTATTACATCATTGTCACCATCTCCATCAATATCACCAATAAGTAGTTTCGATTCATTACTTCCAGAAGAACCTGAATTAAGTATATATCGAGTAGTATCAAAGACTCCCGATCCAATATTTTTAAACCATGCAACATTTTTTTGTCCCCATGCTGCTACCACATCTTTGTTCCCATCACCATCAAGATCGGAACAATAAACAGACCCAATATACCCAAAAGATGTAATTATTTTATGAATTTGATTTCGGGAAGAAAATGTTCCATTTCCATAGTTTTCATACCAAATTACTGATGATGTGTCTGCTGTAATGAGATCATAATCACCATCATTATCAATATCTGATGGGATTGGAACAATAGAGTGTCCTGTTACAAAATTAGAATCTATGATTTGCTCAACGGTATCAATGATTCCACCACCTAAATTCTTTAACCACATTAATTTGTTTGAATCAAATAATGGAAAAAATATATCTTCCAGCCCATCATTATCTAAATCGGCTGAATTAATAAACCATAAGTCATTATAAGCAGCCGTTTTAATAATTTTTTGTGATTCGAATCCATTATTTGTGTTTTCAAATAATACAATTTTACCACCAAACCGAGCTAATACTAACAAATCAATATCACCATCATTTTCAATGTCAATTAATTGAAGACCAACAGCTCCCCATAAACTATCATTAATAACTTGTTCTGCACTAAAAGTATTATTTCCTTTATTTATATACCAAGACACCTTATTGTCCCAGTTACCAGTAGCTACAATATCTTCATAACCATCCCCATTAAGATCAGCAATTTTAACAGAACGTATATCATATACATGGGAAGCTATGCCCTCTTTTAACTTAAAGACACCTGATGCCATTCCTGTATTTTCAAAATAACTAATATTGTCTTCTTGAGAATCAACTACAAGAGCATCGATATCTCCATCATTATCTAAATCATCAACAGTAATGTAAGTTGCAGAATTAAAATTGTCGGAAATTACATTTACTGTAGTATCAATTATCCCTCCTCCCATATTCTGGTACCAACCATAATTAAAACCTCCCCCAGAATAAGTCGCAAAAAAAACATCAGTATTGCCATCGTTATTTGCATCTCCAACATCAATACTTCCCATACCATATGAAGATGGAAGTTGTGTTATAATATTAGGAATGGTATCAATTATTCCTCCCCCTAAATTTTCGTGCCAGGCTATTTTATAATTACTCATGGTTATAACATCATTATCAAGGTCATTATCAACATCGACAGCAATAACATCTCCTGCAAAAATTGCACTACTCGAAATAATTTTTTGAGTACTAAACACTCCCCCCCCCAAATTTTCAAACCATGTTATTTTATTATCATATCCTGAAGCCGAAAGCACATCCATATCTCCATCATTGTCCATATCTGCTGAATGTACTTTTTGCACTCTATTTAATGATATTGTAATTACATGTTTTGTTGTATCAATCACCCCATTCCCTAAATTCTCAAACCAGGCTATTTCATTACCATTAAAAGCACCTGTTATAACATCCAAATCAAAATCGCCATCTAAATCAGCTATGCTTATGGTTTTAGCTCCATAAACTTTATTAGTAATTAGTTGTGAATTTCCAAATACTCCACCTCCTAAGTTTTCATACCATGCAACGGTGCTATCATTTAGAGAAACCGATAAAATATCTAAATCACCATCATTATCAAGATCTCCAGCTTCAATATCTTGGCCTTCATTAATTCCAGTAGAAATGGTATTCTTTTTACCAAAAGTACCTCCTCCCAAATTTTCATACCATACCAAATGAGAGTTTGTATTATTGGTTATAGCAACCACATCCAAATCGCCATCATTATCCAAGTCATATGGCTTTGCTCTAATAACATCAAATAATAAATCAGAAATCTTTTCTGCAGAGCCAAATTGGGCATAACAATTATAGCTTAGTAGTACTAATAATAATAAAAATAATTTTTTCATAAAATAAGGTTTTATGATTACGAAGATAGTCAAAAACAAAAAGTCAGGCAATTAATTCAGTATTTAATTGACAATCATAAATTCATCTGTTTTCCTTCTTTCCTAAATAATTACACCTAATTATTTAGAATTATTTACCTTTCTCCTTTTCCAAGGCTTCATCCACCAAGGTAAGTTCGTTGAACCATTCTTCTCCAAACCTTCTGATAAGCGGTTCTTTTAAGAATTGATAGGTTTTTACACCCAGTTCTTCTCCTAAGGTACAAGCATCATCGCAAATATCCCAATAGGCATAATTTACTGCGGTATAATCTGCAATTTTGGATAACCTTACTGGAAATAAATGACAAGAAATGGGTTTTTTAAATGCAGTTTTTCCATCTAAATATGCTTGTTCAATAGAACATTTAGTGATGTTTTGTTCATCAAAAAAGACAAAAGCACATTCTTTTCCATCCACCAATTGAGTAACATAATCACCATCGGCATCAACAGTATATAAATCTTCTTCTAAAGCGGCAATAGATTTTTCTGACAAATAAGGTTTTACCGATTCAAAAACATTTTCAAGCTCCTCTAATTCTTCCTGTTCTAATGGAGCACCAGCATCTCCTTGTACACAACAAGCTCCTTTGCATGCGTTAAGATTGCATACAAATTTTCTTTCTAAAATTTCTTCGGAAACAATGGTATCTTGGATTTGAATCATTTATTAATTATAGATTAGAAATTTGAGATTAGAGATTTTTTAGGATGTCGATGGTTTTTTCCAACATTTCATCCGTAAAATTCAAATGCGTTACCATTCTAATTTGCTGAGGACCAAAAGCGATGGTTAAAATGTCTTTTTGTTTTAGCTTTTCGATGATTTCCGAATGAACGTATTTAGCATTAATGTTAGCCACCACAATATTGGTATCTATAGGCATAAGACTATCTACAAAGGGTAAATTTTGCAAGGCTTCACCCAATAATCTTGCTCTTTTATGATCGTCTTTTAATCGCTCTATGTTATTTTCTAAAGCATAAATTCCTGCCGCAGCTATAAATCCTGCCTGACGCATTCCTCCACCAAATATTTTTCTTATTTGTCGAGCTTTTTTAATATCTGCTTTGCTGCCTACCAACAAAGAACCCACTGGAGCTCCTAATCCTTTCGACAAACAAATAGATATTGTATCAAAAGCATTGCCGATGTCTTTAGCAGTATAATCACTTTCTACAATGGCGTTAAAAATTCTGGCTCCATCCAAATGAAATTTCAATCCTTTTTCTTTACATAAAGCAGCTATTTCTTGTATATCAGCTAAGGAATAAATACTTCCACCACCTCTGTTCATGGTATTTTCCAAACTCACTAACTGCGATTCGGGTTTGTGTACATCATCCGGATTAATGGCTGCTAAAATTTGATTAGCTGTTAACCTACCTCTATCGCCCGAAATTAGTTTAGTTGCCAAGCCTGAGTTAAATCCAATTCCACCACCTTCGTATTGATAAATATGAGAAAGTTCATCACAAATTACTTCTCCGGGGGAGTTCGTATGAATTTTTATGGCTATTTGATTGGTCATAGTCCCTGATGGACAAAAAATACCAGCTTCTTTGCCAAACATTGTTGCTGCCAACTTTTCTAATTGGTTAATAGTTTCATCTTCACCAAAAACATCATCGCCTACTTTGGCGTTCATCATTACCTCCAACATCTCTGGAGTAGGCTTGGTTACCGTATCGCTTCTTAAATCTATTTGCATAAGGCAAAGGTAAATTTTTAATTTATTTTATCGGTATTAACTATGATTATAAAATTTATGTAAAATTGGAATATTACATAAAAAAGCCTCTAAATCAGATGAATTAGAGGCTTTTTAGATTTTAAAATATACGTCTTAAGAATTAGCTTGTAACTTAATTAAATTTAAAGCTGAACCTGCTCTAAACCAATCTATTTGTTGTTGGTTATAGGTATGATTCAATTTAACTTGCTCTTTAGTCCCGTCTGCATGAGCTAACTCTAATGTTAACTGTTTGTCAGGAGCAAAAGAAGCTAAGTCAATAAAGTTAAAAGTATCATCTTCTCTAACTTTATCGTAATCTGCTTCATTATCAAAAGTTAACCCCAACATACCTTGTTTTTTAAGGTTAGTTTCGTGGATACGAGCAAAAGATTTAACAATAACTGCCACAACACCTAAATGTCTTGGCTCCATTGCAGCATGTTCTCTAGAAGAACCTTCTCCGTAGTTATGGTCTCCCACAACAATACTAGAAACTCCAGCAGCTTTGTAAGCTCTTGCTGTTGCAGGAACCTCTCCTTTTGTACCAGTTAATTGATTCACTACTTCATTGGTTTTTTCACCAAAAGCATTTACAGCCCCAATTAACATATTGTTTGAGATATTATCTAAATGACCTCTATATCTTAACCAAGGACCCGCCATAGAAATATGGTCGGTAGTACACTTACCTTTTGCTTTAATTAATAATTTAGCTCCAGTAATGTTTTGTCCGTCCCATTGTTTAAAAGGCTCTAATAATTGTAATCGTTGAGAGTCAGTGCTAACTAAAATCTCAATACCACTTCCATCAGCAGCAGGAGCTTGATAACCGTTATCTTCAACATCAAAACCTTTGCTTGGCAATTCATCACCAGTTGGAGGGTCTAATTTTACTTGCTCACCTTTGTCGTTTGTTAATGTATCTGTAATCGGATTAAATCCTAAATCTCCTGAAATGGCAATTGCAGCAACCATCTCTGGTGAAGTTACAAAAGCGTGTGTATTTGGATTTCCATCAGCTCTTTTAGAGAAATTTCTATTGAAAGAATGAATGATGGTATTTTTTTCTTGTTTGTCAGCACCAGCTCTGTCCCACTGTCCTATACATGGACCGCAAGCGTTGGTAAAAATGGTGGCATTCAAATCTTCAAAAGGTTTTAATAAACCGTCTCTTTCAGCGGTAAATCTTACTTGCTCAGAACCCGGATTAATACCAAATTCAGATTTTGTTGTAAGTCCTTTTTCAACAGCTTGTTTAGCAATTGAAGCAGCTCTAGCCAAATCTTCGTAAGAAGAGTTTGTACAAGAACCAATTAAGCCCCAATCTACTTTTAAAGGCCAATCGTTTTTAGTTGCTTTTTCTCTCATTTCAGCAACAGGAGTAGCTAAATCTGGAGTAAAAGGGCCATTTACATGAGGAGATAAAGTTGATAAATCAATCTCTATCACTTGGTCAAAATATTGTTCAGGATTTGCATAAACTTCATCATCACCAGTTAAATGTTCAGCAACTTTATCCGCCAATTCAACAACATCAGCTCTATCGGTAGCTCTTAAATATCTTCTCATGGCATCATCATAACCGAAAGTAGAAGTGGTTGCACCTATTTCAGCTCCCATGTTACAAATTGTTCCTTTGCCTGTAGCAGAAAGTGATTTAGCACCTTCGCCAAAATATTCAACAATAGCTCCTGTTCCACCTTTAACGGTAAGAATTCCTGCTACTTTAAGGATAACATCTTTTGCAGACGTCCATCCATTCATTTTGCCAGTTAGTTTAACCCCAATTAATTTAGGAAATTTTAACTCCCAAGCCATGCCAGCCATTACATCTACCGCATCAGCTCCACCAACGCCAATAGCAACCATTCCTAAGCCACCTGCATTTACAGTATGAGAGTCTGTTCCTATCATCATTCCTCCCGGAAAAGCATAGTTTTCTAATACTACTTGATGGATGATACCTGCTCCCGGTTTCCAGAAACCAATTCCATATTTGTTACATACAGAACTTAAAAAGTTAAATACTTCGTTGTTTTTATTTAATGATTCTTGTAAATCTTTAGTCGCTCCAACTCTTGCCTGAATAAGGTGATCGGCATGAGCAGTTGAAGGAACAGCTACTTTGCTTTTTCCGGCTTGCATAAATTGCAATAAAGCCATCTGAGCCGTTGCATCTTGCATTGCCACTCTGTCGGGAGCAAAATCTACATAAGATTTCCCTCTTTCAAAAGAAGTTGTTGCTACTCCATCCCAAAGATGAGCGTATAATATTTTTTCTGATAAAGTTAGTGGTTTACCCACTACATTTCTTGCTGCAGCAATTCTAGAAGGAAACTTCTCATATACTGCCTTAATCATTTCAATGTCGAATGCCATGATACGTTAGTTTTTAATTTATAAATGAATAAAATACTTGTAAAATGAAGCTTGAAGTGAATAAATGCTCTTGCCAACGCCAACTTAACCCATGATGGATATTCCAACTCTTTTGCTTTCTTGCTGCGAATTTACGATTTTTTGATTGCTTACAAAAATATCTTTTAGAAAGTTTAACACTTTCTGATAAATATTTAATTAGAGCCAATTTTGTTTAAACTTTATAACCTTGAAGTTCCTTAAAAACTCAAATAAAAAGCTAGAAACTGAAAAAAACTAAGTAGTTGTTCTAATGTTTTTAGTTAACATTGAAACGAGAATAAAAACAAACAAAGAGGCTGTAATTCCAAAAATATTTGCATCTAAATCGAAAGGTAAGGCTATTTTGTTGTAGGCTAGCACCACAGTTGTTGTACCACCAGCAATCATGGAGCATAATGCTGCAAGGCTATTATTTAATTTGAAAAACATGCCAGCTACTAAGGGAACTAATAAGCCCGAAACCATAAAGCCATAGGCGTATAACATTAAGTCCAACACATTTTCCATACTTGAAGCCAGAAGAATGGCAAAAACACCCATTAATAAGGTAAGTAATTGGGTTATTCTCAATACATGTAAATGATTTTCTAGTTTAGGAAAAAATTTCTGTAAAATATCTGTCAATAAGTTTCCTGAAGAAGCCATGAGGCAACTATCTGCTGTAGAAAGGATGGCTGAAAAATAGACTGAAAGCATAACACCCATCAAGCCAATAGGTAATACCTCCCTCAACAACAGCGGCAGGCCTAACTCAGCATCCATTCCCTCAGAACTGGGAAACCCCAATTCTGCAAACATTCCCTGATCGGCAGCAACTCTGGCAAACATTCCCAACACAACTCCCATAAAAGCCATCACAGGCCACTCAAAAAGTCCTGCAATAAACCAAGCTTTTTTTGCTCCTTTCTCACTTTTGCTGGCATAAATTCTTTGATACAGCGTCATACCCACAAACCAAATTGGAATAATGGTTACTGCCCATTTGACTAGCATTTGCCACGACACATTAGTAAGCGACATAAAATCTGGTTTAACAATTTTGCTGATTTCATCCCATCCACCAACAGCATGATAAGAAAGCGGAATCCCAATTAGTGACAATCCTAATATCAAAACAATCCATTGAACTGTATCGGTATATATAACAGCAGTCATTCCGCCCATCACGGTGTAAAGAATAGTTACGACTCCCATCACCAACAAAGCTGTGTGAATATCCAATCCGACAAATGAGGACGAAGCCAGTTTAGCACCTGCCAAAATTTGTGAACCGGTAAAACCTAAATAGCCAATAGCAGAAATTATTCCTGCTACTAGGGCGACTTTACCATTGTAGTAGTGTGCAAATAATTGAGGGAACGTAGTCATTTTACTATCTTTTCCCAATTGATATACTTTTGGAATTAGTAATACGGCACTCACCCAAGCACCAATAAGCCCTGTAAACAACATCCAGGAGCCAGATAAGCCCATCATAAAACCCAAGCCGCCCAAGCCAATGGAAAAACCTCCACCTACATCTGTTGCCACAACTGATAGCCCGATATGCCAACTACTCATGTTGCGTCCGCTTACAAAAAAGTCTTCAGTGGTTTTGTTTTTACGCATGAAATAAACGCCCATACCTAATAAACCAAGCATATATACTATAAAAACAGTTAAATCTACAATGTGCATCAGTAATGTGTTTTTGGATTAAAATTCAACAAGACATCAAGAGTATAATTGAGAAAATGTAGGGAAATTAAAGTCAATTATATCAATTGTCAACAAAAATAACTAATTAAGAAGGGGTGACCAAATTGAACAAACTTAAATTATTAAGAGTTACCTTCAATGTATTTAATGAAGGATAAACAACCTAAACGTTAAATCTTTTTAAAATTTACTACTTTAAAAAATACATGTACCTAAATTAGTTACATTTGTAACCTTTTTAAACTACGACATAAATTAATGATTAATCAAAATATATATGGATATGAAATGGCTCGTATTTCGGAGGTTTATCTGAGTACCTTGTCGTCTATTATGAAGCCTTTTGGTATTGAACGGTATTTTGCTCCATTGCTTTTTTTATGTGAACATAGCGGAAAAGTTACCCAAAAAGATTTAGCTGAAGCATTAAAAAGAGATAAAGTTTCTACTATGCGTATGGTAGATTATTTAAGCGAAAAAGGCTTATTGGTTAGAACACAGGATTGCAACGACCGAAGATGTCAGATTTTAGAAGTTACCGATAAAGCCTTGGAACTACTACCTAAAATTAAAGAAGGCGTACAACAAACCAATGATTTGTTACTTAGAGACTTTACCGAAGAAGAAAAAGTAACTTTTAAAAAAAGTATGGATAAATTATTTACAACCATAGGTAGTTTACCCGAACCTGACTTTATAGTTAAAGCATATAAAAGAAATAATAAATAAACAATGATTAAAAAATTTAAAAATATAGCGTTAGTTGCTACAGCAATAATAATTTGGTCTTGTGGAGATGCCAAAAAAGATGCTCAACAAGGTCAAGGAAGTTTGCAAGTAAAAGGAGTTAAAGTAACTGCACAACCTTTTAACAGTGAGGTAAAAACCACAGCAACCATAATGGCTAACGAGCAAGTGGAATTGAAGGCTCCTATTGCAGGACAAGTGTTAGCCATTTATTTTGATGAAGGTGCTAAAGTTAAAAAAGGACAACAACTTATCCGCATTGACGACCGCTCTTGGAAAGCTCAATTAGTGGGTGTACAAGCTGCGTTAGAAAATGCTCAAAAAGACTATGAGCGTAAAAAACAATTGTTGGTAGTTGAGGGTAGCAGTCAGGGAGAAGTTGATAATGCTTTTTCTACAGTTGAGACTTTAAAATCTCAGTTAGAACAGTTAAAAGTAAACATTGATTTAGCCAATGTAAAAGCTCCTTTTTCAGGAATGTTAGGAATGAGAGATTTTAGCGAAGGTGCTTTTTTGTCTCAAGGACAAGTAATTACTTCTCTTACAGCAATTGATAAGCTTAAGATAGATTTTACTATGGCTCAAAACCATCAGAGCAGCATAGAAATAGGTAAAAAAATAGTGGTGTTAATAGAAAATGACACCTTAGAAGCTGAAATTTATGCTATTAGTCCGGTGGTAAGTGCAGATTCCAGAACGATAAATGTTAGAGCAATGCTAAAACAAAATGAAGGAAAAACCTATATGCCGGGAGTTTTTGCAGAAATTATTATCACTACCAATTTTATTAATGATGCTTTATTAGTTCCAACACAGGCGGTTGTTCCATCTATAACTGACCAAACCCTTTATGTGGTAAAAGATGGAAAAGCACAGAAAAAAATTGTTCAAATTGGCAACAGAACTAAAGATTTAG
>Ga0209231_1000143_pt1 | contig 51154 bp, 51 predicted proteins | sample Deesub45470m_DNA_FD_188086 | JGI IMG/M metagenome (GOLD analysis project Ga0209231, IMG submission 188086) | Deep subsurface microbial communities from North Pacific Ocean - 450_OLKR46/470m Metagenome (SPAdes) (version 2) | ecosystem: Environmental > Terrestrial > Deep subsurface > Unclassified ... | reverse complement strand
ATCTTATCCCCCATAAGGCGGATGTTGTCCGGCGACGGACCGATAAAGGTGATACCGCAGTTACCGCAGATTTCGGCAAATTCGGCATTCTCGGACAAGAACCCGTAACCGGGGTGAATGGCATCTGCGTCAGTCACTTCAGCGGCGCTGATGATCGCCTTGATATTGAGATAGCTGGCAGAACTCGGGGCCGGGCCGATGCAGACGCTCTGGTCAGCCAGTTTAACGTGCAAGGCCTCACTATCGACGGTGGAGTGGACGGCAACCGTCTTGATCCCCATCTCTTTGCAGGCGCGGATTATCCGCAGGGCAATCTCCCCGCGATTCGCTATCAATACTTTATGAAACATGCGGTTTTCTCCCGTTTCGGGTGCAGCGATATTGCGACACCACCTCAATGACAGCCTTTAATGCAGACAAAAAGCGAATCAAAGAGGCTCGACGAGGAACAGTGCTTCACCGAATTCAACCGGAGAGGCGTCGTCCTTGAGAATTTCAACAATCTTGCATTTGTATTCTGATTCGATCTCATTGAACAGTTTCATCGCTTCTACAAGGCAAATTGTTGCCCCAGCTTCAACCACAGAACCAACCTCAACATAATTGGAAGACTCAGGACTCGGTTTGCGATAAAAAGTGCCGACAATTGGCGACGTGATTGTTTTGAGTTTGTCGTTCACTGGTGCGACAGCAGCCGCAGCCGCAACCGGTGCAGCCATCGCTGCGACCGGCTGATGAGCGACAGCAGGAGCCGACATCATCTGTGGTGCCGCATAATGAACAACCTCAGGACCGCTGCCGCGTTTGATCAGGATTTTCTCCTCGGCGTTCTCCATCTCAAATTCGGTAATATCGGTGTCAGTCACCAGTTTGATCAAGGCCTTGATGTCTTTAATATCCATTGTCTTTCAGTCTCCTGTACTCAGGCAACAGCGCATACAAGCATGCAGTTGCGGTCAATTCGGCAGTACCGTGAAGGACTTTGGCACCCGGGTCAACACCCGGCACCCCTCATCGGTGACTGCAACAATATCCTCGATACGGACTCCGGCAACATCGGGAAGATAGATACCGGGCTCAACTGTAAACACCATACCAACCTCAGCCACACCTTGCGCCCGCGGGGAAAGTCGCGGCCACTCATGAACCTGAAGCCCTACCCCGTGACCAAGACCATGACCAAAAAAATCGCCATAACCCTGAGCGGCAATATAATTGCGAGCGACGGCATCAATCTCGCGCAGTGGACGCCCCGGCTCCACGGCAGCAATGGCACGATCATGCGCCTCCAGCACAATAGCATGCAGCCGGCGTAAATGGTCAGAAACCTGACCAACAGCAAAGGTCACCGTCTCGTCAGAGTAATATCCCCGAAAACGGGTGCCGAAATCAAGGGTCAGAAGTTCACCAACAGCGATTTTTCGCTCTGAAGCAACCCCATGTGGTAAAGCACCACGCTCCCCGGAAGCGACAATAAAATCGAAACCCTTCTCTTCCCCCCCCTGTTGGCGTAACGCAATTTCCAGCGCCAGGGCGATATCACGCTCCCGCGCTCCGGAAACAATAACCGGTAGAATCGCTTCTATAGCGGACGCATTAAACTCCGCAGCCTGTGCGATGCAACTCAGTTCATCAGCATCTTTACGACTACGCAGACGGTTGGTTTCGTTTACGGGCAACCACTCAACATCTGGCGCAGCTGAATGCAGTTCTGTATAGAATGCAAAACTGATGTCGTCGCTCTCAAAGCCGACCCGCTTCAACGCTAATTCTTGCAGCAGATTAGCAATACCAACACTTTTCAGCTGATGCGTCCGCACCGGCAGTCCGGTCTCGGTCACAGCCTGCGTCGTATAACGGCTGTCGGTCAGAAACCAGGCGTCAGTCGCCGTCAGCAACAAAGCCGCATCAGTACCACTAAACCCGGATAAATAGCGGATATTATACAGATCCGTGAACAGCAGAGCGTCAAGTCCATGGATACCAAGTATGTCTCGAGCCGCAATGACTCTGTCTTTTATCATAGAGGGGTTTTAACTACAATTGGATTTTTTTAGCTTGGCTAAAAGGCCATGCAGTGCCAAAGAATAGCTGTCACTACCAAAGCCGCATAAAACGCCAGCAGCAACCGGAGAGATATAAGAATGGTGACGGAACGCTTCACGAGCGTGGATATTGGAGAGGTGCACTTCAATAACAGGTTGCGCCAAAGCCGCAATAGCGTCACGCAAGGCAATACTACTATGAGTCAAGCCACCGGGATTGATCAGTATGCCATCGGTGCCATCCCCCATCGCCTGATGCAGGCGATCAATCAGCACACCTTCATGATTGGTTTGTAGATACTCAATTTTAACTCCCGCATTCTGGGCAATCTGACCCAACTCCTGGTTTATAGCATCCAGTGTCTTCGATCCGTAGACCGAAGGCTCGCGCTGACCAAGAAGATTGAGATTGGGACCGTGCAGGACAAGAATTTTCATCAGTAAATCAACTCAGAGCCGCAAGAAGTTTCGGCATATCACGCATCATTAAATAACGCCCTTTACCAAAATTTCCGCGACGGTCAAGAACCAGAGCCAGAAAGTACTCTTCAGTCAAGACCCGAACAATGACATAAAACCGTTCGGTTTTGATGGCAACTTCTTCCATCAATCCACTATCGAGAATTTCGACTGTCTTTTTGATCTCTTTAAGCACGTTGGCGTACTCGACAGTTAACATCTGGAAATCAAGCCCATCAACCGGCTCAAGATACTGTTCAATAGCAATGCCATCGTAACCCATCAAAACGGCTCCAATGCCGCCACCGGACTGCTTAACCATCCCTTCCAAAATTTCACTAAACACGGCATCTCCTCGCCTGGATAGCTGATAGCCATCCGTTCAGGGTCTCGAGCACAACAGTTCCCGGCTTCATTGAGGCAACAGACGGGGTCAACGGAGGGGTAGCGGCAGGGGTTGGAGCTTCTGCGGCCACTCGTTTCTCCCTGGTGGGGGACTCACCACGAGCCAACGCTTCGATTTCAGCAATCTTACGTTGCAGACCGGCATCCTGCGGCGCTGAAGCGAGTAACTCGCGGTAAACCTCGAGAGCCTGAGGATATAACCCCTGCTCAATATAAATTTCAGCAATTGTTGCCGTTGTAATTGGTTTCATGGCGCCAACGACAGGTCGAGTTGCAGGCGACTCGGAGCCAGCCGCTTTCCCGGGCAAAACCGCCGGTAAAGAAACTTGCATCTGTTTCAATGTTGCATCATCAGGGAATAGCCTCAAAGCTTGCGCCACAACCATTGCTGCGCCAGACAAGTCTCCCTGCTCACGTTTAAGCCGCGCCATGCCCCGATACGCATCAAGGCATCTTGGGTCAGCCTCGATCGCGCGCTGAAAGGCTGCTGCCGACTTTTCAAAAACTTGACGCTGAGCATAAACCCTGCCAACGGCTGCATAACCGGGAGCGTACTCAGGCAACTCCCAGGTCCCACGTAAAGCGACTTCAAGAGCGTCGTCAAGTTGCTCAGTCTGGCGATAAAGATCAGCTAATCCAACAAAACAGGTGGATTGAGGATCCTTGCTGAGCGTAATGATCAATTCACTTATTCTGGCTTGTAGTGCTTTTTTGTCAGTCATCGGCCTTCCTTATGCTCCTAAAACTTGTGTCAGGAGCAGTCCCGGCTGTTGGACATCTTGAATAACACAATCACCGATCTGCCGATTAAGAATCATCCGCAACACGCCGTCACTGACTTTTTTATCATGCATCATAACTGCAACATACTCAGAAATAGAGGCATCAGGCGGTACGACCGGCAGATCAAAATTCTGGAGCAAAGCTGAAATGCGATTGACATGTTCACTATCGCATAAGCCCGTTACGCGAGCGATATGTGCAGCAACAACCATCCCGATTGACACTGCTTCGCCATGCAGATACGAACAATAGCCGGTGATGGTTTCGACCGCATGACCAAAGGTGTGGCCAAAATTTAGAATAGCGCGAATTGAGCCTTCTTTTTCATCAATTTCTACAATATTAGCCTTGATTTGGCAAGACGTCATTATTGCGTACAACAATGCACTGGTTGAGCATGAACGTAATTCTTGGACATTTTCTTCCAGCCATGAGAAGAAACCGGCATCGCGAATGATCCCGTATTTTATCACTTCCGCCATGCCAGCGTATAACTCCCTGACCGGCAATGTATGCAACAGGTCGACATCAATACAAACCAGACGGGGTTGCGAAAAGGCTCCGATAATGTTTTTGCCCTGCGCATGATTCACTGCTGTCTTACCACCAACAGAACTGTCCACTTGCGACAGGAGAGTCGTTGGGACCTGGACACAGGGCAGACCACGCATAAAGGTTGCAGCCGCAAACCCGGCAACATCCCCTACAACTCCGCCGCCAAAAGCAATCACTCCGCTACTGCGATCAACTCCGGCAGCCAGCAGATCATCAAAAATACCGGTTAACGTCGCAAGGGTTTTAAACTGCTCACCATCTGGAATGGTAACAACAACAGGCCGGCTACCATCAGCCTCAAGAATACGCAACAACCGCTCTCCGTGCAAAGCCATGACTGTTGCGTTGGAGATAACGACGCGTTGACGGGGAAAACGAATAGAATCGAGCAATTGAGGCAAATCGGCCAGAATACCCGACCCAAAATGAATGCCGTAACTGCGTTCACCCAAACCGACATGAATTGTCTGTCTACTTATTTTCGGCATGATTCAATTGCACCAAAATTTTATCAACAACCAAATGAGCAGAAATACCATCCGTAGATATAATCAGGTCTGCCTGTTCATACAATGGACACCGTTGCTGCCAGAGAGCATGGGTACGAGCCCAACCTTCAGTTCCGCCGGCGAGTGGACGACCAGTTCCAGAACCAAGTCGATCTTTTAATGTTGTCCATGAAGCTTGCAGGTAAATTGTTTTCCCGAACCGCTGCATAAAGTCACGATTCGCTTCACGGCCAACAACGCCACCGCCGGTTGCAACCACGGCATCAGCATCTGTACCTAACCCTTGCAACAAGGTGCTTTCCAAATCCCTGAAGGCCGGTTCACCATCAAGGCGAAAAATATCCGGGATTGTCATTCCCGCCTGCTTGACAATTTGCGTATCGAGATCGATAAAAGGTCTGTTCAGCTTTTTGGCAAGCAGCACACCGATCGTCGACTTACCCGCACCCATAAAACCAATCAGAAACAGATGCCCTGCCATACTCGCTACCATCTCGTTAAGACAATAAAAGGACAGGCGAACCTGTCCTTTTATCAAGCAAATAGTTGTTCAAATCAGTCCACGATACGTGGCGTAATAAAGATCATCAGCTCGGTACGGTTTTTATTTGTCTTTGTGGACTTGAACAGATTCCCGATCAGTGGGATATGCATAAGAATCGGCACACCATTCTCACTGAAGTCTTCTTTCTCAATATAAATCCCGCCAATAACCATTGTCTCGCCATCTTTGACGAGCATTTTTGTTTTAGCTTCTTTTTTGTCAATCTGCGGAGCAGAACCGGCACCGGTGGCAACAGTAGTACCCGGTGTGCTATTGGAGGTCTTGACCTGAAGAATGATACTGTTATCCGGGTTGATGACCGGCGTCACCTCCAGAGACAAAGCCGCTTCAACCAGTTCGGTGCGAATCTCATTATTGCTGACAGTCTGATACGGAATCATTGTCCCCTGAGAAATCTTTGCACTCTCCCCATTCAAGGTCAAGATGCGGGGATTGGAGACCACGCGCCCATTTCCTGCGCTCTCAGCTGCAGACAAACGTAAATCCAGGATTGTGGTATTAACCCCAATTTGCCCCCAGTGAAATGAGCTACCGATACCGGCAGGCTGAGTTGAAGTACCAGTCTGCAGTGGCGGAATCACAAAGCTACCACCGAGGCTGGTAGCACCATAGGCATTCGCTCCACCTGCCGGGTTTTGCGAGTGTTGAATATCCCATTGCACACCAAGGTCGAGGTTGGCGGTGGTGTTCACCTCAACAATACGCGCCTCAATCAGCACTTGCCGCTCAGGGGTATCGAGAATTTTGGTCAATTCCCGCGCCTTCTCGACTGCGCTTGGGATATCGCTGATAATTAACTGTTTGTTACGAGAATCCTCTGTCACAGTCCCCCGCTCAGACAAGAGAGCCTTGACTGGACCGGTAATGTTTTTCAGATCCGTGTAACTAACCTTGATAACCTGAGTCACAACATCTTCAAGTTTCTCTTTGGTCCGCGCAGCGGTAAATTTGGATTCCTCCATGGTGCGAATCGCTTCACGCGGCAGAATACGTGCGACATTCCCCTGTCGGACCATCCCTAAATCCTTGGTCTCAAGAATAAGGTCAAGGGCCTGATCCCAGGGGACATCAATCAAACGAAGGGTAATGGTTCCATCGACTCCGTCACCAGCAAGAATATTCAACTCGCTGACTTCAGCAATTAACTGCAGAATATTGCGGATATCGGCGTTATCAAACACCAGCGAAATGCGCTGTCCGGAATACTGCTGCCCCGACCCTTGCAATCCAGTAAGGGCAGAAGTATCTGTATCCAGTCTAGCCAGGTCAGTATTGACCGTAGCCATCTCAGCGGTAGACGCTGATGTTGCCGTCTCCGGTGCAGCGGCGACAAACGCATCAATTGGCATATTTTCGGTTGCCGTATCAGCAGGTGCAGCGGCCACCTGCTCTGGCAACGTCACAGCAAGTTGCTCTGGCGATAACGGTTGCGGCTCTGCAAACGGCCCATTAGCAACCTTCAGAATCAACAGATTATCAGCACGGTCAAGCGAATAGGTTGTCGGACCTTTTAGCTCGACAGCAAAGCGAACGTCCTGTTTTTTGCCGATTTGAACCAGATAAGGAGTGACAAGGCGAATGGCACTGGGAAAAGATGATGCATCAATAGCACGACGTAATGAGCGACTGATTGTCGCGTCGCGAACCCCAAAACCGATGATGTCACCTTTCTGACTCGGATCGATAATAGATGGTTTCCCATTGAGTTTAATCCGCAACTCAGAAAATCCATTTTCAACCGCAAAATCGACCGATTCGACCGTCACCGGACCACCAGCCATTGCCGGAACAGCTGCAGTTGCCGGCGTATTTTCGACCTGCGGAATATTTGCTCCCCAGCTGACGACAACATCGTCACCGTTACTGGTCACCGCATATTCGGGCAGTTTCTTAGGACTGTCGAAAACAAAGCGCAATTTATCCTTATAGACACCAACTCGCGCCTTGTTAAAACCGTTCTCGAGGGGGAATGCGCGTGACTTGAACGCAGGCTTGACCCCGTACACATCGACGACCAGTCGAGATGGGCCAGACAGACTGAAAAACTTATACACACCAACATGGCCGTCGGCCTGCAGAGTCAGACTCTGTACACCAACAATGACATCCGACACGGCCGTTGCAGGGGACGAATCATCTGCCATGCTGGGTTGCGGCTCGGCCGGTGCAGCCATAACCGGAGCAGATTCAGGAGAGACTTCAACCGGCACAACCTGTGCAACTGGCTCAGTAACTGCCTGAGCTGGTTCAGCGGCTGCAACGGGTGCAGCAGCCACTTGGCCCTTCGCCGTTAACGACAACACAAATTCGTTGTCTTTAATCGAAACATCATAATCGGCGGCGCTGGCTAGAACGATCTCAACCCGGCCAAGTCGGCCAGAGGTCAAATCGTAGGATGAAACATCGACCTTTTGCACCGGAGGTGAGTTTAACGCAGACTCAGCCAGCGAGGAGACCGCATCGATATCCATTCCGGGAAAATCGACCACCACCCGAACCGGATCGATCGAATCGTATACCGTGTAACGATAACCAATCGGTTTATCGGTCACAATCCTTAGGGAAGCACTGCCTCCTGCTGAATCCATACTCAATGAAACCATTTTATTGGTTTCTGCCTCCGCAAAGCAGAGCCCGGATGTAAAGGGCAAAATCACAGCGAGCATCAATATAAATCTGACCATGCTGTGTACTGCACCTATCCGTTTCGTCTTAGTCTGATTAATCATTGTTATTTTGCTCCTCCCTGTTGCGGAAGCTTAATTTCCTCAATCCGTGTTTTCACTTCACCAGAATAATCAACATACTGTTCTTTAATCTGCACCGAGGTCGTTGTCACCAGGATAACGACTCCATTGTTTTTCCCAACCTTTGTTCCAGTTTTAAGAATAAAAGATTTTTTATCGGGGGCGACAACCATCGCACGGGGCTCACCCTTACCGATAATCAGACCAATCAATCGTAATTGCGCAAGGTCAAATTTTTGCAACGGAGTCAGGGGGACTCCGGAATCGACAGCGGCATCCACAACCATCAACGGGTTACTAAACGGGTCGCGGGAACCGGCAGGGTCATAGACATACACCGGGATGGGTGTTTCCTCAACGACAGCCGCCACTGCAACAGGGGCCGATACCGGTTTCTTGGCTGGTGGTTCTGGTGCCTGGGTGACGGTATCGTCACAGGCAAAAAGCAGAACACAGACAGCGAATGACCCGAGAATAACGCGCAATAATCGTTTGCTCATTTTCCCGCCCCCCCCGCTTCAGCCCCTTGCAGAAAGCGGAACGTTGTCGCCAGACAATCCACGCTCAATTGAGTGGGGCCCATTGCATCACCGCTCGCTCTTTTCAGGTTAATTTTGACATTGTTAATATTCACGATTCGGGACAAGGTACCAACACTGTAAAAGAAACTGGCTAACTGATGGAAAGTCCCTTCAATTCGCAGGGTCACCGGCACCTCGGCGTAAAAGCCTTTCAAGATTTCTGCCTCAGGCTTGAAAGTTAAGACCTCAAGGCCGTTGCTTTTGGCATTCGACGAAATATTCGTCAACAGGGTCGGGATCTCTTTTCCATTCGGTAGTTCGGTCAAAGCCAGATCAAGTTTCTGCTGCATTTTTTCAAATTCAGCTTTGTAGAGTGGCAAATTGGCAGCGACACGACGGTCAGCATCAAGCTTTTGCTGCAGTTCAACATTCTGAGTGTCCAGAGCCGTAAGTTGCTCCTGTTGCGGCAGAACCATCGTCCAGACAAACAGACCGACAATCACAATTAGAAGTCCGACCAACATCATCACCCGCTGAGCGAGAGGCCGCTTCAGGATCCAATCGACATTCTGGTTCATTGTTTCACCGCCTTCTTTTGTACCGCTTCAAGCCCGCAACGAACGGTAAAACTTTCCAGACTTCGCCCGGCGGTTGTTCTCTGTGCAATGACTTCCAGTTCTACATTCTGATAATATTCAGACTCCTCAAGGTTGCGCATAAAATCGGCAACCGCCTCCTGATTCATGCCCAGGCCTTTGATGGTCACAACTTCACCGGCTTGAACAAAAGATTCAATCCAGACTTTCTCCGGAGTTGCCTTACTCAGGGCATCGAGTACACGTACCGGGCCGCTTCGATTCTCCTTGAGTTTGTCAAGAATATCGAGCTTGGCACTCAGCTCTTTCTTCTTTTGATCAAAGCGCCCAACTTCGCCAATCGTTGTTTTTAAACGCCTGATTTCAGATTCCTTGTTTTCAACTTCTGCTTGCGCGCTTTGAATTTTGGCTTCAAGGGCGAGATAAATTGCTACACAAGCAACAATCGTTGCCGCAATAGCGAGGACAACAATAATCCCCTGGGCATGAAACTGTTCCTTTTTACGGGCCGCTCGGACCGATAACAGATTAATCCTGATCATTTGTCACCCATCCTCCTCATGGCAAGCCCGACCGAGACAGACATCAAAGGCCCGATCGCGTCAATATACGCCTGATCGAAAAGTTTCTCATCGACGACGATATTGCGAAAAGGGCTGATCAGTTCGACGCTCAGCCCAAGCCGTTCGGACAGCTTACTCCTGACATCAGGGTGCCGCGAGATTCCACCGGTTATATATATTTTCTGAATCCGGTCATCCGAAGCGGTGGCCGCAAAAAAGTCAAGCGAACGTTGCACTTCTTGCAGCAGGCTCTCGAGTGCATCAGAAATGACAGCAGCGACCTCGGACTCACTGGCACCGGGGACGGCACCACCAAGCTTTGCGGTTTCAGCGTCCTCCGCTGAAAGGCCGAGTCTTTTCTGCAACTCCTCATTCAGCAGCTTTCCGCCAACGGTGATATCGCGAGTAAAAGTCGAGACCCCATCTTTCAGTACATTGATATTCATGGCACTGCAGCCCATATTCACCAGTGCGACGATACTCCCATCACTGATTTCATGATTGGCCTCGAAAGCATTCTCCATCGCGAATCCATCAATATCGATAACCACCGGATTCAAACCACACTCTTTAAAAACAGAGATGTAATCGTTGACAAAGTCTTTTTTTGCGGCCACCAGAAGAACGTTCATTTGGGTCGGATCATTTTCATCCGTACCAAGGAGTTGGAAATCGAGGTTAACCTCAGAGATTTCAAACGGGATGTACTGCTCAGCCTCCCATTGGATTGAGGACTCCATCTCTTCCTCAGTCATTATCGGCAGACGAATCTTGCGGATAATCACCGAGTGCCCGGAGATCGAAGTCGCCACATTTATCGGCTTGAGCGCCATACTCATAATCAGGTTGCCAATCGCCTCAGCGACCGTCGATGCATCCATGATGGCCGAGTCAACAATCGCCTCAGCGGGCAGAGGAGCGATACCGATATTGACCAGATGGTAAACCCCCCTGGACTCGCGCAACTGAACCAGCTTGACCGAGCTCGACCCGATATCTATCCCCAAGACCTCTTTTTTCCTGTTTCCAAGAAACATAGACAGTTCTCACAGTCTCGAAAAGAGTTAACTACTCCGCACCCACAGCAACCCAAAGAGGCAAAATCCGCGCCACTAATTATCTTCGCCCGGAAATACCCGTTCACGGTCTGTCAGCTTCATCCCCAACGCAAGAATAATCTTGCGCATCGTCGACATGCGGCACGGTGCGCCACGCTCGATGCGGTCTACAGTCAAGGGCGAGACCCGCGCCTTGCGCGCCAGCTCAGCCTTGCTCATGAGCAAAGATTCCCGTATTTCACGTACCTTGTTTGTTTCCATCGGCTCTTCCTAGCTCTACCGTCAGTACATCACAATTGTGCGTAATTATATGTAAGTTAAATACAGTGTCAAGTAATTTATAGCTCTATTGATAATACCTGACCCTCACCATCCGCCCACAAGGGCTGGTTTCCACAAGATAGGGTAGAGGAAGACAGCCCTACATACAGAATCTGGTAATAAATTTTTCAGGGGGAGATGATAAAAGTGGTCAAATACCAGCCAAACAACTGTGACCAGACAAAAAGATAAAGAATGGCCCCGAGAGAAAGGAACGGAGCGAAAGGAATTGCAAGTCTTCTACCGCCTTTTTTGTACAACATCAGTGGAATTCCGACCATGGTCCCCGTCAAAGAACCGAGAAAGATAACGGGAAGGATTGCCTGCCAGCCAAGAAAAGCGCCGATCATCGCCAGCAGTTTGACATCCCCCATCCCCATTCCGTCGACACCAGTGAACAGTCGATAACCACTGGCAACCAGCCAGAGGCTCCCGCCACCAGCAATAACGCCGAGCAAAGAATCCTGCCAGCCAAGTGGTAAAACAAAGACGGCACAAACGAAACCGGCCACAATTCCAGGCAGGCTGATAACATTCGGAATAATCTGATGGTCCAGATCGATAAAGGTGATAGCCAACAGAGTGGAACAGAGCAACCAGTAGACGAGTGTTTCCCAAACCATCCCAAAGTGGTAGAAAACCAAAGCAAAAACCAGCCCGGTTAAGAGTTCAACTGCTGGATAACGTAGAGAGATACGGACCCGGCAGGATGCGCAACGCCCTCCCAACAGTATCCAGCTGACGATCGGCACATTCTGATACCAGCGGATAGAGGTACCACAGGCCGGACAACTCGAACCGGGCGTCACCAGCGATAAACCAAGCGGGATCCGGTAAATGCAAACATTCAGAAAAGAACCGATAACCGTTCCGAGGACAAATGAAAAGGCCAGAAATACAAAAAACGGGTTAACGTCTGAAAACATAAAATCTCCTTACAAAAAAATCCCAGAGTCAAAACTTAAATCCTAGCTTATGCCCTACACGCTACCGACTCTGTTCATCAGGCGTCCGGACCACATCACCAAGGCACAACTTATCAAGGTCTGCCCGGAGAAGCGCGTTCTCCTGAACAAGATTCTTGATCTGGTCCGAAAACAACGACAACTTGATAGAGAACTGCACAGCAAGAAGCAAGAGGAAGACGATTGAGCCTATAAACAGGGTCGTGGTCGGCAATGCTGCCCCGATAAATGAGGTCAAGGCAACCAGCCAATCGTACTTGAGTACCAGCACAAACATGGTCAAGCTGGTCGCCAACCACAGCAATGAATATTCTTCCCGTAACCGACGTTTGCGTACCAACTCAAGGGCCATAAGAAATATGGCAAGACTGACAACAAGAGCAAATATTTTCTGACTTATCGGCATTATTGATCTCCTTTGTAAAGCTCGGCACTGCGCAACAGGGTCACAAGAATAGAAAGGGTCATTTTGAACATATAGTAAATGGGTTTAAGACCACTGTGCATCGATTTGCCCTGGGAAGCGTACATCCGCACAGGTAGCTCAAGAATACGAAAACCGGTGCGGTGGAGAGTGACTAGAACATCAGCATCGGGATAATCGACCGGGAAAACATCCTGGCAGAAAAACTGGGTGACCTGACGGTTAAAGGCCTGGTAACCAGAGGTGCAATCGGAGACCGGCTGTCCGATGATCGTCGTTACAATGCCGCGAAACAGTGCCATTCCCATGCGTCGGGTGAATGAGGGCGTGTAGCTCTCTTCACCAAGAAAACGTGAACCGAGAACAAAATCGGCCGTGCCGGACAAAAGTGGCTCCAGCAGATTCGGGATATAAGTGGGATCATGCTGGCCATCGCCATCGATCTGCACCACAAATTCGTAGCCATGGCGTCGGGCGTATTTGTAGCCGGTCTGAATAGTAACGCCGTAACCCATATTAAATAGATGCGAAACGACGATCGCCCCGGCCTCTGCGGCCAAGTCAGCGGTGGCATCTCGCGATCCGTCATTGACCACAAGGATATCGGCACCAGTCGCGGCCCCTTTCACCCGATCGATGACAGCGGCAATCTTCTCCGCCTCGTTATATACAGGAATGACGACCAGGATCCGCGATAGAGTAGGCATCTGATACCTTCTAACAGCTATTGTTCAATACTGTACGCCGAATAATCCGACCACCGATATCTAAACAGTATCAATTCGAACGATAAGTCAGTCTACTAAATACACGAAGCACCAAAGGTGCAGGCAGCCACAATAACAAATGTAGAAAAAATCGATAAAAAGAATCGCCCACCGACGGGATCCAGCCACGAGCAAACGCTTGACGCTGTACAAGCAGCGTATAATAAATCGTTTCGTGTAGACGCGTTGTTTTGGTTTGCATGCCAGAAATACGGTAGCACGTCAGCAACAAGGGGATATTAGCGACACCGCCCTTTTCCGCAAGACGAAAAAAAAGGTCATAGTCCTCGCAAACAGGAAGGTCTTCGCGATACCCTCCCAGATCTCTGGCGACCTGGGTACGAAAAAGACACGCCGGTTGGGCAAAGGGGTTGCGCCTTGGCATCGCCCTGCGCAGAGCAGCGTCGGCGTGAGGGTAAGACCTGTGGCCAACCACCACCGATTGCTCGTCGATAATCGCCAGATCGCTCCCAACCAGCACACATTCCGGATGAGCTTCCATGAATTCCACCTGGCAGACTAGCCGGTTTGAATCCGCCACATCGTCGCTGTCAAGGCAGGCGACGAACTCCCCCTTTGCCGCAGCCAGCGCACGATTACGGCTGCGGGATATCCCCTGATTGGTTGGATTGACCAGACAAACGATCCGCGCATCCGTAGCAGCACAGCGACCGATAACAGCCGATGTCTCATCCGTTGACCCGTCATCGACAATGATCAACTCAAAATCGGTAAAACTTTGCGTCAGAAGGCTTTCGATCGCCTCTGCTAGGGTCCGTTCAGCGTTATAGGCAGGAAGGATAACGGAAACGCGTGGAGTCTCAGTCATGAAGAAAACCCATCCTAGTCTACGAACGAAAAGTGGACAATGCCACAACCTTGACAACAAACTTGAGGTTATATGCTAAAAGTAAGATGTCAGTTTATGGCCAACCAATAAGAACAACCATTTCTCGGCAGTTCACCGACGCCGCTTTCGCGACATAGGGCATCGACTTCTGCATACAATTCCTCATCGCAAACAATGAACTTGCAAGGGAAAAGCGTTGACAGTCGGGGCCCTTGGGCCAGCAGATAACACGCAAGCCCGTATTGTTCAGAATAATAGCGACTTACCCATTCATCTGGATAATCGTACGGCAGGCAGATGTCGTGAAATTGCAGCAACACTCCCCGGTTAAGCACCGGCACGACATCGAGAAACGCAACCGTAGCATCGGAGTTCATGAACATCCGGTGGGAATTGTCGATGAACACAATGTCGCCCGCGCCAAGCGCTTCAAACACCGAAAGGTCAACATCTTCCAACTTCTGCCGGATCACCTGATCGCAGAGAGCATCGATATCAGCCCTGGGATAGGGATCAATAGAAATGATTCGCGTGCGCAGCCCATGATCGGCAATAGCCTTGCGTGCAAACTTGGTCGAGTAGCCGGAGCCGACCTCTAAGTAAATATCAGGATTGTTTTTCACCAAAAAATAATAAAGAACCATCGCATCAAGCACCGGAAACCAGTCATTGTCCCAGTTCGGGTTGTTTGTAACCTTGTCCGTTTTCACTGATATCGTTGAGAAATCACCCGTGTAACGCATCATATCTTTCAGAATTTCCAGATACGCTTGCCGACCACAGTCGATGATCTCATTGAGTTTACGGTGCGGAACATCTCTGGTGTACCTCGGTTTCGAGGCGAAAGGATAATCCAGATTTACATTGTAGACAGGATGCCTGTTTAATAACATCGATAGCAATTTTCTGATCATGAGCCAATCCTAGAAGCACAATTCATTCAGCTTGGTATTATCGGAATAGATGCACGGAATATCAATTTTGGCTTGATTTCCAAATTCACGAGTGACGATAGCCGACCTGTCGACACCATGCTCAGCAAGCAGCTTTTCAAGCAAGTCTCCGATCCTGAGTGGTTCCCCACTACCAACATTGTAGACGTTCCCAACTCGACCCCGTTCCATGATCACCCGGTAACGCTGAACCGCATCATCGACATGGATATAATCCCGCAGGCCTTCGAGGTTGCCGACCTCAATCTGCGCAATGGTGCCGGCCTTATAATCGGCGACCTGTTTTAGCAGGTTGCCAACAAATAACCGGGTCGAAAATCCCTCGCCGAGCAGATTGAAGGGTCTGGCCATCACCAGATCCATCGTGTGGACATTGCAGTAGAACTTCATCAACTCGGTCTGAAAGATCTTGCTCAGGCCGTAAGCACTGACCGCATTCAGGGGCTGTTCCTCCCGAACGGGATTCTCCTCCTTGCGCACCACTCCGTATTCAGCGGCGCTTCCGATCAACAGTATCCTGGCGCTCAGGGCGTGAGTCAGACAGCCATCGAGCAGATGTTTTGTCGCGAGGACGTTGACCTGATAGTTGTCTTCATAGTTGGGGAAATACCCACCAGCTAAGTGGTAAATACGGCCTGGACCAACCTCGCCCAGCAGCTTTGCGACGGCAGCAGCATCGGTCAGGTCGCAGCTAAGTGACACCCCTCCCCGTCCGGCCTCCAGATCAGTCAGCACAACTTGCGCCTCCGGTTCAGCCGCCAACAGTCTGGCCATACTCCGCCCCGACACTCCACCGGCGCCAGTCACCAGTATCGGCCTGTTCATTTCAGCCCCAGACGTTTTTTGATTTCAGCATAATGCTCATTTGCATAGTCATAATCATCGGGACGACCGATATCGAGCCAGAATCCGTCGAAGGGCCGGGCCAGTAAACGCTGCCCTCTAGCGATGCCGTCTATCATCAGGTTGTCAAACCCGTAAGGTTCCCCTTTGGGCAGAGAGTCGACCAGACTGCGGCGGATACCATAGATGCCCATACTCACGTCGTAGTGATGTACAGGCTTCTCTATAAATTCCCGGACCTGTCCGGAGTCATCATATCGCAACACGCCAAAATCGATCTTTGTATCCCGCTTGTAGACCGAGACCGTGACATCGCTACCGCAGACCACATGCGCCTCTAAAAATGCACGATAATCAAGATCGCAGAGAATGTCACCATTCATTACCAGAAAATGTTCTGGCAAATCCGGGATCAGCGTCAACGGGCCGATCGTGCTCAGCGGTCGGTCTTCCAGAGAATAATCGATCTTGACTCCCCAGCGGGCGCCGTCTCCGAAGTAGGCCATTATCAGATTGGACAAATGATTGACTGCCAAGGTGACATGATCAAAGCCTGCATCAGCCAACTGCCGCAGCACCACTTCAAGGATCGGCATCTCACCACCGACCGGCACCAGCGGCTTGGGGATAAAGGTTGTATAAGGTTTGAGCCGGGTACCCTTGCCGCCGGCCAAAATAATCGCTCGCATCGCGCCCCCCTAAACGTTATAGATGCCACTCTTGTAGCCAGCGAGATTGCCCGGTTCCCGGAACCAGTCAATCGTCTCGCGAATTCCGGCAGCAAGATCGTAGCATTGCCGCCAGTCGGTCAAAGCCAGTAGTTTCTTGTTACAGCCAAGCAGCCGCTCAACCTCAGACATTTCAGGCCTAATCCGCTCATCTTCGCAGACAATCCGGGCCGCCGGGTTGATTTGCCGTATCAGCTCTCCCGCGAGGTCGCCAACCGAGATTTCTGTACCAGTGGCGATATTGATCTCTTCGCCAACGGTTCGGTCCGATTTCGCGATCTGGATGAAACCGTTTACCGTATCTTTGACAAACACAAAATCCCTTGTTGGGGTGGTACTTCCGAGCCTGACCTCCTGCACACCACCGAGTAACTGGGAGATGATGGTCGGAATGACGGCCCTTGCCGACTGTCGCGGCCCATAGGTATTGAAGGGACGAACGATTGTCACCGGCAACTCAAAGGAGCGCCAGAACGATTCGGCCAGCCGATCGGCACCGATTTTTGTTGCACTATAGGGGGACTGCCCCTGGTAAGGGTGCGACTCGTCGATCGGTGTATAACGGGCGGTGCCATAAACCTCAGACGTCGATGTCGAAAGGACTTTTTCCACCGGCATTTTGCGCGCCGCCTGTAAAACATTCAGCGTTCCGCGGATATTGGTGTCGACGTAAGAATCAGGTGAATGATAGGAAAAAGGGATGCCGATCAAAGCAGCGAGATGAAAAATAACCCCACACCCCGCAGCAGCAGTTTCGACCCCGTTCGGATCCCGGATATCGCCGGCGAAAATTTCGAGCGCCGCCTTTTTAGCAGGGGGAAGCGTATCCAGCCACCCCCAGGAGTTGAAAGAATTATAAAAGACAAAAGCCTTAACCTGGCACCCCTCGTCGAGTAGCGCCTCAACCAGATGGCTACCGATAAAGCCGTCGGCTCCGGTCACCAGAACTTTTTTGCCCTCAAGCTTCATGAATCACACCCCGCTATTGGTTTAACAACCCTCTCGAACTCGCTTTGATACGCATCCAGCATTTTTTGGATATCCAGATGGCTCACGGCAAAATCCCGAGCGTTTTCACTCATGGTTTTCCAAAGTTGCCGGTCTTCGTAAAGCTCTTTTATCCGCGCACAGAAGCTGTCAATATCGCCTGAATCACACAAAAAACCGTTGTGCCCATCAATAATGACGTCGGGAATCCCGCCGACACGAGACGCAACCACCGGGATTCCCAGAGACATTGCCTCCAGCAGAACGATCGGAATCCCCTCAATGAGCGACGGAATAACCACCACATGAGCGGCCGTCAGATACGGCTTGACATCAGGCACGATTCCTGGAAGCAGAATAGCCTCGGCCAGATCGTATCTTGCGATTTGATCCCTGACGCGCCCAACCTCGGGACCGCCCCCCGTCATCAACCAGGTAACGCCGTCCAACTGCTTGAGCCCGGCAACGATGTTTACAAACCGACCCGGACACTTTTCCCGCGAAAAACGACCAAAAAAGCCGACAACAAAGTCATCCGGCCGCCGTTTCCATTCTGCAGGGTATTGTAATGGCCCAAGACAAGCACCGGGCGAGAATTCGCCATGCACATCGACCCCGTGAATGATAACCCTGACCTTCTCTTTTTTCTCAGAAAATTTACCGACGAGAACCTTTTCAATCCCATCGTTGGCGACAATATTCAGGTCAATCTGCCGGGCATGCCGCCGGTTGTTGATGATGTGTCCAAAAGGATTGAACAACTGGTCGACGATGCGCACACGGGGATATTTCGTCTTGATCTGTGGGAGCATCTGATAAATCAGGCTACAACCGACGATGAAAATGACATCGATATGGCGCGTCTCGATCAAGTATTCGACAAATGCCCGCTTTTCATCCTTGTCCGTGAGGAAGGATGCTAAATGAAAGACATCGGACGTGATCCGTTCGTAACGCGGTGAGTTATCGCCGGACACCGACGAGTTAGTAGGCAAGGTGGTTATGCAGGTAACCGAGAATCCATTATCTGTCAGGTGCCGTATGATACGCAGCATTACCTCATCGGCACCGCCGGTCACCATGAACGGCAACGCAAGCAACAACTTGACCCTTCCGGCCGGCTCTCTTGTCAAATTGATGTAGGGCGTTTTGACCTGGTATATCTTTCGCCGCAACTCTCTGCGCTTGCGCCGGGCAGCCGAGGTGAAAAGTTCCAGATTGGCGGCACGAATCTTTTCCATTTGCGCCTTGAAGGGCATCCGGTTCTCGGCAGTCAGCCCCGTGCCATGCACCCGGTACAACATCAGGTGTTCCGGAATCATCATGGCACGAAAACCATTACCGAGTAACCGGACCCAGAAATCCCAGTCCTCAGGGACATGTGCATCCCCCATCCCCCAATCCCTGTAGCCACCGACGGCCTCCCATGCGCTACGCCTGAAAAGTGTCACTGTCGGCAAAGTCGCACCTTTGGTACAGGTCCAGAAATCAGCGTCGATCGGCTCCCAAGCTTCTCCCTTGTTACCAAAGCAGCGGACCCAGGGGAAGACCAGATCAAAATGACCTGTTTCGGCAAAAAAAACCGCCTTTTCAAGATAAGTCGGCTGCAATTTATCGTCTGCATCCAGACAGCAGATATACCTTCCCCGGGCCAAAGCAATCCCGAAATTGCGGTTATCACCAACGAGATGGCGTCCCTCGCGGAACACGACCCGGACATTAGGCTGGTCGATAGCATGCAGAATTTCGATCGTTTTCGGATCCGTCGAACCGCCATCGACGACAATCACTTCAAACGCTTTCAGGGTCTGACGGCTTACCGAGAGGATTGCCTCCTCTACGAACGCTCCGTAATTGAAGCAGGGGATCACCACGCTGACAAGAACGCCCGTCTCTTTGATCTTTTCATTGTCGATAGGAATGGTTCTGCCGAAAAACCACCTGTCCAGCGCATAGCGCAGGTTCTTCATCACGACACAAAAGCGATAAAATGATAATTTAAGCTCTGCAGTATTCATGGGACTCCGACGCGTTGACGACTAAACACGTCCAGAAAATATAGTCTTTATCTGCCGTGCGATAAAAAAAGCCAGGTCGCCGCAACTTCTTTTTGAAGGGCACAACAATAACGCTGCGCCATAGCCGCGCAATGCCTTGGCGCGCAAACCGGCATGACAGGCCGCATATCCTAATGCAGTATATCCATACGAAAGCTTGCGGAAACCAACCCACCCCATACGCGGAAGGTGTTGTGAAAGCAATGACAGCAACGCAGCCTGAACCTCGTAGCTGCGATTACTCGTCAAAGTGCCACCGTGCACACGATAGTCATATAACAACTTGCGTAGCGGCGGGGAAATCCGAAAATGCTGCGAGACGCGCAACCAAAAATCGTAGTCCTCGACCAAAAACTTCGTCTCGTCGTAGCCGGATAACCGTTCATGCACCTGACGCCGATAAAGGAAGCAGGCACCAACAACGTTACGCAACACCAATTCCTCGGGGGAATCGACGGCGATCTCATGCAAAGACCGGCCATTTGCGTCGATGACCTGATAATCGCTGTAAACCAGGTCGTATCGGTCATCAAGATCAAGTACGTCGGCCATCTCCGCGAGGGCTTCCGGGCGGTACAAGTTATCATCGGAAGTCCAGGTGAAATACCGGCCCCGCGCAACGGCAAAACCGGAATTCAGGCTACCCGGAAGCTTACGGTTCTCTGGGTGAACGACACAGCGGATCCGTGAATCCTCTTGTCGGAACCTGTCGATAATCTTCTGGGTATTGTCTGTTGAGGCATCGTTGACCACCACTAATTCCCAGTCGACAAAGGTTTGCCGAAGACAGCTGACGATCGACTGTTCCAGGTAGCGTTCACCGTTATACACCGGCAAGACGATCGAAACCTTGGGCGACGTCATGCGGAAACTCTCTCCAACAGCGCCTGGACGATTCTGGCCGCAGCCTTGCCGTCACCGTACAGATCGCATTTTTGTGCCATTTTCAGATATTCCTGCCGGTCGTTCAGCAACAAGATCGCCTGTGAGGCTATGGAGTCAGTCTCAGTTCCGACCAGCCGGGCAACCCCGGCGGCAACACCTTCCGGCCGTTCGGTCATGTTGCGCATAACAAGAACCGGTACCCCCAGGCTCGGAGCCTCTTCCTGCAATCCGCCGGAATCGGTTATGACCAGCTCTGCCTTCTGCATGAGATGGGCGAGTGAGCGGTAATCCAGAGGAGGCAGGAGAGTGATATTCTGGATCCCTGTCAAGAGTCCCGTAACCGTTCCAGAGACGTTGGGGTTCGGGTGTACCGGATAGACCAGATGCACGCCATCATCCGCGCATGCCTGACAGATTTTACGCAACGCTGAACAGATATTTTGCAGAGACTGACCGAAGTTTTCCCGGCGATGAGCCGTCACCAGCACCAGTCGCTTATTTCGCGGCAGGATTGCCAACGGTCCCTTATCCCAGTCATAAGCAAAACTCAATACATGCTGCAGGGCATCCACAACTGTGTTCCCCGAAAGGACAATATCCCGTTCATCACGCCCTTCGCGCAGCAGATTCTGACGTGCCCATTCCGTCGGAGCAAAACAGACTGTCGCGATAACATCAGCGAGACGGCGATTGATCTCCTCCGGGAAAGGCTGATAAATGTCGTCGGTCCGCAAACCGGCCTCGACATGGGCAAACGGGACCCGTTTGTAATAGGCAACAAGGCCAGACATGAACGCGGTGGTCGTATCCCCTTGCGCCAAAACCCAGTCAGGCTTGACAGCATCAACAACACCTTCAAGGCCCTGAATAATCTTACTGGAAAGGCCACACAAGGTCTGGTTGGGCAGCATCAGGTTGAGATCGTAGTCCGGGACGAGTTCAAATATTTCGAGAATCTGATCAAGCATTTCCCGATGCTGAGCGGTGACACAGAGTACCGACCGTACCCCTGCCTGCGACCGTTGAATCTCGCGTATCACCGGTGCCATTTTAATGGCCTCGGGTCGCGTACCGACAATACTCAAGAGGGTCAAAGTGTCTAACGGCATTAATCGTTCCAGCTGTCTGTCAGGGGTTGACTACTTTCGCTTCAGAAAATCGACCCTGAAGCTATCCATGCAGTCCGTAACTTCACGGCAGTATTGACTACGCAAATCGAGAAGCTGCTCTCGAATGCACGAGTGATTCTCTTTTAGCTTCGAAACAGTATCGTAAAAAACGCTCTCCCACCAGCGCAGTTCAACCGACCATTCCCCCAGACCAGCTTCGTTGCAGAAATTGATGCTTTTCGGTTGATACGACAGGGAAATAAAGGGAATGCCCGCCTGCAAGGACAACAGGACCGTATGGAAACGCATACCGACCGCATAGCGGATTCCACCAAAACCGACCTGTGCAAGATTCGCTGGCAACCGACCGAAATAGCGCTGCATTAAACCAAAATCGTTCTCTTGCCCGGCCTCAAAGTAAAATGGCAACGGTTTGAGCACAGAAAAACAGTCTTTCATCCGCGCAAAGAAATCATCGGGTTGCCATTTGGCAAAAGGATAAACTTTTTCAAAAAATGGCAGGTATCTATCAAGACAGCTCAAAGTGCGATGCTTCGCTCCATGCAGCTGGGCATCCCAGTAGAACCAAGGGCGGAGATTAAGGCCGCAAATATCCTCGTCTACGACATCTGCAATTTCGATCGGGTCAAGAAAAGTCAGGTCTGGGACGACTACCGTTTTAGGATGATTTGCAAAGATCCTGGCACTTTCCCGATCCCGCAGGATGATCCGGTCGGCCTTGTCTTTGACAAGGTCCAGAAACCCCTGAAGATCTCTATGATCGGCCTCGACACTGATCCCCACACAGCTGAACGGAACTTTCAGCTGTTCGACAATATCGCAATTAACATTGCACCCCCGTAAAATCAGACCACCACCGCCGATCAGTACGTAATCGCACCGATTTAGCACATCGATCGACCTGCGGGCGTCCCCCCAACCATCAAACACCAATAGTTCGTCCTGGCTGAAAAATTTTTTCAGACAAGAGAGGATGCGCTCATCCCCAAGGTTTTCATGGCCGTACCAGCCGATAACGGCAATTTTCATCACACATTCATTTCTCGGCGATGGCGTCGGTTTCTTTCCACATATTCCATCAGGCTGCTCCGAATCGGCAGGTCGTTGTCGAGACGAAACGGATAGGCGATCAAACTCGGACATCTCTCCGCACAGAATACTTTTTGCTTGGTATCCAGCGTCCCATTGAAAAAATTCCCAACAACATCATTGCTCAGACATGGGGTGATATCACCGTTTTGGTGCACAGTAAAAAAATGCTGGCTGGCGCTACAATCACATGCCCCCTTTTCGCACCTTAACTGTTTCCAGTCTTCTGGACAGGTGTATTTCGAAAGCAGATTCCTGTATTTTCTCTTCTTTAAAAAATTCCCACTTTCAAAAATACTGAAGTCAGCAGCGACATTCATAAAGACGCCAATGTCATCAAACATTGCAATAAGATTATCAAGGTTCTTGCCACACGTTTCCTTCAAGTACTTAAGATTACTATCGTTAGCAACAAAATTTGCCATACCGACCATGTTTTCCTGTTGCAAACGCCTTACTTTCCCGTAAAAACTTTCCAGAGATTCATATTCCCGATGCCATGAACAATTAAGTTTGACTTTAGGGGTAGGACATAATTCGAGGATTTTGTCGACATAGGCCATGTTTGTATCAATCCGCGAACAGCACACAACATGGGCATATTTTGTCCATCCTTTCACGAGCTCGTACGTTCCATTTGTACTGAATGGCTCGCCACCCCACATGTAAAATTCAACATCATAATCGCTCCAGAGGGCCATTGCCTCGACCCATACCTGTGCCGGATGATTCCCAAACATGGTCTCTGGTCTCGCCTTGTGATCATTCGGGATAAAACAGTAACTGCAACGATAATTGCATCCCATAGTCGGTACAAACCTGAACAAAACATATTTCTTCATACAGTTTCTACTCCATTTGGCAGCCAGGAACAGACCAGCGATGGTGCATAATCACGTTGGTCCCGAAATTGGCATTAACAATTTGGCGCCCATGTAGCGGTGCAGCACATACATCAAAAATCAGTGCCGTATCGACATGTTGAATAATGATACCCCCTTCAACAAGGGCAACTGCGACACGATAGGATCCTTCCGACAATAAAAGCTCATCGACCTCGCAAACAAATTCGCCGTTAGCCGAGATTTCGTCGAAAGGGGAAACATTGATCGTATTAAAATTGATGATCTTGAACCCCCCCATGTTGTAGATCGAGAAATTCAAAGACAGCCCCCGCCTCATGTTTTCTACACTCATGAAAAAACGGACCCGATCTCCACTCATAACCGTTTGCGTTGGGCTCCCCGACGCGTCGAGGACCATTGCTATTGTTATGTGTGGCTCGCCAGGCTCGGATTCCTCACCGATATATTTAGATGAGCTGCAATCTATGAGCTGCTTGGCATATCTATCGACAACTACAGAGATACTCTCTGCCGCAACAACACGGCCTGCATCAAGCAGAATCCCCTTCTCGCAAAGCGTCGAGACAACCGACATATTATGACTGACGAACAACACTGTCCGCCCTTCTCTCCCCACTTCTTCCATCTTTCCCAGACACTTCCTCTGGAACTGAACATCCCCAACTGCCAGCACTTCATCGACAATGAGGATCTCAGGTTCTAGGTGTGCCGCCACGGCAAAAGCAAGCCGCACGTACATCCCCGAGGAGTAGCGCTTGACCGGCGTGTCGAGAAACCGCTCGACTTCGGCAAAGGCGACAATTTCATCGAATTTGCTCTTGATCTCAACCCGGGTCATGCCGAGAATAGCTCCATTTAGAAAAATGTTCTCTCGCCCGGTCAGTTCGGGATGAAAGCCGGTACCAACTTCCAGCAAGCTCGCCCCCCGCCCCTTAAGTGTCACCCGCCCCGAGGTCGGCGCGGTGATCCGGCTCAGGATTTTGAGCAGGGTCGACTTGCCGGCGCCGTTGCGCCCTATGATGCCAATCCGGTCGCCGGCCTTGATCTCAAAGTTGAGATCCTTGAGCGCCCAGAATTCCTCGACCCCCATATTGAATGCCGCCTGAGACGCAGACTGAAGAGGATGCAACAGTCTCCTGCCGAAGCACCTGACCCCATCGGAAAGAACGTCCCGCAACGCCGCATAGCTCTCCTGACGCCGATGGCCGATGAGATAGCTTTTGGAGAGATTTTCAACCTTGATGATTGCGTCTGGCATCCTGGTTCCCTAGTCAGGCTGTTAAATGAGGTCTGCGAAAGTCCGCTCTGTCTTGCGGAAGTAATACACGCCCCATAGCAAACCGACACCGACAACCCCCAGAGACAGGAAGAACCCGGGCCAATAGATCTGGGCGTCACCACCGATGACCGCCCAACGGAAGCCGTCGATAACCCCGACCATCGGATTTAACGAATAAATCAGTCGCCACTTCTGCGGCACGATGCTGCTGGAGAAACCGACCGGCGAGACATACAATCCGAACTGGACGATGAAGGGGACGACATATCGAAAATCGCGGTACTTAACGTTCAGGGCGGTCAGCCACAAACCGAACCCTATGGCTGCCGCAAAGGCGATGCCGACAAAAATCGGCAGGGTCAGAAGTTGCCACCCTGGGGCGAACCCATACCAGAGCATCAGCACTCCGAGCAGAACACCTGAGATCATAAAGTCAACAAAACTTGTCATCACGGAACTGGCAGGTACGATCAGTCGCGGGAAATAGACCTTGGAGATAAGGTTAGCGTTGCCGACCAGACTGGCACTCGACTCACCAAGGGCATTAGCAAAGAATTGCCAGGGGAGCATCGCGGCAAAAACCATAATCGGATAGGGTGCGCCCCCCTCGGAGGGGAGGCCGGCAAGCCGACCGAAAATGACGGTAAAAACCACCATCGTCAGCAGTGGCCGCAGCACCGCCCAGGCGATGCCGATGGCCGTCTGTTTATATCGCACCAGAATATCGCGCCAGGCAAGAAAGTAGAAAAGCTCACGGTATCGCCACAGGTCCTTCCAGTAGTGACGCTCGGTCTGCCCCGCTTCGATAACAAGGACGAACGCCTCCGATTCGGCCGCAGATCGCTTCACACCTCTCATAACACCCCCAACGACAGGTCACGGATCCGATCAGGGGGTACCCCCAAGTGCAACAACACAGTACGACAATAATCTGGCTTACGTAAGGACGTTATGACAACCAAAACCCCATCTTGTGGCATGGACAGGGGAATGATGGGCTGGTCAACAAAATGTTCGCCTACCTTAAGATCGTCCATGATTGAGACCAGCTCTATCCGAGCTTCGCGTAAAGAGAGATAAGCGATCTCTGTAAACTCATCAACACCACAAAAGGAAACGCCCTGAACCCCTTGACTGCGCAACCGCAGAAAAAGGTCAAGGCTGTCTTGCCGTGCCGTTCGAAACAGTTTGTGATAATACGTGAGTTGGTCGAACGCAAGACGGCTCTTCTCGACCAAGCCCTGAGGGGTCAGAAGATATGCATAGCGGTTGCGAGGGTAAGCCTTGACTTGAACAAAACCTTTATGGATCAGGGTCTTAAGGTAGGAATTCACCAGGCCAACAGCAACCCCGAGGCGACTGGCAATCTCGCGCTGCGAAATAGGTTCCTCAGATTCCAATTCAGACATCAACTGAAAAGAGCGCAATGTATCTGATTCTGAATTGCGATTACCGTTCATATTATGAACAATAAGTTAAAACAGCCGTAATAGCAAGGGGTTGAATTGACTAAGAGGGAGAAATACTAGTAAATAAAAAAGACCTATTTGAGTGGATCGTCCTGCGTTTTCTCTTTTTGTATGTTACGGAGGTCGCTGGTCGTGCGCACCCGCTGCTGAGCATCAATGTAAAAGTTCCCCCCGAAAGGGTCTACGGGAAGGGATTTGATCACACCAGCGTGCAAAAGGTCTTCGACCGTTACCGGGAATCGATTAAATTTATCATGATAGGCGACAACTGCATGTTCAATCTTCCTGATACCAAGAAGAGCCTCCAAGCGTAACTGAAAATCCTTCTGTCTTTTATCATCTTCTGTCTGTGCCAGCATTTGCTGTAAAAAAAGTATGGCACTGTCTGTACGCGCCCCCTTGTAAGCCAATCGCACAACCAGACTCGAAATAGAAGGTGGAGCATCGGGCCGGCCCGATGCTTCAATCATGTAATTCACTGCTGCGGTATCATCTTCGAGAAAATAAAAAGAGTTAAAACCCATGTAAAAAGGGAGCTGCCAATCCCAGGATCGCGCAACCCGGCCCTTGTCAAGCAGGGCATTTGCCTCCCGCACCAGATGACCATCCCACACCAAAACTGCATTGGCAAAATAGTAAGGATCAATAAACATGGGATCAAGATCGACTGTCGAATTCAGGATTGTGAGTAGCCACTGCCACTCTGCAGGGGTCACGGCTGGCACCGTTGTCCGCTCATCGCTAGCGCCGATGAAGACCAAAGCCTTCAAAAAAAGGAAATCAGCGAGAACCCCCTTGAATTCCAGAGCAGATAAACGCAGCAATGGCCCGGGGAGTGCTGTCGGTGTTTGCAGATCGATGGCTAATATTTTGCGCTCAGAGACGGCCTGACGGGTGGTTAGGACATGGCCGTAAACCAGCACGAATAACAGCAGAAGGCTAACAACGATACGCATCACGCAAATTGCCTCCGCGAGAAAATCATGCAAGCGGCAAACAGGACCACAACAATATAAATAATGCCGTAGAGAAACACCCAAAGCAGATAAGAGCCCGGAATGGCCAGGGCATGTGCCGCCTGAGCCTTCAGATCAAAGAGAGTCAGGTTCGGGAAGAAATAGGACGCAAAACGGACCATCCCTACCGTCGTAGCCGATACTTTTATGCCAACCAGCCCGGGCGCCTCGACCAGACTTTTTACCTCTTGGAGGGAGTGGCCAATGATATAGGTGACGATTGTCAGAACCAATGTGGTAAAGGATGACGACGAAAGGGTAGAAAAGAAAAACGATACTGCGGCCAGTACCAGCAGCGAAAGCAGGGAAAAGCCGATAGAGATCAAGATCATCGCCAAAGAAAAACGTGGAAAATAATCGGGGTAAGTCCCCTTCACCAGATAGATTGAAGCTAGGGCAAAAAGGGCGAGAATAAGCACACTAAGGACTAGTAGCAGAGCTATACCTGAATATTTCCCGATCAGATACTGTGCGCGAGAAATCGGCCGGGACAGGACCATATAAATCGTTTTTCGATCAAGATCCTTGGCCAAAAGGTTGATGCCGACAAAAAAAACAATGAGCAGGCCAGCAAGTGAGATTGAAGACAAGGCAATATCGACCGCAACCTTGCCAACATCACGCATGATCATACTGCAAATTAACTGATTAGCCGCAAGAAGCAATAACGCCAGCAAAGAGATGCCATACAGGGCGCGGTTGCGAATACCTTCTTTAAATGTGATCAGAGCAATCGACCAATAAATATTCATAATGGGACTCCGATAGCGGCCGCATCAACCTCACGCAAAAATATCTGCTCAAGATCGCCTTCAAGCAACAGGTTGGCAAGGGGCTCCACCCGGCGCAAAGAGCCTTTTACAACAATCCCGACCCGGTCACAGAGGCGTTCGACGTCATTGAGGATATGCGATGAGAAGAAAACGGTTTTCCCTTCCCGTTTCAAATCGATGATAAGATCGACCACCATCTTCCGGCCGATGGGGTCCAGCCCACTCATCGGCTCATCGAGGATAACAACTTTCGGGTCATGGACCAATGCCAGAGCCAAACCTGCACGCTGCACCATCCCCTTGGAATAGGTCCGCAAGGGACGACGAGCCGCCTCACTCAGCCCGACCCGGCTCAGAAGATCGGCGGATCGGTCACGAATTATCTGGCGATCCAGACCCGCCACCCGACCACCAAACCAGAGCAATTCCTCGGCCGTCAGGTGATCATAAAAATAGGGATTCTCGGGCAGAAAGCCAACATGGAGCCGGGTTTCTTTCTCACGGACATCTCGTCCAAGAATCGAGATACGACCGCTATCCGGAGTAATCAGGTTGATCAGCAGTTTGATCGTAGTCGATTTACCGGCACCATTGGGGCCGAGAAATCCAAAAACCTCCCCTTCAAAGATTGTCAAAGAGAGATCAGTAACGGCTTGTACACGCCGCGCGCGTAAACCTTCGCGAAACTGTTTTGAGACGTTTTCAAAACGAATCACTTCAGTGTGCTGCATCATTTGCCTTCCCCTCAAAAGATTCGACAGCCTCGACTTGCTTGTTCACGGTACATAAGCGGCCTCCCAACCAGTCAAGAGTGACAACCAAAAGAATTATCAGAAACACTGACGCCAGATAGACCCGGTGATCATTGATAACGTCGATAATCGGAACAAAACTCGAGGTCGGTGCCAGAACAAGAAAAAACATCAACAGACAATAACCGAAAACACGGGGGATCAGAGCGGTCCTCCGAGTCAGAACAAGTGCAAACATCACAACAATAAAGAGAACAGACCAAGCGACGGCTGGCGGCAACAATGGGCCATTAAGAATAGCCCCTTCTGACGTAACAGGTGTCTGCCACAGACTCCGTGCAATGGGGAAATCATAATCGAGATTTTGCTGAATCGGGAAGAGAATCAATGAAACATAGTGAAGTAAAACGTTCCCCTGGGTCAGAAAATAGTCCAGGGCCGACACACTTTTGACTGCAAAACCAGCCGATGCACTCCGACCTTGCTCAGCAAGAGCAGCAACCTGCGCCGAACCGCCGACCCGAATCAGTGTCTTGGCCACATACCAGACAGAAGTCAGAATAAGAAGTCCATGCAAAGTGCCGCGCTGCCAAATGGCGCGCCAACGACCTTTGGACACAAAACAGTAATCATAAAGCAGCAGAGCAACCGGCAGAGTCACAGCGATCTCCTTCGACATCAGGCCCGCCATATAAGCGGCAAACACGCCCATTCCGAACCAGATACGCTTGCGCCGGGTCTGCTCCGCACAAAGCCGGATAAACAAAAAAAGCCCCAGCAGATAACAGGTGCTGGCCATCAATTCATAACGCTGAACAATATAGGTCACAGCCTGGGTCTGAATTGGATGCACGATAAAAATCATTGCTGTAAAAGCTGCAATGCGCTGCGCAAACACATTTGATTCCAGCTGTTGCTGTTGATTTAAGGTAAAAAACAAAATGAAATAAACAAGGATCGCGTTCAGGAGATGCAAGCTGACATTAAATAGATGATAGCCCAGTACATAAAGCCCACCAGCCGCATAATTCAGAGCAAAGGTCGCCGTAACCAAACCACGACTTTCGTTCAGGATGCGCGGAAGATTGCTCAGATCCTGAATTACGGGATTCTCAACGATAGGGGGAAGATCATCAAAATGGAAACTGGCTTGAAAGCTGTTAGCGTAGGCCAATAAACCAAAAAAAGTAATAAGAATAAATACTTTAAGATGCTTTTTCATGGCTGACGCTCTTGTCGCACAGATGCCCCCGATTTGCGTGCCAGAAGGCTTCTGGTCCGCTGCAGATTCAGGGCGAGTTCCTCATCATCAGGATAACGCAGTGATGCAGCCTGAAAAACCTCCAGCGCTTTATCCAATTGACCACTCTGAGCGAGACAGATTGCAAGATTGTTCAGCGCATCAAGCCGACCAGGATCAACATTCAGAGCTGCACGAAACAGACGAATCGCAGCATTTCGATCGCCGCTCAAATTGGTGACAACACCAAGATTGACGTAGGCATCAGCATAAACGGGATTCAGTTGTATGGCCCGCTGATAATATTCGGCAGAGCGCAAAAGTTCACCTTGCTGCTGGTAGACCAAGCCGAGGCTGTAGTACCCCTTGGCGTAACGGGGATACAATTTAAGCGCCGTTTCCAGATAGGGAACAGCAGCGACCGGTTCACCCGACTCCATAAGCATTGAGGCAATATTGACATATACCTCGTAGTAATAAGGATTAAGAGAGATCGCTTTTTCAAAAGCAGTTTTGGCGGCAGCCCATCGCTTCTCCGCAACATAAGTTAATCCAATATTATTATAGGCCTTGTAGTCGTGGGGATTAAGAGCGATTGCGTCATTAAAGGCAGAGAGTGCGGCGGGCGTATTACCCAGATCACGCAGGGTAATGCCCATATTGAATTTTGGCAGGGACCATAGCGGAGATAGATCTGCTGCGACAGAGAATGAGACCAAAGCTGCATTGTAATCTTTATTAGTATAGAGTGCCGTCCCCAGATTATTATGTCCGCGAGCCCGTGCCGGGGATTTATGAACCACATCTTGCCAAAGAGTCAGCTCATTTTCCCATATCCGATTGCGCAGATGTGTGCCAACCAGGAAAAAAAGGATAGCTGTCCAAAGGAATACTGTGCGGGAGAGAAACAGGATCTCTTTCAAAAACAACTCCAGCTAAAGCATCGCATCTGGAATAATGTCAATATTCGAAGTGGCCGCTGTCACCGCCGCATCGGTTTGTGCGACACCTGCTGATTTAAACCGGTACTTCCACGTACCTTCTTCCGACTCAAAATAGACAACACGATCACCGAGCAGATGAGATAGGCCTGCGGTATAAAAGGAACCTGTCACACCGTTACCCGAAGTACTTACCTCAACGGAGACATCCTTGGCCAACTGGCTGCCGACGAGAATCGTACCACTGCCATCGCCGACAGAATCGGACTGTTTTGGGCCCTGCTGAAGGGGGAGTTGAAGATAACTGTAGTTTACGGAAAAAAAAGCTTCTTCAGCCGTCGCAACATTTTTACCAGTGGAATGCGCCGAAGCGTTGTAGCCGCGCAGGCGATAAGCAGAAAACTGCGGGATGGCGATAGCGGCGAGCACACCGATGATCGCCACGACGACCAGAAGCTCAATCAAGGTAAACCCCGTTTCAGATCGCACCATATCGAACTCCCTTAAAACTTGGGCCAGAGGAGGCATCCCCTGGCCCAAGTTTTAACACGTTTAATTCGGAAAAATTAAAGCTGAGTACCGGTGGTAATATCAGGCTCCGAAGTCGCGGCAGCGACGATGGCGCCATCCCAAGCTACACCGGCCCCTTTGAGGTTAAACAACCAAACGCCCTGATCGGATTCTGAGGTAAAAATACGGTCACCCTGGTTGTGAGCCGTACCCATGGTATAGAACGCACCGCCAGCGGTCGTAGCGGCAAGAGCTTTACATGCTACGAAGTTCGAAAGTTTGGCGCCGGTCATCTGAACTGCACCAGTACTATTAATCTGCACGGCAGGGCCCGTAACCAGAGCGATACTGGCGTAACTTGCATAGTCAACAAAAAAGGCTTCCTGAGCAGTCAACAGGTTTTTGCCGTCGGAATGAGCGGCCGAGTTGTAGCCGCGGATACGGTAGGCCGAGAACTGCGGGATAGCAATGGCGGCCAGGATGCCGATGATCGCAACAACGATCAGCAGCTCGATCAGGGTAAAGCCCTTTTCGCTCTTTCTGAGATTCTTCAACATGATACGTCTCCTTTTTTGATAAATGTACCGGCCTTGTGCCGGCCACTTGAGGTGAGAGCGCCAGTATAGCGCCCGACTGTAAATAATTTTCAAAGCTGACAACTTACACAGCAAACAGTATGCCAAACAATAGAAGCAGGGTTTTCCCCAACTAAGAAGTGCGATTGGCCGAACTTTACGCTTATATATTGCGAAGGGCAAGCCCTATGTGACAATTTTTGTCAGTCATCCCGACCCAAAAATGTCGCGTTACCTCACATATCATCTTCGTCTTCACCATCCTCCTCAGCTAGACCGTACTTGGCGAGACGATAGCGGATCGACCGGAAGGTGATTCCTAAAATCTCAGCGGCTTTCTTGCGCGTGCCCTGCGCCTTGTCCACCGCCCGCAGCAAAACTTCTTTTTCAATCTCCCCCAGATAGTCATCCAGTGAAAACCCCTGTTCCGGCAGCTCAACCACCCCAGCACAATAACTCTTGGCAGGAGAGAGAATCTGCTGCGGCAAGCACTGTTCCGCGACTTCGCTTCCATTACCCAGAACCAGACAACGTTCGATAATATTCTCCAACTCGCGTACGTTTCCCGGCCAGTCATAATCGAGCAGACGGCGCAGCGCCCCTTCGGTGACCTGCGCCGAAGGGGTCGATGATTGGGTAAGGAAATGGTCAATCAACAATGGGATATCTTCGCGCCGCTCACGCAATGGTGGCAAATGCACCGGAATCACATGTAACCGATAAAACAGATCTTCGCGAAAGCGGCCAGCAGCCACCTCCTGAGTCAACTCCTTGTTTGTGGCTGCTATCAGACGCACATCGACCGGGATATTTTTGGTGCCGCCGACCCGGCGGATTTCGTGCTCCTGCAACACGCGTAGCAGCTTGACCTGCATCATCATCGGCAATTCACCGATTTCATCGAGAAACAGCGTCCCGCCGGAAGCGGCTTCAAACAGTCCCTGTTTTTGCTGTATCGCGCCGGTGAACGCACCGCGCTCATGACCGAATAGTTCACTTTCGAGTAGATTTTCCGGAATGGCGCCGCAATTGATCGGCACAAACGGTTTATCCTTACGATCGCCCTGATAATGGATAGCCCGCGCCACCAGCTCTTTACCGGTGCCGCTTTCGCCGGTTACCAGCACATTCACCCGACTCGCCGCCACTTTTTCCACCAGACTATAGACTTGACGCATGAGCTTGCTTTTACCGATCAGACCGGCAAAGGAGTAGCGCTTTTCAAGCTCCTTTTTAAGCTGCTGGTTCTCCTGCCGCAACACCCTGCGCTCGAGAGCATTTTTGACAACGAGACGGATCTCCTCGTTTTTGAACGGTTTGGTAATGTAGTCATAGGCGCCCTGCTTCATTGCATCGACCGCCTGCTCGGTAGTCGAAAACGCGGTGATCATAATCACCACCGTTTCTGGTGCGCGTTCACGCAAATGGGCGAGGAGTTGCAACCCGTCCATGCGCGGCATCTGCACATCGCTGATGACCAGATCATAGGCATGTTCCTGCAAGCAACCGACCGCTTTCGCACCATCAGAGGCGACATCGACCTGATAGCCCTCACGCTGCAACATGATGCTGAGAACATCTCGCATACTCGCTTCATCATCGACCACCAGAATCCGGTATAGAATATTTGTCACAAAAACTCCTTATTCAAAAAGCGGGAGATTCAGTCTACTAAAATGATGAGAAAAGCAAGATGACAGGGACGACTGTATATGTTGCCACACCGGAATCAACTCTTCGCTTTCGATCACGCGTCGGACACCTGTAACGGAACTTCTTGCGTATCTTTTTCCGCAAAAACAGCAAAGCCACGGGTATTTTGATGCGGCAGTGAGAGTGCAAAGCGGGCACCACCACTGCGGCCAGAGCCGACATCGATCTTACCACCATGGGCCTCAACAATAGAATAAACCGTTGCCAGTCCGAGACCGGTACCAACGACCTTGGTGGTAAAAAATGGCTCAAAAATCCTGCCGATGTCTTCCGGTGGCACCCCGGGCCCGGTGTCTTCAACAAACAGCAGTGCCGCTTCCGGCTCAAATCCGAGATAAAGTGTCCCTTCGCCCTGCATCGCCTCGACGGCATTAATCGCCAGGCTCCAAAGCACCTGACGTAACAGACCACGATCGGCAATACATGCGGTATGAGGCGGGTCTTCGCGGACAATTCCAACATGAGCAAAACGCCGGTCACCACGAAACAGGACCACCAGTTCATCCAGCAATTCGGCAAGGATAAAAGACGTCGGTTCCGGACGCGGTGGGCGGGCGAAAACCAGAAAATCGGTGAGCAGGCGGCTGAGACGATCCGCCTCATGGACTACAATCCCCATCAGTTTACGGTCTTCCACAGAAACATTACCCCCTTCCAACAGAAGCTGCACCGAACCGCTGATTGATGCCAGAGGGTTGCGTATTTCATGGGCCATGGCCGAAGCCAGCCGGCCAACAGCGGCAAGACGATCGGAACGGCGCAATTGCTGTTCCAGGGCCTGCAAATCGGTCAGATCCTGAAAAACAATCAATAAGCCTAGCAATTCACCAGCGCTGCCATGCACCCGCGTCGTCGAATAACCAAGGGCTAACGTCTGGCCGTTTGTATGAGTAAAGTTCCCTTCTCCACGGACGATTTCGTTAAAATCGTTGCCACTATCAATGGCAAAACAGGAGAACTGTTCCCAAATTTGACGATCATAAACATCAGCGAGAGTCAAACCGGTGATTTGTGCCGCCGCCGCATTAAAAGAACGAATCCGCCCCGTTGGGTTAATCAGCATCAGTCCGCTATTAATATTGGCCAGCATCACCCGGTTAAGCGCTTCAAGCTCTTCAAGGTCGATTTCGGTTCGCTGCAGAGCATGCTCGCTGCGCCAACGACGTTCAGCAAGGGCCGAGCTCAGTAAACCAACAAGCAAAAAGGCAGAGACATTAAGCAGCACCGCATAAAGGACTTCAGAACCATCGAGGACCGTTGGATAGGCTACCCCCGGGAAAAGCGGGAGTTGATTAAAATATTGGAGGTCGAGCAAACTACCATAAAGAATAGCGGCGGCAGAGGCGACAAACAGGACGTGCCGGCGACGCAAAAACAGACTGGTAGAGAAAATAATAAGGATAAAAAGAAAGGAGAAATGACTGGCAAAAACGCCGGTAAGATAGATCAATCCGGTAGCAAGCAGCAAATCCCAGACAATCTGGATCTGGGTAAAAAACTGCAGCCGCTTGCTGTGCGGCAAGGCCCAGGCCGAAAGAGCGGTCTGCAGGTAAGTCAGCCCGACCATACCGTATAGATAGGGGACTTCTGCCCCGGTTGAAGCGCCGGTCTGCCTTTGGTAAAGTATTGTCCCACCCAGAAACAGGGTGGCGACAACCAGACGCAGCAGCAAAAACCAGGATAAAAAACGACGCTGCGTCGCCAGAGGCGAAGGCGGCCCCATTGCAGTCACCTCTGAGGCCTAAACATTCCCCGCCAGTTTAAAGATTGGCAGATACATGGCGACAACCAGACCACCGACGGTGACACCGAGAAACAGCATCAACAATGGTTCCATCATTGCTGTAAGGTTAGCGACAGAATCATCGACTTCATCATCATAAAAATCAGCAATTTTGTTCAGCATGGTGTCAACTGAACCCGATTGTTCACCAACGGCGATCATCTGGCAGACCATCGGCGGGAAGACTCCGGATTTCTCCATCGGTTCTGCGATCGTCTTGCCTTCACTGATACTCAATCTAACTTTATAGATTGCTTTTTCAACTGTTTTATTCCCCGCCGTTTTAGCGACAATTTCAAGGCCGTCGAGAATCGGCACACCACTGGACATCATGGTGCCGAGGGTACGAGTGAACTTGGCCACCGATACCTTGCGGATCAGGTCCCCCATAATCGGCAATTTCAGAAACAGGTCATCAAGGATTTCCCGCCCGCGGGGCGATCTATAAGCCGCTTTGAAGCTAAAGACGGCACCGAAGATTCCCGCTATGATAAACACAAAATAATTCATGATAAAATCACTCAGATCGATAACTATCTGAGTCGGTAAAGGCAGGGTCCCACCAAAATCGGCAAACATTTTTTGGAACTGGGGGATAACAAAGATCAAAATAACCGAGATGACGATCAGGGCGATTCCGATAATGGTCGTCGGATAAGTCATGGCACTCTTAACTTGCTTCTTAAGCTTGAGCGCCTTTTCTATATAGGCTGCCAGTCGAGCGAGAATCGTATCAAGAATACCACCAACCTCACCCGCTGCGACCAGGTTGACAAACAGATCATCAAATATTTTCGGGTGTTTTCTCAGCGCTTCAGCAAAGGTTGAGCCCGACTCGACACTCTCCTTGACATCAGTCAACACTTTGCGAAAGGTCGAATTCTGCTGCTGACGGGCCAGGATATCCAAACACTGCACCAGAGGTAGACCAGCATCAATCATGGTGGCGAACAGACGGGTAAAGACAACAATGTCTTTAGTGGTAACTTTGGGTTGAAAGAAGGAAAAGTTGAGCTCCATCTCCGCCAGACCCGCCGCCTTGACGTTAGTCGGCATGATCCCCTTGCTACGCAAGGCGGCCATGACGACGGCTTCACTGGCCCCCTCCATGGTCCCTTTTTGCACATTGCCCGTGCGCGTTTTACCTTCCCACTTGAACTTGGCCATGCGCCACCCCTTTAAATTGCGGGTTATTACCCCGCATGAAGTTTCTTTTTAATCATTCAAAATGAAAATTACGCGAGTCCTTGATTCGAACAGATTTAAAGTCATAAACAGATGACGAAAGCATCGAGACAAAGAGAGGACCCTGAAAACTGCTTATTTATTGAAAACCCTCTGCGTCTCCGCGCCTCTGCGTCAAAATTGCCTTGGTCCTATAACCCAGACATCCGAAATACTAGTGCCCTTGCGGTAACTGCCGCTTTAGAATCGATTGAGGATTAGCAATCATCTGCTTGAGTTCATCCGGTTCGGGGGAACGGGTAAGCGCGACATCCATGGAAACCAGTTTTCGGTGCACCAGGGTGAACAGCGCCTGATTCATGGTTTGCATACCGAACTTATCCTGCCCCATCTGCATCTGTGAATAGAGCTGATGAACCTTATCATCACGGATCAGCGCCCGAATCGCCATGTTCGGCACCATGACCTCCAGCGCCAGGGCGCGCCCCTTACCCGATTGCATCGGCACCAGTGTCTGCGACAGGATTCCTTCAAGAACAAAAGAGAGCTGAGTGCGCACCTGCTGCTGCTGATGGGTCGGAAAAACATCGACAACGCGATTGATCGACTGTATGGCACCGTTGGTGTGCAAGGTGGCAAAACAGAGGTGACCGGTTTCGGCGATGGTCAAAGCCGCTTCAATGGTCTCTAAATCACGCAACTCGCCGAGGAGAACGACATCAGGGTCCTGCCGCAAAATGTATTTGAGCGCTTTTTTAAACGAGTGTGTATCGGCGCCGACTTCACGTTGATTGACCAGACACTTTTTATGCGGGTGCAAAAATTCGACCGGATCCTCAATGGTGATGATGTGCTCACTGCGCGTCGTGTTGATTTCATCAATAATCGAGGCCAGGGTCGTCGACTTGCCACTGCCCGTCGGCCCGGTGACCAGAATCAGACCGCGCGGTCGGCTGGTCAACTGACGGACCACTGGCGGCAGACCGAGCTCGTCAAAGGTGAGCACCTTAAATGGAATCAGCCGGAAAACTCCAGCCAGGGCGCCACGCTGAACGAAAACGTTACCACGAAACCGGGCCAGACCCTTAACGCCGAAGGAGAAGTCGAGCTCATTCTCTTCCTCGAACTTGCGCTTCTGGGCATCGGTGAGGATGCTGTAGCTGAGCTGTTTGGTGTCGTTGGGTTGCAAGGGGGGCAATTTCATCTGCACCATCTTACCATCAACACGCAACTGCGGCGGGCATCCGGTCGTAATATGCAAGTCAGAGGCCCCTTGCTCAACCATAGTTTTCAGCAACTGGTGAATACTAAACGACATGGACGTATTCCTTCACGGTCAAATGGAAAAACGCTCGTAACCAATCGGCCCCGGCTGGTGATCAGGTGTCGCTGATGGTGACCCGCAAAACCTCTTCCAACGACAGCGCCCCCTCCTGAAGTTTGGTCAGCGCCGACTGGCGCATACTCTTAACCCCGAGTCGCATCGATTCGCGCTTGATTTCAGCGGTGTTAGCGCCGGCAAGAATCAGTTCGCGAATCTCTTCAAACATCGGCATGACCTGATAGATGCCGACGCGCCCCTTATAGCCGGTATCGTTGCAAACCGGGCAACCTTTGCCTTTGTGACAGATGATAGAGTCGACCTCTGATTCAGGAACACCCGCATCAATCAACGCCTCTTTCGGCACGTCATACGGTTCCTTGCACTGTGCGCAGACCCGGCGACCAAGCCGCTGGGCGGTGATCAGATTCACCGCCGAGGCAACCAGGAAGGGCTCGATACCCATGTTGAGCAGACGGTTGATAGTGGCCGGAGCATCGTTGGTGTGCAGAGTCGAGAGCACCATGTGTCCGGTCAATGCCGCCTTGACCCCGATTTCAGCGGTCTCAAAGTCACGAATCTCGCCGATCATGATGATGTCCGGATCCTGACGCAAAAACGATCGCAGCGCTGCGGCGAAGTTGAGTCCGATATCCTCATGCATCTGCACCTGATTGATACCGGCAAAGTTAAACTCGACCGGATCCTCAGCGGTGGAGATATTCTCTGTCACCTTGTTCAGCTCAGACAGGGCGGAATAGAGGGAGACGGTCTTTCCGGAACCGGTCGGTCCGGTGACCAGCACCATGCCGAACGGTTTATGAATCTCTTTTTTAAACCACTCGAGCGCCTGAACCTCATAGCCCAGCTTGGTCATATCAAGCTGCAGGTTTGATTTGTCAAGCAGACGCAAAACGATCTTTTCACCGAACAAAGTCGGCAGACAGCTGACCCGGTAGTCCATGTCCTTGCCACCGGCGAGCTTGATCTTGATACGGCCGTCCTGGGGCAGACGGCGTTCGGCGATATCCATATCCGCCATGATCTTGATGCGCGAGGTCAGCGCATTCTTCAGCTTCAACGGTGGTTTCATCACCTCGTAGAGCATGCCGTCAACCCGGTAACGGACCCGGAACGATTTTTCGTACGGCTCAACGTGAATATCGGAGGCGCCACGCTTGATGGCATCGGTCAGAATCAGGTTGACCAGTTTGACAACCGGCGCGTCCTCACTGGCCTGCGCCAGAGAGCCAAGATCGACATCATCGCCCTCTTCGACCAGTTCCAGATCGATGTCGTCCATGCTGCCGAGAACGTCACTCATGGAGGCGCTCTGGTCGTAATATTTATCGATTGCATCACGAATCGACTTTTCAGGCGCCACCACGACCTCGACATTGTAGCCGGTCATGAACTTGATATCATCGATGGCGAAAATATTGGAGGGGTCGCTCATGGCGACAATCAAAGTTGAGCCAGCCCGGTTGACCGGAACAATGGCATATTTCTGCGCCACATCCGGCGGGATCAGCTTAATGACCGCTTCATCAATCTCAAATTCGTTGAGGTTGATTGAAGGGACACCGTACTGTTTGGAGAGAAAAGCGGAAAGACCTTCTTCCTTGACATAGCCGAGTTTGATAAGACTGGCGCCGAGGCGGCCACCGTTTAACTTTTGATCTTCCAGCGCTTTAACCAGCTGGGTATCGGTGATGAGTTTGTTACGAACCAGTAGTTCGCCAAGACGTGCTTCAGACATGATTCCATCACTCCCCGGTTTTGCAATCCATTGGATTCTATAGAAGGGTCAAATAACTGTCAAGCTAAGGCACTGCAGTGTTCTACATTATATGAGCGCGCATCACCCCGGCCGGTGGTTGTCGATCGAACCAGTGAAAAAAGGCCGCCTCCCCTTGCGCAATCAACATGCCACGACCATCGGCAACGCGCCGGCCCTGCCCGGCGGCGGCAGCAAGAAGCGGTGTCGGCTCTAAAGCGTAAACCATGTCATAAACCGAAGCTGCTGCCGCCAGCGATGTCAGCAGGCCAGAGGGGAAAGATTCGCCCTTCAGGCCAACAGCGGTGGTATTGACCAGCAGGTCAGCCCGGGACAGAACTTCCGCAAGACTTTCAGTTATTAGCAAAAGAGGCAACAGGCGCGTCTTCGTGCAGTGGGGTGACAGATCGGAGACCAGAGCTTCGGCGCGGGGCAACGAACGGTTTGCAATGCAGATTTCTGCGGCCCCTGCGGTTGCCAGAGCGACGACTGCGGCACGACAGGCACCGCCAGCCCCCAGCAGAACAATCCGTTTTCCGCGGGGATCGAAACCAAGATCGGTCAACAAACTGTGCAAAAAACCAGGGGCATCGGTATTGTAACCGGTCAGAAGACCGCAACGGTTAACAATGGTGTTGACCGCTCCAATCAGCTGCGCCGCCGGATCGATGACATCCAGCAACCCAAGCACTGCCTCTTTATGCGGAATGGTCACATTCACCCCGACAACAGCAAACACCCGCAGAGCGTCAACCGCTGCCGGCAGGTCGGCTGCGGCAACCGGCAACGGCAGATAAACAGCATCAATACCGGCAGCGGCAAGAGCCGCATTCTGCATCGCCGGCGACAACGAATGGGCGACCGGATCGCCGAAAATGCCGAGCAGCGCCGTACTTCCACCAATAGTTGACAAAGAAGCCGTCATCCGCTTTGCTTTCCATCGGCAGAGGGGAATTGATGCCCGAGATACTCTTGATATTCAATGATTCGGGCTGCCGCCAGAATCTGCCGTGACCGGGCAATATCGGCATGGATCGCAGCGGTCAGGGCCTCCAGAGATGAGAACACCTGCTCATCTCGCAACCGCTCAACAAAATAGATGCGAAGGATTTCCCCATAAAGGTCGCCGGAAAAATCGAGCAGGTGAACCTCCAGTGAAATCCGCTCCAGACCAAAAGTGGGGTTAAAGCCGATATTCATCACCCCGTCAAAGAGAGTTGCCCCCTGCTTAACGCGAACGGCGTAAACGCCGGGACGCGGCAGAACTTCTTTTTCAGTCAACAAATTTGCGGTTGGAATGCCGAGTTGACGACCACGCCCAACCCCGTGGACGACCCGTCCCTCAAGATTAAAATGCCGGCCTAAAAGGTCGACCACGCCAATGACGTCACCGGCATAAAGGAGGCGCCGGATCAAAGTCGAGCTCGACACCACCTCGCCGCGCAGCACCGGTCCGATCACCTCGACTGTAAAGCCCTGGCGTTGACCGGCGTCAACCAGAAAGGCGACATTGCCGGCGCGATGACGGCCAAAGGTATAATCATAGCCAACAATCAGATGGCGCATCCCGATCTGGGCCAGCAGGATCTCATCAACAAACGCCTGTGGCGTCATCGCCGCCAGAACTCTGGTAAAAGGAAGCTCAACCAGCACATCGACGCAAGACGCCTCGATCAACCGTTGCTTCTCGGCGTAAGTATTCAGCAACCGTGGCGCCTTGTCCGGCGCCAGCAATTTCAAAGGATGGGGAACAAAAGTAACAACCGTACTCAAACCGCCAAGTTCACGCGTCTTGGCAACCAACCGCCGAAAAATCGCCCGGTGGCCGAGGTGAACGCCATCAAAGTTACCGATGGTCACCACTGAACCGCCAGGTGGCGGGCTGATCTGTGCCAGACTGGTGATGATTTTCATCGTTGACCTCGGCCGCGGCGCAGCGACTGCGACCGGCGCTCGGGCTCATCAGGAACAAAATCTATCTCGCGACTGTCGAGGGAAACCCGTACCAGACGCACTTTGATCGGAACCCCGACCTGAAAAATTCTGTGCCGATTATAGCCGACCAGGCGCTGCAAATCTTCCTCAAAATTGTAATGGTCGTCCTGTAACGCCGAGATGTGGACTAACCCCTCAATAAAGATCCCATCGAGTTCAACAAAAAGACCGAACGGCTGCACACTGGCGACTGTTGCCTCAAAGCTACCGCCGATATGCGAGGCCATGAATTGACATTTTTTCAGGGCAACAAAATCGCGCTCAGCGGCCATCGCCCGGCGCTCCTTGGTAGAGACATCGGCGGCAAGCTCTTGGGACACGACACTGACAGATAAGGGCTTATTTTTCAGACAAGCCCGTATTGCCCGATGAATGACCAGATCAGGATAGCGCCGGATCGGCGACGTAAAATGACAATAATCGTCAGCCGCAAGCCCGAAATGCCCGTGATTGGTGACGGCATAGCTGGCCTGTTTCATCGACCGCAACAACACCTGGTTGATCACCTTCTCCTCGGGGGTACCGACAATTTCCGTCAGCAACCGTTGCAGCTCCTGCGGACGAACACGCTCCCCTGACAGTTGTATGCCATGATTGAAATGGGCAACAAACTGCTGAAAGGCTTGCAACTTTTCAGGTGTCGGCGGTTCGTGCACCCGATACAGTAACGGGCTACGATTCGCTTCCAGATAGGTGGCAACCGCTTCATTTGCCGCCAGCATAAACTCCTCAACCAGGCGGTGAGCAAACAGTCGCTGCATTTTTTGAATCTGGATCGGTCGACCGTTATCATCGAGCACAATTTCGGCTTCGGGCAGTTCAAAATCGAGGCTACCGCGCTGCTGGCGCATCCGCTGCAAAATCCGCGTCAACTCAGCCATAGCGAGGAGCTGTGGACCAAGACGCACATCGTCACCCAGGTTCGCTATTTCCTGATCAAAAAATGCCTGAACCTGAGTGTAGGTCAATCGGGCACGGCTATTGATGACCGCCGGGTAGAATGTTGACTGCTGACGTTGACCGCTTTTATTGAAGGTCAATTCAGCGACCAGCACCAGACGATCGACGCCCGGATTAAGGGAACAGATGCCATTACTGAGGCGTTCCGGCAACATCGGCAAACAGGTGCCGGGAAAATAAACACTGGTCCCGCGTGCCAACGCATCGACATCAAGAGCCGATCCAGGCGTCACATACCAGGCCACATCGGCAATCGCCACCCATAACCGGTAGCCACCGGCTTCCTTAACCAGGGCGACGGCATCATCAAAGTCTCTGGCCGTTTCACCATCAATGGTGACAAAGGGAGAATCGCGCAGGTCACGGCGTCCGTCAAGTTCGTCGATAGCAACAGTCTGGGCAATCGATGACGCCTGCGCCAGCGCTGCAGGCGAAAACTCGTACGGCAGTTCAAACCGATGGGCAACCGTCAGCAATTCGACTGCCGGATCATCCGCCGCACCAAGAACCCGAACAATTTTCACCTGTCCCGCCTGACCCGGCAGCGGATAACGCTCAATCCGGCCGATCACCACCTCCCCGTCTTTAGCACCGGTGACGGTCGTATGCAACACCTCGAACGGGGGCCCGGCTTTTTTCTGAAACGGAATCAACAGTCCATGGCCGCGTCCGGCATGGTAGATGCCAACAAGCTCTTGTACAGCATGTTCAAGTATCTTGACCACCCGCCCTTCACGATGGTCACCCCGGCGACCACTGACGACCGCGACCTGAACCTGATCACCATCCATCGCACCGCCCAGATTTCGTCCCGCAATGAAATAATCGCCGCCTTGTCCAGACTCGGGGACAACAAAAGCGTAGCCGTCGCGGTGCAGGGTGATTTTGCCATTGGCCAGATCAGCCGGTCGCGGCAGAGCGTAGCGCTCACCGCGCAACTGAACCAGGGACCCTTCTTCAACCAACTCTTCCAGCAGGCGAAGAAAAGGGCGACGCGCGCGGCCATTGACACGAAACCGGCGTTGCAGGTCGCGCGCGAAAAGCGCCGCTCCCTGGTGAGCCCGGATATGCTGGAGAATTTCCTGTTTAAGTTTAAGCGACATACGTTATGTTTCGTCCCCTTTCAACACAAACCGGTCAGGTTGATTTTCCACTCTCCGGACCGATACCGCAAGAATTTTAAAATTTTATACCGGCTTGCCTCTTAGCAAACAAAAAGGGTGACCCGTGTGGGTCACCCTTTGCAACAATATTGAATCCAGTGCTTTTGCTTACTCAACGATCGCTGAGACCGGGCAGATATCGACACAGGCTTTGCACTCGGTGCAATCGTCAGTGATCGCGTAGATATCTCCGGCGGCGGCAATGGCTTTCACAGGGCAGGTTTCGACGCAAGCGCCGCAGGCGATACACTCTTCGGTAATTTTCAGGGCCATGTTGGGATTCCTCCAGGTAATGAGTTACGACGTTTTTCAGGTTGGATCAGATCTCCATGACCTCTTTCTCTTTGGCGGCCACAATCTCGTCAACCTGTTTTACAAAATCGTCCGTCAACAGCTGCACCTCCTTCTCGGCACGCTTCAGCTCGTCTTCGGAGATTTCCTTGTCTTTTTCCATTTTCTTCAGCGTGTCGTTGGCATCCCGACGCACGTTGCGCACAGCAACCTTGGTCTCTTCACCGGTGCGCTTGACCAGTTTGGCCATCTCCTTGCGCCGCTCCTCGGTCAAGGCCGGAATAATCAGGCGGATCAGAACACCGTCAGATGATGGGTTGAGCCCGAGATCCGACTGCAGGATCGCTTTTTCGATCGCCGGCAGCAGGTTCTTTTCCCAGGGCTGAATGGTAATCAGCCGCGGCTCGGGGGCAACCAGGGTGCCGATCTGGCTCAGCGGCGTCGGGGTGCCATAATAATCGACCCGTACCTCATCCAGCAACGACACCGAGGCCCGACCGGTACGCACCCGGGTCAGGTCTTTTTTGAAACTGTCGATGGCCTTGGCCATCCCACTTTTCGTCTTCTTCAGGACTTCGTTGGCCATTTGCTTAACCTCCTGAAACGGTGGTCCCAATTTTTTCGCCAAGAACAACCCGCTTGATATTACCGCTGCGGGTCAGGTCAAACACGATAATCGGCAGGTTATTGTCCATACACAGCGAGGTCGCCGTGGCGTCCATCACCTGCAGATTTTTCTGCAACACGTCAAGATAAGTCAATGATTCAAACTTGACCGCCGTCTTATCTTTTTTCGGATCAGCACTGTAGACCCCGTCAACCTTGGTCGCTTTGAGAATCACCTCGGCGTGCATCTCCATCGCCCGCAAACTGGCGGCAGTGTCAGTGGTAAAATAGGGGTTGCCGGTGCCGGCGCCAAAGATAACGACCCGCCCCTTCTCCAGATGGCGCTCTGCACGCCGACGGATGTAGGGTTCGGCAATCTGCTGCATCTCAATGGCCGATTGCACCCGGGTCAAGACCCCGGCCGCCTCCAGCGCATCCTGCATCGCCAGACTGTTCATCATCGTCGCCAGCATCCCCATATGGTCGGCACTGGCACGATCCATCCCTTTCGATGCCGCCGATACGCCGCGGAAGATGTTGCCACCGCCGATGACCAGGGCAACCTGGACTCCGAGCGCCACCACTTCCTTGATCTCGACCGCAATTCCGGCAATCACTTCAGGATCGATACCATAAGCCTGGTTACCGGCTAACGCCTCACCACTGAGCTTGAGAAGAATCCGCTTGTACTTCGGTGTCGCCGTCATTGAAAAGGTCCTTTTCGATTATTAACCCTTGGCCATCGAAGCGACTTCAGCGGCGAAATCGCCTTCCTGCTTTTCAATCCCTTCACCAAGCTGGAAACGGACAAACTTGACCAGTTTTACCGCAGTCCCAACTTCTTTGGCAAGAGCCTCAACCACTTTATTGATCTTCTGGTCGGGATCGATCACGTAAGCCTGCTCCAACAGACAGACTTCACCAAAAAACTTGTTGATCTGCCCTTCGATGATTTTGTCGAGGATATTGGCCGGCTTGCCGCTCTCAAGCGCCTTGACCTTCATGATCTCTTTCTCTTTGTCGACCACATCAGCCGGAACTTCGTCGCGGTTCAAAAACTGCGGATTGGCGGCGGCGACATGCATGGCGATCTGGCGGGCCGTCACGGCAACACGCTCATCACCGCTGGTGGTATCGAGCTGAACCAGAACGCCGATTTTACCACCACCGTGAACATAAGAAGCGACCACACCGGCGGCCGACTCAAGACGGGCAATGCGGCGCACATTCATGTTCTCGCCGATGGTCGCGATCTGATGGGTCAACTCTTCGGCAACGCTGCGACCGGTGCCGGGGAAAGCCAGCGCCGAAAGCGTCGCGACATCGGCCGGAGCCTGATCAAGAACAACCTTGGCAATACCGGCAACAAACCCCTGGAAGGCTTCGTTTTTAGCGACAAAGTCAGTCTCGGAGTTGATCTCGGCCACGGAGCAGCAATTTCCGCTGCCGGCCACTGCGACAATCCCTTCGGCGGCAACGCGACCGGACTTCTTCGCCGCAGCCGACAACCCTTTCTTACGCAGAATATCGACCGCGTCGTCCATGTTTCCTGCCGATTCGCTCAGGGCCTTCTTGCAATCCATCATGCCGGCGCCGGTCTTCGCGCGCAACTCTGCAACCATCGATGCGGTAATGTTCGCCACGGGTTCCTCCTGTTTCAGGTGAAAAAAATGTTTCGGACCTTGCAGCCCGGTGTCTACGGGGTTTTTTATGCGATAAAATGGCGGCCGCACCAATGTGCGGCCGCCATAAGGTTTAACAAAAGTTCAAAAGATTATTCTGCTGCAACAACCGGCGCAACCGGTGCTGCCTCGGCGGCGACAATCGGCTCAACAGCCGCAACAGCCTCAACCACATCGGCACCTTCTGCATCGGTGCGCAGAGCGGTCTGACGGGCCTGAACCCCTTCGATACAGGCATCAGCCATCTTCGATGCAAACAGACGCAAGGCGCGAATAGCGTCGTCGTTGCCGGGGATGATGTAATCAATGTCGTCCGGATTACAGTTGGTATCGACCACCGCAACGACCGGAATGCCAAGTTTACGTGCTTCGGCTACGGCAATGGCCTCTTTTTTCGGATCGAGAATAAAGATAGCACCCGGCAGTTTGGTCATCATTTTGATGCCGCCGAGGCTGCGCTCCAGCTTGGCTTTTTCGCGCTCAAGCTGCAGGCCTTCTTTTTTGGTAATGAGGTTGTAAGTGCCATCCTGTGACATGATCTCAATCTTCTTCAACCGATCGATACTGGCCTTGATGGTGGAGAAGTTGGTCAGCATGCCGCCGAGCCAGCGGGCATCGACGAAATACTGGTCGGCGCGAGCGGCCTCTTCACGGATAGCATCCTGAGCTTGCTTCTTGGTGCCGACGAACAGAACCTTGTCGCCGTTTGCTGCCGTCTGCTTGATAAAATCATAAGCGGTACGGAAATAGCGTACGGTCTTCTGCAGGTCGATGATGTAGATGCCGTTACGGGCGCCGAAAATGTAAGGCTTCATTTTCGGGTTCCAGCGTTTGGTCTGGTGACCGAAATGGACACCGGCTTCAAGCAGTTGCTTCATGGTAATGACGGACATGTTTGTTCTCCTGCTGCGTTGGTTTGGCCTCCGCCCCCCGTCTGCTCCACACAACGATTCCTGCCGCCATGGCCGGAACACCCGTTTGTGAATCAAGAGGGCGTGCGATTTGAATAACGCGTTTCTATACCACGCTTACCATGAGTTGACAAGGGTAAAATCGGCCGGAATCCAGTTTACACCTGTAGCATCTTGTACTAAGATGCCGCCCATGCCGATCCGCAAAATCCAGAGATATATTGCCAGCGAAATCCTGGCGCCGACCTTACTCGGGGTGTTTATCTTCACCCTGGTCGTCCTGATGGGACGGATTTTGCGTCTGGCCGAACTGGTGCTGAACAAAGGGGTTCCGCTGCTGGAAATCGGCAAGCTTTTCGCCTGCATGATGCCGGCATTTCTGGTTATGACTCTCCCCCTCGCCTTCCTCATGGGGATCCTGCTCGCCTTTGGCCGACTGTCCGCCGACGCAGAGATCATCGCCCTGAAAGCCTCGGGTATCAGCCTGTTGCAGATGCTCAAACCGGCTCTGCTCCTTGCTCTGATCATCAGCGCCCTGACCGCAGTTTTAAGTCTGGCTGTTGTTCCGGCCAGCAACACCGCCTTTCGCACCAAAGTCTTCGAGCTGGTCACCCAACGAGCCACGGTCGGCATTCGCCCCCAGGTATTCAATGCCGACTTTGACGGTCTGGTCCTTTACACCACCGAACTCAATGAGGCCAACGGCGCTCTCTCCGGCATTTTCATCTCCGATGAACGCCTCGACAAGATCCCCTCAACCATAACCGCCCGCAGCGGCTGGATTCAAAGCGATCCCGAGAATCTGCTGCTCTCCCTGCATCTGGAAAACGGCGCCATTCATCGCCGCTCGGTCAGTCGGGGTGAGGAGACCTATCAGGTGATCAACTTCGCCCGCTACGATATCAACCTCGATATCGGCGGCCAGATGCCGGACGGGACCAGCCGCAAACGCAAGGAGAGCGAACTCTCCCTGCCCGAGCTGTTTAACAACTACGAGCAAGCAGAGACCGCGGCACGGCGCAACTCGTTGGCAGTAGAGCTGCTGCACCGCCTCACGTTGCCGATTACGCCGTTGATCTTCGCCCTGATCGGATTGCCGCTTGGCATCCAGACAACGCGCTCCGGCCGTGGCGGCGGTTTTGCCCTCGGATTGGCAGTCTTTCTCGTTTACTACATGCTTCACTCACTATGCAAAACCCTGGCGGTCGATGTCGGCCTCACGCCCATGATTGTCCTGCTGCCGCCGGTGCTGTTTTTAACCGTCGGTCTTGCCATGCTGCGCCACGCCCTGCGTGAACGCCGCATTATGATCATCGATCGCGGTTTTGCGCTGCTGCACACCCTCTTTACGCGTCGCAAACAGGAGTAACCGGCATGTTACTGCTGACCCGCTACCTACTGACCCTGTTTCTCCGCAACACGCTGCTGGCGCTGGCAACTTTCGGCGGTATTTATCTGCTGATCGATTTTTTCGAAAAAGTCGATGATTTTATCTCCGCCGGAGCTCCCCCTGCGCTCTATTTTACTTATTTTCTCAGTACCCTGCCGTTGATCATCGTCCAGCTGACGGCGCTGGCCCTGCTGATGGGGGCGTTCATGACCATCGGCGGCCTGTCACGCAGCGGCGAACTCACTGCCATGCGGGCCGGGGGATTGAGCCTGTTGCGCATCACCCGGCCGTTGCTGCTGGCCGCTGTCGCCATCACTGCCCTGATCATCCTGGTTCAGGAGATGGTCCTCCCCTTAAGCACCCGCTACACTCGCGAAGTATTCGATCAGCGCATCCGCGGCAATCAGGAAATAACCACGACCCGTCATCAGATCTGGCTGCGCGTCGACAACCGCATCATCCATATTGGCCAGGCAGACCCCGATAGCGGCGAATTACGCCAGGTCACCTACTACAGCGTTGACCCCCTGTTCAGGGTCAGTAACCGGGTCGATGCCGCCTATGCCCGATTCAAAGACAACGCCTGGACCCTGCACAAGGTCGTCGAACGCACCTTCGACCCGGATTCTGGTGAAATGGCCAGCAGTCGCCAATCGGCGGAAGCGCCGTTTGCCCTGGGCAAAATGCCGGATGATTTTCGCAGCACCGATCTGCGCCAATGGGAACTGAACTTTTTCGATTTGCGGCGTCTGGTCCGACAACTCCAGAACGAGGGGAGCGATCCGACCCGCTATCGGGTTGACATGCACTCCCATCTTGCCTCTCCCTTTGCCTGTCTGGTCATGGTTCTGCTCGGCATCCCCTTTGCCCTGCAACGCGGCCGCAACAGCAGTCTGGCCATGGGCATCGTCGTCAGCATCGCCACCGGCGTCACCTACTTCATCCTGCACTCCATGACCATCGCCTTCGGTTATTCCGGCATCTTGCCGCCGTTTGTCGCCACCTGGGCAGCCAACGTTCTCTTCGGTCTGACCGGGCTGTGGTTCGTCCTATTCCGCAAGCAGTAAACACTTTTTGTCGTCGGTTTTGGATCCGAGTGATCGGTCGGATCATACCGATCGGTCCGATGTTTTTCAGTAAACAAACAAAGCCGCCCGGCGCAATTTTGCGCCGGGCGGCTTTGTTTCGAGCTAAAAACACTCTCATCTAGTAACGGTAGTGATTCGACTTGTACGGACCTTCAACCGGCACGCTGATGTAGTCAGCCTGCGCCTTGCTCAGCACGGTTAATTTAGCGCCAAGCTTGCCGAGATGCAACCGGGCCACCTTCTCGTCAAGGGATTTCGGCAGGATATAGACGTCGTTCTGGTACTGACTGGCATTGCCGTACAGTTCCATCTGCGCCATGACCTGATTGGTGAAGCTGTTCGACATGACGAACGACGGGTGACCGGTGGCACAGCCGAGGTTGAGCAGACGCCCTTCGGCGAGGACGATGATAGCGTGGCCGTCGGGGAACACCCACTGATCGACCTGATTGCCATGCTCCTGCGGATTTTTAATGTTGATCTTCTTGATCCCCGGCACCTTCGACAGCGCCACCATTTCGATCTCGTTGTCGAAATGGCCGATGTTGCCGACAATGGCGAAGTGCTTCATCTTCTCCATGTGCTCAACGCGGATGACGTTGAAGTTGCCGGTGGTGGTAATAAAAATGTCGGCGTCGGCAACAACGTCCTCGAGGGTTTTGACTTCATAACCCTCCATCAGCGCCTGCAGGGCGCAGATCGGATCGATCTCGGTGACGATAACCCGGGCGCCCTGACCGCGCAAAGACTGGCAGCAGCCTTTGCCGACATCACCATAACCGCAGATCACGGCCACTTTGCCCGAGAGCATAACGTCAGTGGCGCGCATGATGCCGTCGACCAGCGAGTGGCGGCAACCGTAGACGTTGTCGAACTTGCTCTTGGTCACTGAATCGTTGACGTTCATGGCCGGGAACGGCAGCTTCCCCTCTTTCTGCAGCTGGTAGAGGCGATGGACACCGGTGGTGGTCTCCTCGGTGACGCCTTTGATGGCGTCGCGGGTGGCAGTCCAGTCAGCGCGCTTTTCGGCGCCGACGATGCAGAAGACTGGGTTGAGTTGATC
>Ga0209231_1000142_pt1 | contig 51231 bp, 54 predicted proteins | sample Deesub45470m_DNA_FD_188086 | JGI IMG/M metagenome (GOLD analysis project Ga0209231, IMG submission 188086) | Deep subsurface microbial communities from North Pacific Ocean - 450_OLKR46/470m Metagenome (SPAdes) (version 2) | ecosystem: Environmental > Terrestrial > Deep subsurface > Unclassified ... | reverse complement strand
CATTGCTCTATTCGGTGGTTGTTCTCGCGCTATCCACGGGAATGCGGCAAGGGGAGATATTAGGAATTCAATGGAAGGATGTTGACTTCGAACGTCGGAGAATATTGCTGCATGAGACTAAGAACGGGGAACGACGAGCTTCACCTCTAGTAGGTCATGCCTGCGAGTTGATAAAAGATTTGGCCAAGGTAAGACGATTTGATAATCCCTATGTTTTTCCTTCCAAGCGTCAAGATAAACCAGCAAGTATCCGTAAGTCATGGGAGGCCGTTATAAGAAAATCCGGACTTGAAGATTTCCGTTTCCATGATTTGCGGCACACTGCCGCCTCTTATCTGGCGATGAACGGTGCTACGCTGGCTGAGATTGCAGAGGTGCTAGGGCACAAGACTTTGCAAATGGTCAAGCGGTATGCCCATCTTTCTGATGCGCATACAACCGGCGTAGTAGAGCGTATGAATATGGAAATTTTTGGTAACTAGGTTTGCTGAGTTTGGCTTTGCAGCTTCCTATGATCGTAATCGTTAATTACTGCTACTATGCGATCAAGAATTAATCTGAATTTATCGAATTCGATCGTAGCATAATTTTTGGCAACTACTGACTCAGCAAAAACAGTTTTTGAATAGTGAATGCTCTTGTCAAAGGTGTTTTCTATTGGATTGAAAGTCTTTCCATTTAATTCTTTTTCTAATGCGTCTGCTCCGAAAAAGTCTTCTATAATTGTACTCTTCTTTTCTTCGCTAATTGGAGTTGGGACAACATATAAGTTTTTTGTAACATGGTAAAAAATCTTTGTCCTATCGTTTTGCTTCAATCTGCTGAATATTTTTCCTGAACCACTGTCGTTGTCGATAAGTATGATTACTGGATACTCAAGGCCACCGTTGTGAAATTTAGCGAAATTTTTTTCGTAAAGATCGATTATATTTTTTTGACCAGATGTCCCTTTAGCCAATGAACATACTTCTGTGAATGTTTCTGACCATCTATGCATCTTTACTTTTGGTACTAAATTATTTTCAACCGTACTTATCAATAATGGGTAATATTGATTAAGCTTCCTTATGGCATATTTAATATAGACAACGTCGGTTTTTCCTTCAGTAATTATGAGTGGCATTTTATTTGTGTAGAAATTCTTATAATAAAGAAATTGACGATACAATTTATATATGCCCGTCGGGGCTTCTTTTTTTACGTCTGAGCTAACCTTTTCAGATTTATTCAATTTTTCGTAAGAAGTTTTGACACTATAGATGTAGCTTAGTACGCTTTCAAGTCGTCTCGTGTCAGAAATGTTTTGATTATTATCTAACTGGAAGTGGTCGAAATTATTTCCATAAAAAAAACTGCCATCTTTGAATAAAGAGTGGCAGATAGTCCTGACTTGTTTGTAATATTCACGTCTAACATTGACTTTTTCGTTGACAACCAATCCTGTTGTCATTTGCCTTGAGACATGATACCGCATTGAGGTTTTTTGATGATTGACTTCGAATCCAAGGCGATTGACCTTTTCATTTAATTGATCGCTTATGACCCAAAAATTTTGGTCATTATCAGACTTTACTGCAATGGAAGATGGAAAGTTTTTATTTTTAGTGGAGAATGTCAGGTCGTCTGCGTATCTCGAGTAGGTGCACCCCGACCTTTTTGCAGCATTTGCCATTCGAATATCGATCAGGTGCCCAATCAGATTTGATATAACCGGCGAGCAAGGACTTCCTTGTGGTAAAGAATTTTCGTAGCATGCGATCTGCGCAATTATTGTTGCGACTTGTAGATCAAGAGAGAAATCAGAATTTCTTATAAAGAACCCGCGAACACGACCAAAGTTTATTGTTTCAAAAAAATCCTTTAAATCTATATTAAATACATATCTTTTGCATCTGTGTTTATAAGCGTTTGTTACAATTGAATGTTTTTTTCTGAATCCGTGGGATAGTGAATTGTTATGATTGTGGGCTTTTAGTATTTCTTCAAAGCACAAACTCAAATTTGTTGCTAGCTTCTTTTGCAGATGTTTGAGCTTTTCGTTCGGACATTTTATTGTGCGTTGACCACCAGATTTTTTTGGAATAGTAAATTCTGTGTATTTGTCTGCATTTTCATGCTTGTAGAGGATGTAGGATAGGCTGCTGGGTTTGTACCCAATCCAATGTGCAAAATCAGCAAGGGTGGTAGCTTCTTTTAGGCCTTTAAGTCTTCCCATGGGGCCGTCCAATGATGAGAGTTGTTGCGGCTTATAGGCACTCCTTAGCGAGAGAACTAGTACCATTAGCCGATAAGCTAACGGATAGTGAGGAAGCAACTCTGCCTAACAACTTTTGCGTATGCTGCAGATACCACAGCAACAAATCTGCCTATAAGCCGCTTGTTCTTCTAACATGCTTTTATGCGATCAGCAATAGTTGGATTTTATAAAGGGCTACTAAGAACAGCCAGAACGGGCCCATTCGAAGAACTTTTCTTCGTCGATTAACACGCGACGCCCAAGCCGGACTACGCACCGGTGAAATCCGTTGGTCTGTTCAAAAAAGATCAAATGCCGCAACCCGCCGATCGGCGGCCACGGGTGATACTCATTCCATTTGGTGACCGGAATCAATCTGCGCTCCGCCCTATTCTCTGCCTGTTTTGTCTCGTTCACTTCTTCCTCCTTTATGGTAGTTAGGGAAGCCGAGGGAAAGCCTGTCAATGGCGATCTGTTCGGCTTTTTGTTTAGTGCGTGAATACTTGACTCTTTTCATGGCGACCTTTTCGCCAAAATTTCGATTTCTGGAGTCGAGAAGCTCCGAGCCGTTGAAGATTGCCATCAGGCAATCATTCAAGCTGGCCTCCTCGCCGATCTCCGCGTGCAGTTCTTCTTGCTGGATGGCAGTTAATGATGAGAGCAGCCCGAAAGCCTGTTGCATGATCTGCTTTTTGTCGGCTCGCAACGCTTTTGCGCGGATCAGAGGGTGTGCGCCCTGCGCTCCTTCGTAGCCACCTTGCACCTGTTGCCACCAACCAAAAGTTGTGCGCTGCGTGTGGTGTGTGCCGGGGCGATCCTGAAACTTGAGCCATTCCTGTGTGCAGTAAGTCCACGCGTTGGCACCAAACTGCATCAGATCATCGGGAGTGCTTAACCCAAGTTCGGTGATAGACTCGCGTCGCAACTGGTACTCGACACGAATAGCCTTATAGCCTTCGGGAACCTCACTCAGCCCCCATATGTCATACAGCCAGAACTTCTTTGACTTGGTTTCGATCTCTAGTGCCTTGTCATAAAGACGCGCCGACAGCTTGCCCTTACCAACACCAAAACCCGTAAACTTTCCGAGTTTAAAATGCGTACGCAGATCATGTGCGCGGGTCACCGCATTTTCCAGCAGCTGCAAATTCCAAAGCGGGGCTGGAAGGAGAAGGTCAACACACAGGTCTGCCCGACTGGCCTTGACATTCACCTGCGTTCCTTTTGCGGCCAATAACAGGTCGATGATTTTTTGTACGGCCTGTGCAGCGCCAAGATGCCAGAGGGTTTCTGAACCGATTTCGACCATGACACTCGGACGGGATTTAGGCTGCATCCAGCTGCCAATCTTTAAGACCATTTCGTGACCATGCAACTGCCACTCATAGCCGTTTGTCCCAAAGCTCTTGATCAGAAATGGCCAGGACTGTTCTTGATCAACGGAATGGAGTTCGCCTTTTATGTCTGAATCAAGGGTGATCGCCTGCTGTTTGAGGTCGGTCAGGTAAGAAAAAAGATGGGGGCTTGACCAATGAACATCTATCGCGAGGTAAAGGGTATCGATCCCAGAGGAAAGAATAACTGCTGACTGGTCAGAGGTTTTCACGTTTGCAGGGGGGCTGATAGTCATTTGCCCCCCGAGGTGGCTGTCGGATCCCCTTCCAGCCACAATGCCGCCGCAGGCGCGGTCGCCTGCCCTCTCGCAGGCAGCTCCCGCCGCTACGGCTTCTGGGTGATTTGATGGATTGGTGTGTTGGCCATGTGTTTTCATGGCCCAGAGATAACACTAGCGGAAAGAGTTCACCCGGACAGTGGTATTAGATTTTCTTGTCTGGGTTGAGAGCTTGTAGCCACACGGTACGGTCACGGTGAATGGCACGAGTGAAGGCCTCAGCGGACAACGGAAGGTCTTCATCAATAGCTAAATCATCATGAGTTGCATCTTTTTGGACGGCATCAAACAGTGCGCGAATATCAGGCTCTAACAAGGGTTTAGTAAGCATAGATGACATTGCAGATATGAATCCAGCCATCGCATATTTCATCTTCAGACGGGTAACCTTATTCTTAGGTCGTTTAAGTACTGCCTCGAATAGATTTTGATAGGTACTGAACTTGTTTTTGAACCGCAAAGCCTGTATCTGCTTGCCGATGCTGGGATCGTGAATAAGCAGGGCATCCAAACGGAGCAGCTTTTCCAACGCATCAACATTGCCGAGTCTGGCCTTCCGATAGAGGCGCGTAGGTGAATCGCGATAGAGCAGCCAGCAGGGAACCACAACACAAATGAAGAAGCTGGCGGCCAGTGACTCACGACCAAAAAAATCGGTTGCAGTTGCAGCGAGGTCAGGACTAACAGGTTCACCAGAAAACTCATCCATAAGGTCGCTGAAGGATGCCGCTTTAAAGTCAAGAAGGGTCTTCTTCGCTTCTTCTATTTCGTCCTGCGTGAGTTTGTGGTCAGCAAGTGGAATTTGCCCCTGTCTTTTCAATCTGAATATTTCATTGATTCCATCAGAGAATTCAACCGCCATGTCACCATAAGGGGAAAGCAGAGGAAACATCTCACGGAGAAAATCTTGGTTTTTGCGATGTGCCCGATAGAGGGAAAACCAAGAAGGAAAATGAGGAAGAGTAAATTGTAGACTACCTATTTTTCGCTTTTTAACGTCAGAAAAAGCCATGTGAAGGTCTTGAGCTGCGGCAGCAAGATGAGGAGCAAGAATACCTAGTAAATAGGGCTTATTTTGAGCCCATTTTTCCAGGTTTGACATAATGTATTCTCCAATTTAATACTAAACAAAATAAAATTTTGATTGCGAAAAAGGGTACCGATTTTCCTAAAAGCTTCGCATTGCGCGACGGTATAAAAATTGACTTTAAATTATTCTAAGGATATTTTAAATTCGATAACGAGGGAAGGTTTGATTTGTTCGCCTCAAATAATATTCTCCCCAATAGACAATCTTTAGAATACCGAGTGTGCGATGTCTGATGATCTTCGAAAACAAAAATATTATGAGCGATATATTGCGCAAAGAGAGATCCTTCATGGCGCGACGCTCGAATCTTCTGGGCGATATGGTAAGGCAATCCTTGCGCTGTCAGGAGGTGCTTTGGCGCTGACAGTGACTTTTCTCGAAAAAATTGCTCCGAGTCCAGTGATTGATTCTATCTCATTCATTATCCTAGCGTGGTTATGCTTCTTGCTATCAGTTGTTTTACATCTTTTTTCACTACGAAATAGCAATAAAGCAGTTACCGAACAGATAAGAATTTTAGATGCAGAATATGATTGTTATATGGGGGCGAATTCTTTTCAAGAAGGTGTTGAGAGCTGGGTCTCGCCTGTAAATCGTTATTCTGCGAGAACAGGCTTTTTCAGTGCTCTATCATTGACTGGATTTGTAGTCGGTGTTGTTTTTGTTTTTATTTTTATATCCATTAACCTATACCAAAAAGGAGTTACGCCGTGTCAGACGGGAAAAAAGGAGGTTGTTCAGGAGGTGGAGGAAAGGCCAATAATTCAGAGCAGTCAGGACACAAGGCCCCGACAAGAGTAATTAAAGAGTCATACATACCTCCGACGAGTGAGCGCCCACCACCACAAATCAAAAAGAAATAAGGTCGTGAGTCTTCCTTTGGTACACTCACGGTGCACTGGGCCACAAAAACACACCATAAATCGCAAAACATTACGAATGGTTATCATGCATATAGTGCTGTAATTGTTGTTGTTATTCTTTGTGCTGTTTCGTGAGTTTTTGAATATTCGAGACTCGAAATCTGTTGTACCGCAAGGTACCGTGGGTTCGAATCCCACCCCCTCCGCCATACACGCAAAGGGCTTAGCTGGAAACGGCTAGGCCCTTTGTCTTTGGCGTGATGTTCCCCCATTTTTTTTGTTTAACCGGCGTTGGCTCAGATTTGCGTCCGGTCAAGGTAGCGGTACTGGATTGCTTCGGCGAGGTGGCCGACGGCGATCTGCTCGCACTGTGCGAGATCGGCGATGGTGCGGGCGACCTTGAGGATGCGCGTGTAGCTGCGGGCGGAGAGGCCGAGGCGGTCGGTGATCTGGGCGAGCAGGGCACTGCCGGCGGCGTCGAGGGGGCAGAAGCGGCGGATATGCCGGGTCTGCATGTTGGCGTTTGAATGCAGGCCAAACGGGGCGAGGCGCTGGCGCTGCACGGCCCGGGCATGGTTGACCCGGGCCCGGATGGCGGTGCTGCTTTCGCCGTCGGTCGGGTCGGCGAGATCCTTGTGCAGCACTCTGGGCACGTCGACATGCAGGTCGATGCGGTCGAGCAGCGGGCCGGAGAGCCGGGTGCGGTAGCGCTGGATCATCGGTGGTGTACAGTTGCAGCTGTGCTGGCTGTCGCCGAGATAGCCGCAGGGGCAGGGGTTTGAACATCTTTTACAAGTATTCCAACTCACAGAATACCCCGCACAAAATCGAAATTCCCCTTAAAATCCAGTCACCTGAAGAACTCGTCAAAGAACCCGTTACTCTCGGCGATCACATGCGTCGCCGCCGATTAGAGCTTGGATTGTACCAGAAAGATGTCGCAGCACAGATTGGAGTGACCACCTCCACCATCTGGAATTGGGAAAATAACTGGTCATCGATCACATTGAGTTGTATGCCAAAAGTCATCGAATTCCTCGAATACAATCCCGTCCCCTTCCCCGAGGACCTGATGGAAAGGCTGGCCTGGTACAAGCAAGTCAAGGGGCTGTCTTTGGAACAGCTTGGCGCTGAAATGGGCCGTGACCCCGAGCAATTGTCCGACTGGCTGAGCGGTCGACATAACCCTTGTCGACGAAATCGGGAAGCAATCGAAAACTTTTTGAAAAAGAACGAAGAGAAAACCGACACAAAGCAGATTTAATATTTTTTTTGCTGGCAAGTCATCTCTGGTAATTTCGGTATTCTTGATAGACGACCGCACCGAGAATCAGTAGCCCACCCAGAATAGCGTTGGGCTGTGGCTGCTCTCCACGAAACAGTAGCGCCCACAACACGCCCAGAACAGGGATGAGAAGAAGAAAAATCCCGAGACTTCCTGCCTGTTCCTTTTGCAGCAACCAGAACCAGGCGCAGGTAGTAACCGCAGAGTTGAATATGCCCAGAAGTACCAAAATAGCTAAAAACTCGGAACTCCATTGAATATTAGGTTCAGAGATGCCGACCGAGATCAGCAAGAGGGCGGCACCACCGACAATAAGTTGCCAGCCCGAAAAAGCCAGCAGTGACCTCGCCAGCTTTAAGTGGCGGCCAAGAACAGTGCCGATTGCTGCCGCGAGAGAGGTGGTCAGCGCCAGTAGTGTTCCGGTCAGTAGTAGGTTGTCCTGTCCCGCAGCTGAGGGCAATATAATAATCAGGATACCGATCAATCCGCAGCCGAGTGCGATTAGTTGCTGCCGGGAAAGGCGTTCGTTAAGAAACATAAATGCGATCAGGGCGATAAAAAAGGGCTGGGCATTCCCCAGAATCGACGCCAGCCCCGCTCCAGCAAAGCTTGGACTTAGAAACATAGACCCGAACGTGAGAGTGGTCGCGGTCAATGCAACCAAAGGGATCCATTTCCAGAGTTTTTTCGCAGGGATGATCGGCTGACCCGAGAGCCAGGCAACAAGCAGGATGAAGGTTCCTCCCAGCACGGTTCGGACACCACCAAAGGCAAGCGGCGGTGCCGCCTGTAGCCCGCGTAAAATCAACAGGTAGCAGGCAGAGGAAACAAGTACAATGTACGCTAGGATGACGAGTTTCGTCGTTTGGCCAGCAGACAGGCCTGCGATGGCATATCTGGGATTCAAATCGTTACCCTTCCACTGCGGTCTGATGCTGACTCAACAACGGTCACCCAGAATCCTCGTGATCGGAGAGATCCTGTGAAACATCCGCAAGTTGCCGCCATTGACCCCAGCGAGGGATAAACATAGGCACTTGCCGCCGATATGCGCGGTAGGCGTCGCCAAACCGGTCGATCATCTGCGCTTCCTCACGATACGCCAGCCAGACGTAGACGAGCACAATCACCGGGAACAGTCCGACCGAGAACAGCGTTGGCCAGTGCACCACACCTTCGCCGAACAGCGCAATGAACAAGCCGGTGTACTGAGGATTTCGCACATAAGCATAAAGCCCGTCAGTAACCAGTCTATCTTCTTTGCGTGCCCGGTGCACCTGACGCCAGCCCTGGATGAAAAGACCGATGCCGATGAAGGCGAGCGCGTAGCCCAGCAACATTGAGACGAACATGCCGGCCTCGCCCAGCCCGACCAGCGTGGACCAGAGGTTGGCGCTGACGTACTCGCTGTCGAGACCAAAGAAACGCACCAGCAGATAAATGGTGAGCGGGAAGCCGTACATCTCGGCGTATAGCGCGATGATAAAGGCCTGCACCACCCCGGCGCCTGCCCACTCGCGCCAATTCTTCGGCGCAAAATAACGATAGAAAAACCAGGAGATCAACACGATGACGATAATCGCAAGGCCCCATGCTCCACTATGACTGAACGATTCATTCATCTCTCAACTCCAAAGTCTTCGCAGACGGTTTGTGACGAAAATTTGCGGCAAAGACGTCGTGTACACGGGTGTGACCTGCTGGCCAAACTCATCGCCGAAACGCGATATGCAATGCCCCGACATTCCGCCAGATTAGCAGGTGATCTGTAGGCGTGTCGGTGCTCAGCCATTCTGATCTCCGGTTTTATCCGCCGGCCAAGCCGCAAACGCCAGGAAGTAAAGAAAAATGAGATTAATAACAGGAAACAGGATCAGGATACCCGCCCAGCCCGGATAGCCGGTGCGCTGGCAGATACGCCAGACCGGGATGACGACTGCAACAGCAATGACCAGCATCCACAGCCAGTGCCCTGCCCACATCGTGTCATAATACATGTGATTCCCCATCATGGTCATAACCTCCGTTTCAATTTCGGTTTTCAGTGATGGTGCGCATCAGATTCCTCTTGATCAGACTGTCTGGCTCCCGCCGTCTTTTTCAGGAAAATCAGCTCGCCGACCGCTATGACGACCATCGTGACAACGGCAACACCAATCACAAAGGGGTCGGAATTCAGTTTGACCCAGACAAAACCTCCGAGGGCGAGTAAATCGAGCACAATGGCGGGGGCGGGCACCCAGACCCTGGCCTTGATGTCCTCGCGCAGATAGCGGATAACGCCCCAGTGAATGGCAATGTCCATGATCAGGTAGAACACGATACCCAGTGCCGCGATCCGGGAAAGGTCAAAGAATGCGGTCAGGAACAGGCCGAGCACCACCGTATAGACCAGTGTGTGCTTCTGGATACTGCCTGGCATACCAAAGTGACTGTGGGGAACCAGCTTCATTTCCGTCAGCATCGCCAGCATGCGCGAGACTGCAAAAACACTGGCCAGAAGGCCACCGGCGGTGGCCATGATGGCGATGGCCACAGTGAACCAGACGCCATAATCGCCCAATGCCGGCCGGGCTGCAGCGGCAAGGGAGTAATTCTGGGTCGCGACGATTTCGGCGAGTGAAAGATTGCTCGCAACGGCGAAACCGACCAGGGTGTAGATCACCACGCACGCGGCAATGGAAATCATGATGGCGCGACCAACATTACGATGGGGATCTTGCACCTCCGAGCCGCTGTTGGTGATCGTTGTGAATCCCTTGAACGCCAGTATTCCGAGCGCAGTCGCCCCCAGGAAATTGCCAATGGTTCCGGCTTCTCCCGTGCGGGAGAAGTCGACGGAGATACTATCGGCAATCCAGACACCCACAATTCCAAAGATCAGTATCCCCACGATTTTCAGAATACCGATAAAGGAGGCCACGCCCTGAATCAGACTGTTGCCTGACAGGTTGATCAGAAAGACCACCAGGAGGAGTGACACCCCGAGAATGGGCACCATGCGACCACTCGCGTCTCCGCCGAAAAGCTGCATGGTATAGGCACCGAACGTGCGGGCAAGAAAGCTTTGGGCGATCACCATTGAAAAATACATCAGCAGTGCATTAAAGGCCGTCGGCAGCCGGTCTCCGTAGGCCTTGTGCAGATACATGCCGATACCACCGGCGGACGGATAGGCGTTAGAGATCTTGATGTAGGAATAGGCGCTAATAGCGACAATTACGGCCGCGGCCAGAAACGCCAGCGGAAAGAGAACCCCCGTCATCTGCGCCATCTGCCCGGTCAGCGCAAAGATGCCGGCGCCTATCATGACACCGGTTCCCAGCATGACCGTCCCCGCCAACGTCAGGCTGCCTTCGCGGTACTGCGTCGTTCTGTCATCATTTTTAGCCATGAAAGCTCCGGTTGTTTATAAGTTCGATCTTGATCGATTCCATGTACGAATTCACCTAACGTCGTCCGGCACGCTTATTTATAGAGAAAACTTGCGCAGCCGCAAGGCGTTGCTGACCACCGAGAGCGAACTGAAGGCCATAGCGGCACCGGCGATCATCGGGCTGAGCAGGATGCCGAAAAAGGGATAGAGTATTCCGGCGGCAATGGGCACGCCGGCAGCGTTGTAGATGAAGGCGAAAAACAGATTCTGGCGGATATTGCGCATGACCGCACGGCTGAGGCGCAGGCCGCTGACAATACCTCGCAGGTCGCCCTTGACGAGAGTCAACCCAGCGCTCTCGATGGCGACGTCCGTACCGGTGCCCATGGCGACGCCTACATCAGCCGCAGCGAGGGCGGGGGCGTCGTTGATTCCGTCACCCGCCATGGCAACGCGATATCCCTTGTCCTTCAATTCGTTGACGATACGCTGTTTGTCCTCAGGAGAGACTTCGGCATGCACTTCGTCGATCCCCAGCTCTTTGGCCACGGCTTTGGCGGTACGCGGATTGTCCCCCGTGCACATGACCACGGTGATCCCCATTGCGTGCAGCGACTCGATGGCCTCTTTCGAGGTCTTTTTGATCGGATCGGCGATGGCGATGAGACCGAGCAGCTGATCGTCGCGTCCGGCCCAGATCACTGTCTTGGCCTCGCCTTGCAGACGCTCTGCCTCCTGCGATAGCGCGTCGGGGATGGTAATGTTTTTCGCTTCGAGGAAGCCCCGTTTGCCGATTCGAATCATCTTGCCCTCGACCCTGGCCTGGACACCGCCACCGGTCGTGCTCTCGAAATCTGTGATATCCGGCAGTTCGAGCCCTTCTTCCTTCGCCTTATCGACAACAGCCCGGGCGAGAGGGTGTTCGGACTGCGCCTCGACCACCGATGGCTTGCCTTCGGTGAGCGTGCCGGTCTTGTCGGTAATGAGGTGGGTGACTTTCTCGGCGCGCTCGATGGCTTCGGCGTTTTTGATCAGGATGCCGCTTTGGGCGCCCTTGCCGACCCCGACCATAATCGACATGGGTGTGGCCAGACCCAGTGCGCAGGGGCAGGCGATGATCAGCACGGAGACGGCCACGACGATGGCGTAGGACATGGCCGGCGCGGGGCCGAAGGCGGCCCAGACGCCGAAAGCGATCAGCGCGGTCAACACGACCGCAGGCACAAAATAGCCCGCGACCTGGTCGGCCAGTTTCTGGATTGGTGCCCGACTGCGTTGGGCTTCGGCAACCATTTTCACGATTTGCGAAAGCATGGTCTCCTCACCTACGGCCTCAGCACGCATAATGAAGCTGCCCGTTTGGTTGACCGTAGCGCCGATCACCTTGTCGTCTTCGCCTTTCTCCACGGGGATCGGCTCGCCGGTGAGCATGGATTCGTCGATGGTGCTCTTGCCGTCGAGAATGACGCCGTCGAGGGGAATTTTTTCGCCGGGACGCACGCGCAGACGGTCGCCCTTTTGAATCACATCAATCTCCACCTCCTCTTCTTCACCGTCATCCTTGAGTCGATGCGCGGTTTTGGCCGCGAGATTGAGCAGACTCTGAATCGCTTGACCGGTCTGCCGACGGGCGCGGGCTTCGAGCCATTGCCCGAGCAGGATGAGGGTGGTGATGACCGCGCCAGCTTCGAAATAAAGCGCGACCTCACCCTGCCTGCGGAAGGATTCCGGGAAGAGGTCGGGAAACAGAACCGCCATGACACTATAAGCATAGGCGGCACCGACCCCCAGCATGATCAGGGTGAACATGTTCAGGCTGCGGTTGACGATCGATTGCCAGCCGCGGGTGAAAAAGAGGCTGCCCGCCCAGAGGATGACCGGTGTCGCCAGAACCAGTTCCAGCCAGCCCTGCAGCCGCGCCGAAAGGTACCCTTCAAAGGAGAGCCCGGGGATCATGCTGTCGAAAGCGAGCAGCAGCACCGGCAGGGTCAGCACACCGGCGACCAAAGTCTTGCGTTTCAAACTGCGAATCGCCGCTTCTTCCTCTTCGTCGTCCTCAGCGGAGGCAGCCATCGGCTCCAGGTCCATGCCGCACTTGGGGCAGCTGCCCGGCCCCTGCTGGACAATTTCGGGGTGCATCGGGCAGGTATATTCCCGCGACGCGTCCGCCGGATCGGCTGTCTTCGGCTGCGGATGGAGGTAGGCCTCCGGGTCGGCGGCAAATTTCTCCCGGCACTTGCTGGAGCAGAACAGGTACTCTGTCCCCTCGTGGGTATGAGAGCCGGCGTTTTTCTCTGCGCTGACGGTCATGCCGCAAACCGGGTCCTTGGCAGGGTTTTTTACATAGGCTTCGGGATCAGCCGTGAACTTCTCTCGGCATTTCTCCGAGCAGAATGCGAAGGTTCCTCCCTGCCATTGGGCTGTTCCCCCTTTGGCCTCAAGGGTTGTTTCCATGCCGCAAACCGGATCTCTCATAACTCAGACCTTTCCTGTAAAATAGAGGCTTATTGAAACAAGCTTTCCAGATTGCCAGACGCCTCGCCCGAACGCGCCTGCTTCAACTGCTCGTTGGTCAGAACTTTATGGGCATCGCTTATGGCCTGCAGATGACGAACCTGAATATCGCCTTCGAGTTTCTGGATTTTGCGAACCAGAGCTTCTGCGTCCTTCAGTGTCCAGTTGTCGCCAGAAAGCAAGTCAGCGAGATCGAGTCGGGCGATCTTCGCCTCGGCGGCGTTACGAATGTTGTCCTTGCGGCAATCCATGTGAAGAGTCTTTAGTTTGCTGACCTGGTCAGCGGAGAGACCCAACTCATCGACACGGTCCAGGTAGAACATGTGCGCCATGCGCTGTTCCATCATCCCCATTTTCCCGGCGCTCATCATCTTACCCATGCCTGCGTCCATCATGTCGCCCATTCCCTCACCCATCATTCCCATCATCTGCGACATGGAACCCGCATCAGCTGCAGCCATACAGGGCATCTGGGCCATTCCCTGCGGATTCATCTTTCCCTGCTTGGAGGTTGTCGCAGCGGACTGCGCTCCAGCGGGGTGGTGCGCTTCATGCTCAGATGCAGCCAGGCTGGAAATGACGGTGGTCCCGATGTAGACACTGATCAGAACAGCGGTGAACAATACTCTTTTCATGATGGTCTCCTCTATCGTTGTAATCGTTTGATGTTTATCTTTGCTCTGAAAATCAGGCAAAATACGGTTCGGATTAATGCTTATGCTCGACTTTGTTCTCGTTGATTTCCTGTTTCTGTTCTTTCTTGTGACCACCGCAGCAGCCACCTTTACGCATCATCATAATGAAGAATGCGCCGATTGCCAGGTACCAGAGGATGTCTGTCAGTGTCGGGTTCATAAATCACCTCGTTTTGTGGTTAATGATGACACTCATGGCTGTCATCTGTAGCCAAAGCCTTCAGAATTGGACATTCGGCAATCGGTCCATGTCCGTCACAGCTTTCGTCTAATTGTTCCAGGGCTTTCAGCATCCGACTGAGGTCCTGAATTTTACCCCGTATATCCTCGATCTTCTCCTCGGTTTTCGCTTTTACATCGGCTTTGGAAGCCACCGGGTCATGGCTCAACTCCAAGAGTTCCTGGATCTCGCCCAAGGAAAAGCCAAGCCTCTGTGCTTTTTTGATAAACCGCAGCCGGTCTGCGGCCTCCAAAGGATAAACGCGGTAATTGGATTCCGTTCGTGTCGGTTCGGCGATCAGTCCACGGCGCTCGTAAAATCTGATGCTGTCAATACTGACGTCTGCTTTTTTGGCCAACTTGCCGATGGTGAGGGAATGCAGCATTTTTTTGTCTCCCGATTTTGAAATTTGTTTGTTGTGATGACCTTGATGACTCAACCCTAAACCCTTGACTATAGACCAGAGTCAAGACAAAAAAGCAAATTGTAGGTTTTTTTCGTGTCACCGTTGGATATCCCACAATTTTCGTCCCAACCTACTGAATTTACGACCTGTACCTCTGACCTCGCAATTGATATGCCGATAAAACGAAAGGGGGGAACATTAAACTAAACAATAGGATGGGAAGTCTCCTATTCGGCTGCAAACCAGAAATTCTCGGCAACTTGGTGGTCATTGCTCATCGCAGGAATGGGCAGTGGCGGACGTTCCTTCCGGTTTTTCACAGATTTCTTTTACGACCAAAATCGTCTCCGACGAACCGGAAGAGAAACTGCGACAATTGGCCGAAATGGTTGGGAAACACTGCCCGGTGATGGATTCTCTGATGCGAAAAATCGCTGTCTCTGGTAAGGTCGAGGTATTAAAGAGTTGTGAAACTTCCGAGCCGCCCAGGGTTGTCCTGAGTGAAATAGCAAGTGACCAGGGACGCCACGTCCCAAAGGCTGTTCCCTGTCCATGAAAGAGAGAACTATCATGATCGAAATTCGATTTATGTGCCGGCTCACCCTGTTCGCGTTGTTATTGGTAATCGCAGCTGTCGGTTCGGCGATGGCTCACGGCAAGGAGAAGCATTCGGAAAAAACAAAGATGGACCCGCACATGCAAGCGATGATGGCGGTCAAGGAAAAAGTGCCCGAGGAATACCGGATTATGGAGCGAACCCCAGTTGTTCCAGATGTGGAGTCCCTGGCAAGGGGCAAAGAGTTGTTCGTGCAGAACTGTGCTGTCTGTCACGGCGAAAAAGGGGACGGCAAGGGACCGGCAGCGGCAGCCTTACCGACCCCGCCTGCCAACTTTCTCGACACCCATCACAGCGGCATGTACAACCCCGGTGAGAAATTCTGGATCATCGGCAACGGCACCGAAGCGACCGGCATGCCCCCCTTCCCCGGGCTCGGTGCAGCCGACCGCTGGCACCTGATCAACCACATCCTGTCCCTGCAGCAGACTGAAACGGTTGAGGATCTTTTTACAAAGGAAGAGAAGAGGCACCACGACTGAGCGTTGGCTTTATGCGGGGACTCATCATCGCCCGGTTGCCCGCTGACCTCAGAGCGCCGCAATTACCCGCTGCAGTTTGTCCCGCACCTGTCCGGCAACCGCCCAGAGTTCCGGGTTGTCAATCGCCTGCATCGAGGCGAGGGGATCAACGGCTGATACTTCGATGACCCCTCCCGTCAGCTCACGCAGAATGACATTGCAAGGCAGCATGGTGCCGATTCTTGGTTCAACCTGTAAAGCCTGGTGTGCAAATTGCGGGTTACAGGCGCCGAGAATTTTGTAGGGTGTAAAATCAACTCCCAGTTTCTTTTTCAGAGTCGCCTGCACATCGATCTCGGTCAGGATCCCGAACCCTTCCTCCGCCAGCTTGCTGATCACCAGCGTTTCAGCTTCCGCGAAAGCCATGTTCAATTGTCGACTGAAATGATAGTCCATAGAATCATCTCCTCCCCAAACAACTTTTTTCAGTTTCAGAAGCGGACCTGTAAGCCTGCCCCCCAGCGATAATCTGAGTGCCACTGCGCCCGCAAAGAAAAATCCTTTGTGAGTGTGTAGGAGATCCCCCCAATGTACTCCCAGTAGCTGTCGGTATCGTATTGCACCAGTCCGTCCAGGGACAGGCGCGGCATGAGCTCGAACATTCTGGCAACGGTCACCCGGGCCTCGCCGTCGCTGCCGACAAAGGCGCTGGTTTCCAGCATGAACGGCAACAGGTAGCGCAGGCCGGCTACCGCCCGGTCCTCTTCAATGGCGTTACCGATATCGGCACCGGCAAAGACAGTGAAAAACCGATTGATGTAGCGATCCCAGGTCAGCAACGCCTCCCATTCGGTCTCATCGACCTGCCCCCAGCCGATTTCCCACTCGGCACTCAGATTGTTGCGGGTGTTCGCGGTTGTGACGAACCCTTCGCTCATGTTGCTGAGAATCTCCGCCTGGCCCCAGGCGTACGAGGAATCCTGGTAGAGCTTCGGCCTGATTGCCGCCAACTGGGGATTCAAGGTGAAATTTTCATAGCTGACCACCCGGGCCATGCCGCTCTTCATATGGTAGAGAAGATGGCAGTGGAAGAACCAGTCGCCGACCTCGTTGGCGTCGAACTCGATGACCGTGGTTGACATGGGGGCGACATCGACGGTGTGCTTGAGGGGGGCGTGATCCCCCTGGCCGTTGAGGACCCGGAAGAAGTGGCCGTGTAGGTGCATCGGGTGGTGCATCATGGTGCGGTTGATCATGATGAAGCGCACCACCTCACCTTCCCGGATGCGGATGGCATCGCTCTCCGAAAGAGGCTTGTTGTTGAGGAACCAGACGTAGCGCTCCATATCGCCGTCGAGGGTCAGACGGATTTCGCGAACCGGCTTGCCGGCCGGCAGGGAGGTGGAGCGGGGCGCGCGGAGCTTTTCATAAGGGGGCCAGGGGCGCGCGGCGCTCATGCCGTCGACTGCCAGCGGTCCCGCAGAGGAAACATCGGCAGCCAGGGGGCGAAAGTTTGAGCCAAAGCGTTTGCCGCTATGGCCAGCCGCAATTTCCCCTGTCGGTGCGTTCTGCATGGCCGGCAGCATATGCCCTGCATGCTCCGTCCCGCGCCCTTTTGCCAGTGATGTCACAGCCGTTTGCGGCTCGTCAAACAGGGACTCCAGCTCCGCTTGAGGAACCTCTTTAGACATACTGCCTGCCCTCATCTCTTGACTGCTGTGATCCATCCCGGGCATGACCATTGGCGCCATGCCGGAACCATGGTCCATCCCCTCCATCTCCATCGACATCCCTGCCATGCCCGGGGTATCGAATTTGCCGCCCCTGACCTCGTTGTCGCTCATCCCCATGGTCCCGGCTGGCGTCAGGACGAAGACCTGCCGAAGGCTGGCGCTCCCCATCCCCTGGTAGAGGTTCGGCTTCGGGATATCCGGCGCGGCGTAACGCTCTCCGGCGCCGAGCCAAATCGAGGCGTAGCCGGAGCCGTCCTGGGCGGTGGCGCGCAGTTCAAAGGCGCCGTCTGCCGGAACCCTGACCAGCACATCGTAGGTTTCAGCGATAGCAATCAAAAAGCGGGTTTCCTCAACGGGTTCAACCGGCTGCCCGTCGGCGGAGATGATGGTCATCGGTCCGCCGCTGTATTCCAGATAAAAGTTGGTTCCGGCACCGCCGTTGACGATCCGCAGGCGGAGCGTTTTACCACCCGCATCGGCCATGGTCAGTTCCGGTTGTCCATTGGCCAGAAAGCGGTCGTAGGAGATGTCCGCGATGTCCATGGCCGGCATCCGCTGCAGTTCCCGGGCGAAATAGTCGCCCAGCATGCCCAGTTTCATCGCTCCAAAAATGCTCTGGGCGCTCCCCTTTTCGAGCGCCATCCAGTCGCTCCCCCGTTTCAGGGTGCGCAGCACCTCGTGCGGTTCGACATCGGTCCAGTCCGACAGCATCACCACCCGATCGAGATCAGCGGTATGGTCTTCTGATCGCGGCAGAATCTTGATGGCACCGTAAACCCCGCTCTGTTCCTGCAGACTGGTATGCGAATGGTACCAGTAGGTGCCGCTCTGACGGATGGGAAATTCGTAAGTAAAAGTTGATCCGGGGGCAATCGGCGGGAAACTGACCAACGGCACCCCGTCCATCTCCGGCGGCACCAGAACTCCGTGCCAGTGCACTGAAGTCTCGATCGACATGGCGTTATGCACCCGGATACGCGCCAGATCCCCTTCGGTAAACTCCAACACCGGACCGGGGATGCCGCCGTTAACGGTCATCGCCTGTGCGGGGCGGCCGCTGTAGTTGACTTCATTTTCGGCAATAGTGAGGTCATATTCGACGGTTGCAGCTCTCGCCCATACGGGGCTCAGTAGCGTGGCTAACAGTAAAATCGTCGCGAGAGCTTTTTCTACGTGAAGAAACATCTGACGCCTCCTTGAATTTGCAAACTCAATAGATCCGCAAGGGGAAGGTCAAGCCCCGGATCTTTTTATTGGCATGATAGCTGTATAACAATAGCATGCCTCCTTTCAAATGGTACCTGCGTCCTGAGCATGACAGTAAAAGGTTCAATTTTTTTTATCAGGCTCATAATCCCGAATCTTGGGGTCAAATAGCTTAAATACTGGGACGAAGCAGAAAGGTCCATTTGTTCAGGGGGTGAAAGGTGTCGCTGACTACAGAAGGCTCTCAGAATGCGCGCTGTAGAATATCCGACGGTGCATTGAAGAAATTCCCTCAAATTCAACCCTAGTATGGCGATACCCTTGGGGTGGTGCTTTGAACGTGGAGCCAATAAAAAAAACTTTTGAAAGGGAAAATCGATGGTGATTCGTATTCGGTACCCAGACGGCCGCTTCGACATGGTTAAAGCGACTCGGCTTAACACTTTGATTGAAACTGAAGAGATAGAAGGATTTAAGCGCGCAAGTGGCTGGGTTGTTCTCGGCAGAGACCCTGTTCGAGGACAAGGTAATGACGAATTTTATCACGGTACCGAAAGGCGAGGGACGGCAGCCACAGATGTGTTGAGCAGCAGTGAAAACTTCTCGAAAAAACTTTTTCCTGAGGCTGCGGGTGTGTTGTGAAACCAGTATCTTCAATTTTCCTGAATTGATGTAAGGAAGCCCACGGGCCTTTACCTCCGTGGGAACGACCGAAATCCATTCAAGGGCTTTTGTCAAAGACAGGTTTTTTATGAATCTAACTCATATTAACTGCCTCGGTTGTGGAGCGCCAGTCAGCAGAGCGTATAAATTATGCTCACGATGTTGTCAGCTTCTGGGCGTGCACAGTCCATCTGAAGTGTACACCAAAAAGTCTGATCATACGGAAGTGCCGCCGCATGCAGATATGGACTTTGCCCTCTGGTTTTCCCTCCTCAGCCTCAGCTCAGTTTTCGTACTTGGGTGGTTAGCGCTGATAATAGTGGCACCGATTGGGTTTGAGCTTAGTCCGCTGATGGAGTGCCTTCGTTAGCTGTTCGGTTTTCTCGATGACAGATTCAAACCACCATTAACGCTTAAAGGAGATCAGATGAAAAAGTTCTTTCTAGTCGTCGGAGTTTTGTTGCTTATAGGATTCACTCTTACCTTAACAGGTTGTGTTCATTTTCCATGGCACGGCATGGGCCATTAGAGAATTGAACTCTCTCGAAAAAATAGAACAATCCCGGGAAGGTGATTGTGATCCACCATATATGGAAATATCGTCAAGTTAATTCTCGATCCAACCCCCGATACTGGATCGCCTCGGCCAAGTGCGGCTGACGTATGTTCTCTTCTCCTGCGAGGTCAGCAATCGTCCGCGCCACTTTGAGAATACGGCTGCAAGAGCGTGCCGACATGCCGAGTTTGTCGACCACCATCTCCAGCAGTTTTTGCCCTGTTTCATCAAGCGGGCAGAACTTGCGGATATGCCGGGCGGCCATGGCGGCGTTGGCGTGAAGGCCATAAGGGGCTAGCCGCTCGCGCTGGATCGTGCGCGCTGCTTCGACTCGGGCGCGGATAGTTGCTGATGATTCCCCTTCGACCGGATCGGCCAGATCCTTGTGCTGCACCCGTGGGACCTCAATCTGCAGGTCAATTCTATCGAGCAATGGGCCGGAAAGGCGTTGCCGATAACGTTGGATGTCGTGCGGTGTACAAGTGCATAAGTTGCTGATATCACCGAGAAATCCGCATTTGCAGGGGTTTGAACATCTTTTACAAGTTTTCCAATTCTCCTGAAACCCCGCACAAAATCGAAATTCCCCTTCAAATTCAACCACCTGAAGAACTCACCCAAGACCCCATCACCCTCGGCGATCACATGCGTCGCCGCCGATTAGAGCTTGGATTGTACCAAAAAGATGTCGCAATTCAGATCGGTGTGACTTCCTCAACAATTTGGAATTGGGAGAATGGCTGGTCGTCCATAGCATTGGGGTACATGCCGAAAATTATCAATTTCCTCGGCTATAATCCCCTCCCTCACCCCGAGGGCCTGATGGAAAGGCTGGCTTGGTACAGGCAGGTCAAAGGACTCACGTTAGAACAACTTGGTGCTGAGATGGGCCGTAACCCCGAGCAGTTGTCCGACTGGTTGAGCGGACGCCACAAACCTTGCCGGCGTAACCGGGGGGAGGTTGAGCGATTTTTAGACGATCGATTTGAGAAGATGGTTTCCACCTCCAGAGCCAATGTTTGATTTGACAGGAAGCGGATGGCTCAGGTTTCTTACTCCGGCCTGCCGCCAAGAAAAGCAAACGCTCGCCCACTCCGACGACAGCAGTTGATTTATATTGTACGTTCGTTAAAATATAAACGCACCGTGCCGGTCTAGATATGGAATCTGGCACTTTTCGGAGTTGTTGGGTGCCAGTGCGTTGCGGTTTTACGAAAATTGGGCACCTTTTTGTATGGGAAAACTTATGATGCGCGTCAGCCAGAAAAATGAAACGCGGGGGAATATCCTTACGGCTTCAGTGCGCCTATTTGCGAGATATGGCTACGATGGTGTTTCAATGCGTCAGCTTGCGGCCGAGGTCGGGGTCCAGCCCGCCGCGTTGTACTACTATTTCCCAGACAAACAGAAACTGTATCTCGCGGTCATGGAGTTCGCTCTGAGAGACGGCACAACGGAGGCGACTGCGATGCTGCACGAGGCCAAGCCCCCCTTGGTCCGGCTGAAAAATTTCTGCATCACCATGATCAATACGCTCTCGGCCAATCCTGATCTGGTGCAGCTTCTTCAGCGTGAACGCCTGACGGATGATCAGAACCGTACGGAACTGCTGTACGAGGAGGTCTTCTCAAAACCATTCGAGGCCTTGGTCGAAACAGTCAAGGAGATGGAGCCCAATCAGGACCCGTTGTTGATGGCCATTTCGGTCGTCGGACTGATCAACTTCTATCTTGAATTAAAGCCGGTGCGACGATTCATGCCGGGCTGGCGGCCCGAGCATGAATGGCCGGAAACCCTATCCTTGCACGTGGCGAGACTGCTGAAAAAAATCTTTTCCAAGCAGGAAACCAGTCGTCGAGGAGGCATCATGGAGCTATGGTAGGTGCGTGGCCAGACGTTGTATTTGCTACAGGGATAGGAGCAGGAGCAGGTTGGCGGCAATGATGAAACACCACAGGCTGGCTTATTAGCGACTGCAAACTCACCAGATGATGAATACCTTCATGATTGCAGGTTGTTACAGCAGAGAACATGGTCGTAAAGCATGATCTTGAAAAGGAGCGAAGTGTGAAATCGAAACTACCCTGGCTGGTCGAACGGTCACCGGGCGCCCCAAGAGTCGCGGACGCCTTGACCTGGTGCTCCGGCCGGTCCGCTTGTCGTCTGGCCAGCAAGGTCGTGCTCCTGATCGCCCTGTCGGGCTGCTCGCTGGTCGCACCATACGAACGGCCGACACCGCCCGTGGCGGGGCAATTCGAAAACACAGGCGCCAAGGCCCAGGAAACACCGGCGATCGCGCCGATCGCCTGGAATCGGTTCTTCGGCGACCCCGGTCTGCGCGAGGTGCTGGCCCTGGCCGAGGCGAACAACCGCAGCCTGCGTATCGCCATGCAACGGGTAGCCGAGGCGCGCGCCCAGTTCGGCATCCAGCGCGCCGAGCAACTGCCCGGCATCGATCTCGGCACCTACGGCAGCCGCAACCGGGTACCGGCCGACCTGTCGATGTCCGGCCGTTCCTACGTAGCCGCGCAATACCAGGCCACGCTCAACCTGAGTGCCTGGGAACTGGACTTCTGGGGTCGGGTGCGCAGCCTCAAGGAGGTCGCTCTGGAGACCTACCTAGCCAGCGACGAGGCCCGGCGGGCCGTCCGGGTCGCCCTGGTGGCCCAGGTAGCGAACACCTACCTCGCAGAACGGGAGCTGGACGAGCGGGTGGCCATCGCGCGCCGGACCGTGGTGACCCGCGAGGAGGCCCACCGCATCCTGGCCCGGCGCTATGAGGTCGGTTCCACCTCGCGGCTGGACGCCGCCCAGGCCGAGATCCTGCTTAACCAGGCTCGTGCCGAACTGACGGTGCTGGAACGCCAGCGGGAACAAAACCACAACGCCCTCGCCCTGCTGGTGGGCACGCCCCTGGCGCTGGTAGCGCGGCCCCTGTCGGAGGTTGAGTCCGAATTCGTGCGCGAGATTGCCCCCGACCTGAGCTCCGACGTGCTCCTCGACCGGCCCGACGTGCTCGCCGCAGAGCACCGGCTCAAGGCCGCCCATGCCAATATCGCCGCCGCCCGCGCCGCCTTCTTCCCGCGCATCACCCTGACCGCCGGCTTGGGTAGCGCTAGCGCGGAACTCGACGGCTTATTTGGCGACGGCAGCCTAATCTGGAGCTACCTGCCTAGCCTGAGCCTGCCAATCTTCGATGCCGGCCGCACCCGAGCCAACCTGGACCTGGCCGAGGCGCGCCGCAACGCGGCGGTGGCCGACTATGAGCAGGTGATTCAGACTGCCTTCCGTGAGGTGGCCGACGCCCTGGCCGACCGGCGCTGGCTGGCCGAGCAGGTCGGCGTGCAGCAGGCCAGCTTGGCCGCGCAGTCGGAACGGGCGCGCTTGGCTGGCCTGCGCTACAGCAACGGCGTCTCCTCATACCTGGAAGTGCTCGATGCCGAGCGCGATCGGTTTGCCGCCGAACAGGCCCTGGTGCAGTCGCGGCGCGCCCTTCTGGCCAGCGGTGTGAACCTGTATGCGGCTCTGGGCGGGGGAGCCGACCGGAGCACCGAGGATGAAAGACGATGAAACCGACGACCAAAAAATGGTTATCCAGAATCGCCGTGCTCGTTGTTCTGACCGGCATCACCGCTTTCGCTTGGCTGAAATTCGCCGGTAACGGCGACGATGTCGGCCTGGCCGGCGGCAACGGCCGGATCGAGGCGGTGGAAATTGACATCGCAGCCAAGGCACCCGGACGCATTATGGACATCTTGGTGCGCGAAGGTGAGTTCGTCACTGCCGGCCAGGTGGTGGCGCATATGGATACTGATGTACTGAACGCGCAACTGCGCCAGGCCGAGGCGCAATTGCAGCAGACTGCCAGCGCGGTCGCCACCGCGCGCAGCCAGTTGGCCCTACGTAAGGCGGAACGGGCCGCCGTACAGGCGGTACTAGCCCAGCGCGAGGCAGAACTGGACATTGCCAAAAAACGCCAAGAGCGCTCCACTCTGCTGGCTGGCGAAGGCGCCAGTTCGCAACAAGAAGCTGACGATGACAGTGCGCGGGTCAAAGGCGCTCAGGCGGCAGTCGGCGCGGTGCAGGCTCAGATCGCGGCGGCCGACGCGGCTGTGGCAGCGGCACGAGCCCAGATCGTCGGCGCCGGATCGGCGGTGGCGGCGGTCCAGGCCAGCATCGAGCGCATCCAGGTCGACATCGACGACACGGCACTGAAGGCGCCACGCGACGGCCGGGTGCAGTACATCGTCGCCCGGCCCGGGGAAGTGGTGGGTGGAGGGGGCCGGGTACTCAACATGGTTGACCTCGCCGACGTCTACCTGACCTTCTTTCTACCCACCGCCGCGGCCGGCAAGCTGGCTCTGGGCCAGGAGGTCCGGCTGGTACTCGACGCGGCGCCGCAATACGTCATCCCGGCCAGTGTGTCCTTCGTCGCCGACGTGGCCCAGTTCACGCCCAAGACTGTGGAAACCGCAGTCGAGCGGGAAAAACTGATGTTCCGGGTCAAGGCGCGGATCGACCCCGACCTGCTTAGGAAGCACATCCTCCAAGTCAAGACCGGCCTGCCCGGCATGGCCTACGTGCGCATCGACCGCGCCATGCCCTGGCCTGAACGTCTGGCCCTGAGACTACCGCCATGACAGCGACCGAGCCCGTCGTCCGTCTGCGCGGCGTCGGCCTGCGCTACGGCAAGACCAAGGCTTTGGAGGACATCGACCTCGACCTGCCGGCCGGCCGCATGGTCGGCCTGATCGGCCCGGACGGGGTCGGAAAGTCCAGCCTGTTCTCGCTGGTGGCCGGGGCACGGGCCACCCAGGCCGGAGACATCGAAGTGCTGGGCGGCGACATGACCGACGCCCGGCACCGGCGCGCGGTTTGTCCGCGCATCGCCTACATGCCGCAGGGACTGGGCAAGAACCTCTACCCGACCTTATCGGTGTTCGAAAACGTCGAGTTCTTCGCTCGTCTGTTCGGTCAGGCAAAGGAAGAGCGTGAGCGGCGCATCGCCGATCTGCTCCAGTCCACCGGGCTCGCGCCCTTCGCCAATCGCCCTGCGGGCAAGCTGTCCGGTGGCATGAAGCAGAAGCTGGGCCTGTGCTGCGCGCTGATTCACGACCCGGACCTGCTGGTTCTCGATGAACCCACCACCGGCGTTGATCCGCTCTCCCGACGACAGTTCTGGGGGCTGATCGAGCGCATTCGCGCACGCCGCCCGGGCATGAGTGTGCTGGTCGCCACGGCCTATATGGAAGAAGCGTCACGCTTCGACTGGCTGGTGGCGATGAACGATGGCAGCGTGCTGGCGACCGGTGCCCCCCGTGAATTACTGACCAATACGCACACGAAGACATTGGAAGAAGCGTTCATTGCCTTGCTGCCGGAAGAGCAGCGGGCCGGTTACCAGCCGGTGAACATCACCCCTCGCGAGAGCGTCAACGATGGAAAGGCGGCCATCGAGGCGCGCGACTTGACCATGCGCTTTGGCGATTTCGTGGCGGTCGATCACGTCAGCTTCCGCATCGATCGCGGCGAAATCTTCGGCTTCCTGGGCTCCAACGGCTGCGGCAAAACCACCACCATGAAGATGCTGACTGGGCTGTTGGCCGCCAGCGAGGGCGAAGCCTGGCTGTTCGGCAAGAAGGTCGATGCAAAGGATATCGAGACCCGGCGCCGGGTCGGCTACATGAGCCAGTCATTCTCGTTGTATGGCGAGCTGACCGTGCGCCAGAACCTAGAGTTGCATGCACGCCTGTTCAGCATGCCGGAGGCGCAGGTCGCGCCGCGCGCGGCGGAGATGGCGCAAAAGTTCGATCTGGCTGAGGCCATGAACGTCCTGCCCGACGCCCTGCCGCTGGGCGTGCGTCAGCGCCTTTCGCTGGCAGTGGCGATGATCCACGGACCGGAGATGCTCATCCTCGACGAACCGACCTCAGGCGTCGACCCGGTCGCGCGCGATGCCTTCTGGCGCATCCTCATCGAGCTGTCGCGCAATGACAAAGTCACCATCTTCATCTCCACCCACTTCATGAACGAGGCCGAGCGTTGCGACCGCATCTCGCTGATGCACGGCGGGCAGGTGCTGGTCAGCGATACGCCCGCCGCAATCATGGCAAACCGAGGGGTAGCCTCGCTGGAGACGGCCTTTATCAGCCACCTTGAAGAGATAGTGGGCAGCGATGGGGCGGAAGAAGCGGCGGCACCCGAAGAAGCCACGCCCATCCTGCCCGAGGCGGCGACAGGCGCGCCCCATTCCGGCACGACGGAAGACAAGCAATTCAGCCCGCGCCGGATGTTCAGCTACATGCGGCGCGAGTCGCTGGAGTTGAGCCGCGACCCTATCCGTCTGGCGCTGTCCCTACTCGGTAGTCTGGTGCTGATGATCGTGATGGGCTACGGCATCACCCTGGATGTCGAAAATCTCAGCTTCGCCGTACTCGACCGTGACCAGACCACGCTCAGTCAGAATTACCTGCTGAATCTGGAGGGTTCGCGCTATTTCGTTGAGCGCCCGCCGATTCGCGATTACAACGATCTCGACCGGCGCATGCGCTCGGGTGAGATCAGCCTAGCCATCGAAATCCCACCCGGCTTCGCGCGCGACGTGGCGCGCGGCGATACCGTCGCCATTGGCGCATGGATCGACGGTGCCATGCCGACCCGGGCAGAAACTGTGATCGGCTATGTGCAGGGCATCCACGCACAATGGCTGCATACGCGCGGACGTGAAGCCCTGGGTGAGGCGGCGCTGATCGGCTTGGTCAACATCGACACCCGTTTCCGCTACAACCCCGACGTCAAGAGCCTGCCCGCGATGGTCCCTGCCATCATTCCTCTGCTGCTGCTACTGATCCCAGCCATGCTGACGGCCCTCTCGGTGGTACGTGAGAAGGAGTTGGGGTCCATCGTCAATCTGTATGTCACCCCGGTAACGCGGGCCGAGTTTTTGATTGGCAAGCAGTTGCCTTATATCGCCATGGCTATGATCAATTTCCTGCTCCTGACCGCCATGGCCATGTTCCTGTTCAAGGTACCGATGACCGGCAGTTTTCCGACTCTTGCCCTCGCCGCCTTACTGTATGTGTCGAGTTCGACGGCCATGGGTCTGCTGGTCTCCGCCTTCACCCGCAGCCAAGTCGCCGCCATGTTTGCCGCCGCCGTTCTCACCATCCTGCCGGCGGTGCAATTCTCTGGCATGACCGACCCGGTGTCCTCTCTGGAGGGCGTCGGCCGATGGATCGGCGAGATCTACCCGACCACCCACTTCATCACCATAGCCCGCGGGACCTTTTCCAAGGCGCTTGGCTTCGCCGACCTTCAGGGTGCCATCCTGTCGCTCACCATCGCTGCCCCGGTGCTTATCGGTTTGGGCGTGCTGCTGCTCAAGAAACAGGAGCGCTGACCATGCGCCTGAGAAACGTCGGCAACCTCGGCATCAAGGAACTGCGCAGCCTGCTGCGCGACCCGATGATGATGGTGCTCATCGTCTACTCCTTCTCGTTCGCCATCTACACGAAGGCAACGGCAATGCCGGAAACCCTGCAGAACGCTCCTATCGCTATCATCGACGAGGACCGTTCGCCGCTGTCCGAGCGCATCGTCGATGGCTTCATGTCACCCTATTTCATGCCGCCCGCGTTGATCACCCAAGCCGAGATGGATGCGCGCATGGATGCCGGGCTGGATACCTTCGCGCTCGACATCCCGCCGGATTTTCAGCGCAATGTGTTAGCTCGGCGTGGCCCGACCATCCAGCTCAATATCGATGCCACGCGCATGTCCCAGGCCTTTGCCGGGGCCGGGTATATCCAGTCCATTGTCATGACCGAGGTCAACGCCTTCGCCCAGGAGCATCAGATGGCGGCCATGGCCTCGCCGATCAATCTTGAGTTGCGCTCACGCTTCAACCCCGAGCTCAACCGGGTCTGGTTCGGTTCGATCATGGAGGTCATCAACCAGGTCACCATGCTGTCCATCGTCCTGGCAGGTGCCGCGCTGATCCGCGAGCGCGAACACGGCACGGTGGAGCATCTGTTGGTAATGCCGGTCACGCCGTTCGAGATCATGATGAGCAAGGTGTGGGCGATGGGACTGGTGGTGCTGGGGGCATCCGCCGCGTCCTTGCTGATCGTGGTTCAGGGCATGCTGGCGGTGCCGATTCAGGGCTCCGTCCCACTGTTTCTCGCGGGTGCGGCATTGGTTCTGTTCGCCACCACCTCGTTGGGTATCTTCCTCGGCACACTGACGCGTTCCATGCCGCAATTCGGCCTGTTGATGATGCTGGTGTTGCTGCCACTGATGATACTTTCCGGCAGCGTGACTCCGCGCGAAAGCATGCCGGAAGCGGTGCAATGGATCATGCTAGCCGCGCCGAATACCCACTTCGTCATGCTTGGCCAGGCCATTCTGTACCGTGGGGCGGGAATCTCGGTTGTGTGGCCACAATTCGTCGCGTTGGCCGCGATCGGCACAGCCCTGTTTACACTGGCCCTGGCGAGATTCCGGCGAACCCTGGTGTTGATGGCATGAACCCTCGCGCCAAGCCCGCAACCCGGCCGGAATATCCCAGCTATTTGGTGCGCTTTGCCTGGCGCTATCTGGGCCTTGGGATTCTGCTCGCTGTTCATGAACGTATCTTCCGAGATGATCCATAGCCTGTTGCCGATATTCATAGTCACCGTGCTGGGAACATCCATGGTGACCGTCGGTGTGATCGAGGGTGTCGCCGAGGCGACGGCGGCAGTCATGAAAATAGTCTCGGGGACGTTGAGCGATTATTTCGGGCGGCGAAAATTCCTGATGATCCTCGGTTATGGGTTCGCGGCCTGTACCAAGCCGGTTTTCCCCCTAGCCACATCGATTGGCTGGGTTTTCGCAGCGCCTTTCGTCGATCGCGTCGGTAAGAGCATCCGCGGGGCGCCGCGAGGCGCCGCGAGGCGCACTGGTGGCTGTGGCTTTCATGCTCTGGCTCGCAGAAGATATCCGGGCAGAGATGTGGGTCGCGGTGATACCAGCTTTCCTCGCGGTGACGCTGCTGATGATATTTGTGCGCGAGCCAGAGCGGGACAGCCTTCAAGAACAGGTCAAAGTGCCGTTCACTCTGGCCGGTAGCAAGCGTCTGTCGCCGCGATACTGGCAAGTTGTGCTGTTAGGGGCGATTTTTACCTTGGCCCACTTTAATGTGAAAATCTTTAGTTTTGCTTGATCCCTGGGTGGTCGGTTACAAAGTTGACCGCAAATCCACTTGGGTCGCTACCGATCGCTTTGATCTCACCGCCGCGCAGATTAACAAGAGCGGACAGGGTTAGCAATCATTCGGCCGCCGCTGTAACCTGTGGCTGATCTGCACCTCCGCCCAAAACCGCAAACAAGCGCACCTGGTTCGCCACCTTGGCGAGGCGCAGTGTAACCAGGCTTTGCCTGGCCGTAAACAGTGCGCGCTCTGCGTCAAGAACCCCAAGGTAATTGTCCAGACCATGCTCATAACGCAGATTGGCAAGACGGTGGGCTTCGGCTGTGGTTGATGTCAAGGCCAGCTGAGCTTTGATCTGTTCGTCGATTGTGTCTTTAACCGCCAGAGCGTCGGCGATTTCGCGAAAGGCGGTCTGAATGGCTTTTTCGTACTGAGCCACGGCAATATCACGATCGGTCTGGCTGACCCGATTGGCGGCCCAGGTGCGGGCGTCAAAAACCGGCAGGCTGAGGCTGGGAGAAAACAACCAGGTCTTGGTTCCTGTACCGAAAAGGCCCGAAAGTTCATTGCTTGCTGTCCCCAGGGTGCTCGTCAGGGAAATGCGTGGAAAAAAGGCGGCCCTGGCCGCACCCAGAAAGGCGTAGGCTCCTTTGAGTTGATGCTCGGCGGCGAGGATATCCGGACGCTGCAACAGAACCTCCGAAGGGAGCCCCGCCGAAATTTCAGCGGGGGCGGCAACGCCTGAAAGATTTACCGGCAATAGCTGTTCGGCAACATTGCTACCGGCGAGCAGGTTCAGGGCGTTTTTGTCCTGAGCCACCAATTGGGTGAAGCGCACCACATCTACACGGGCCGCTTCGAGGGGGGTCTGAGCCTGACGCAGATCGAGTTCGGTGGCGTAGCCGATGGCGTAACTTTTTTGGATCATCTCATATGACTGTTGGCGGGTTGCCAGGGTCGCCCGGGTCAGTTGAAGATTTTCCAGGTCAGCGGCTAAAGTCAGGTAGGCTCTGGCCACTTCGGAAACCAGGGAAATTTGCGCCCCGCGCCGCGCCTCTTCACTGGCCAAAAAGGCCTCAAGGGCCTGAGCTTTAAGGCTGCGGATGCGACCGAAAAAGTCAACCTCCCAGGCGCTGATACCCAAATTGACCGAGTAGGATTCGCTCACCTGGGAATTGCCGAAGACGGTATTTTCGGCAAAGCGCTGCTTGCTGTATCTTCCGCTTGCATCCAGGCTGGGGTACAACTCGGCACGTTGAATGCCGTAAAGGCCACGGGCACGCTCAACATTTAAGCTGGCAAGGCGCAGATCGCGGTTGTTTTCCAGCGCCAGGGCCACCACCTGGCGCAGTTTGCTGTCGGCAAAAAAACTTTGCCAGTTAAGTTCTGCCGCCGGGGAGGCTTCAGAGGTGCCGGCGGATGCGCCGTCGACCTGCGGCCAGGCGTTCTGTACGGGAGCTTGCGGCTGAATATAGTCGGGAGCCAGGGTGCAACCACCCAGAACCAGACCTGTGATTATCAGAAGTCTTGTAAACAGTTTAGTCATGGGATGTTCCTCCCGGAAGATTTTCTTCACTGTGTTTCATGGTAACCCGCTTTCTGTTTTTGCCCAGAGCTTTGTAGATAATGACATAGAACAGGGGCGCGAACAGGGTTACCAGAAAGGTTGCCGTGACTGTGCCGCCCAGCACGCCGGTACCGATGGCGCGTTGCGCTCCCGATCCGGCTCCACTGGCCAGGGCCAGGGGTAAAATGCCGAACCCAAACGCCAGCGAGGTCATAATGATCGGACGTAACCTCAGTTTGGCGGCTTCGAGGGTAGCTTCAACCAGACCCACCCCTTCATCGACGCGCGCCCGCGCGAATTGAACTATCAGGATGGCATTCTTGGTGGTCAAACCCAAGGTGGTGAGCAGGCCGATCTGGAAATAGACATCGTTGGGCATCCCCGAAAAACTGGCGGCTATGGCGCCCCCGATAACTCCAAGGGGCAGACAGATCATGATAGCAATGGGGATTGGCCAGCTTTCATAGAGTGCCGCCAAGCAGAGAAAAATAACAAAGACCGAAAAAGCATAGAGCATGGGAGCTTGGGATCCCGCCATGCGTTCCTGGTACGAAAGCCCGGTCCAGTCAAAACCAATGCCCTGAGGCAGCTTGGCAATCAGCTCTTCCATGGCCTGCATGGCGTCGCCGGAACTATACCCCGGGGCGGGTTCGCCCCAGAAATTGATCGAGGGAAAGGCATTATAGCGTTCCAGTTTGGGTGAGCCGGTTGTCCAGCGCCCGCTGGCAAAGGAAGAAAATGGCACCATTTTGCCTTGGTTGTTACGCACATAAAGTTTGTTGATATCTTGCGGCAACATGCGATAGGGAGCATCGGCCTGCGCATAAACCCGCTTGACCCGACCCGCCTGAATAAAATCATTGACATAAGCACCACCAAAAGCGGCACCGATGGTGTTGTGAATTGAGGTGATGGGGACTCCCAGGGCACCGGCCTTGTTCCAATCGACGTCGACCCGGTATTCGGGGACATCCTGCATGCCATTGGGACGCACCTTGACCAGGCGTGGATCCTGCGCCGCCATCCCCAGAAGCTGATTGCGCGCTGCCATTAATTTAGCGTGACCCAGGCCACCACGATCTTGCAGTTGCAAATCGAAACCCGAGGCCTGGCCCAGTTCAATGACCGCCGGTGGCGGAAATGCGAAGACCATCCCTTCTTTAATCTTAGAAAAGGCCTGCATGGCGCGCCCGGCAACGGCACCAACTTTTAGATCTGGTCGTTGGCGCTGATCCCAGTTTTTGAGTTTAACGAAACCCAGAGCCATGTTTTGCCCTTGCCCGGAGAAGCTGTACCCTGCGACGGATAGCACCGAGTCGACGGCGTCTTTTTCATTCTGTTCAAAGTGCTGCCGAACTTTGGCCAGAACGGCTTCGGTCTGCTCAAGGGTCGATCCCGAAGGGAGCATGGCCTGAACGAACAAAATACCCTGATCTTCGTTGGGCAGATAGGAGGTTGGCATACGCTGTAACAGGTAGACCATGGCGACGATAATCAGGGTAAAGAGAACCAGATAACGAAATTTTTTGACCAGAATCCGCCCAACCAAACGCACATACTGGTCACGCGCCTTGAAGAAAATGCGGTCAAACCAGCGGAAGAAGGGGCGTAAAAACCAGACGGCACCATCGGAAGGTTCGTGCCCTTTGGCCACCGGGCGCAAAAAACTGGCGCAGAGCACGGGGGTCAGAACCAGGGCCACCACCACCGACAGCAGCATGGAAGAAATCACCGTGACCGAAAACTGCCGGTAGATAACCCCGGTGGACCCGGGGAAAAATGCCATGGGCGCAAAGACCGCCGACAAGACCAGCCCGATGCCGATGAGGGCACTGGTAATTTCGTCCATGGATTTTGCGGTGGCTTCGCGCGGCGAAAGCCCTTCTTCCGACATAATACGTTCCACGTTTTCCACCACGACGATCGCATCGTCGACCAACAGACCGATCGCCAGCACCATGGCAAACATGGTCAGCATGTTGATGGAAAAGCCGAATAACCCGAGAATGCCGAAGGTCCCCAACAGCACCACCGGCACGGCAATCATGGGGATCAGGGTGGCGCGAAACGTTCCCATAAACAGGTACATGATCACGAAAACCAGAAAAACCGCTTCAATCAGGGTTTTCACCACTTCATCGATGGCAACGCGGGTAAAAGGGGTGGTGTCGTAAGGATAAATGACCTTCATCCCCGCAGGGAAATATTGACTCATTTCCGCAAGTTGGGCCCTGACTGCGTTAGCGGTATCCAGGGCGTTGGCCCCGGCAGACTGGCGAATCGCCAAGGCCGCGGCGGGTTTGCCATTAAAGTTTGCCACCACGTCATAGCGTTCGGTGCCTAATTCGGTGCGACCGATATCGCTGATGCGGATCACCGAGCCATCGGCTTTGGTATGAATGGGGATGGCAGCAAATTCTTCCGGCGTCTGCAACAGATGCTGGACAATAATTGCCGCATTCATACGCTGTCCTGGCTCGGCTGGGGCACCGCCAAATTGGCCGGCAGAAACCTCGACGTTGTAGTTACGCAAAGCCAGAATCACGTCTTCAACGGTGAGGTTATAGCTCACCAGCTTATCGGGATTCAGCCAGATACGCATGGCGTACTGCGAGCCGAAGGTGGTGACTTCGCCTACGCCCGGAACCCGTGACAGAATCTTTTCCAGATTCGATTGCGCGTAGTCACGCAGATCGTTGCCGTCCATGCTGCCATCTTCGGAGACCAGACCGACAATAATCAGAAAATTTCGGGTCGATTTGCTGACCGCGACTCCTGAACGCTGAACCACATCCGGCAGGCTGGCCATGGCCAGTTGCAGTTTGTTCTGAACTTTTGACCAGGCGACATCGGGGTCGGTACCCGGTTTAAAGGTCAGGTCGATGCGTGACGCGCCCGACGAAGAGCTGGTGCCGGACAGGTAGAGCATGTCATCCAGCCCGGTCATTTTCTGTTCAATGATCTGGGTGACGGTGTTTTCCACCGTTTCACCTGAAGCCCCTGGGAAAAAGGCATCGATGGCGATGGAAGGCGGGGCAATTGGCGGATACTGGGCAACCGGCAGGTTGTAAATCGCCAGCCCACCGCCAGTCATAATAATAATCGCAATAACCCAGGCAAAGACCGGGCGGTCGAGAAAAAATTTCGATAACATCCCTGGTCCCCCTTAGTTGGCAGTTGCGGGCGATTTTTCCGCGCCGGTTGACGTTTTTTCAGGTACAAAGGGGCTGGCTTGGACTTGGGTCCCCGGTCGCAGCATGGTGAGTCCTTCGACAATCACCCGATCGCCGGCGGCCAGCCCCTCTGCCACCAGCCAGCGATTTCCTATGGCACGGTCGAGGGTCAGGGGACGATAAGCGGCCTTGTTTTCGGCGTCCACCACCAGAGCATAGGGTTTGCCTTTCGGGTCACGGGCGACGCCCTGCTGTGGCACCAACAGCGCCTGCTCATTGACCCCCTCCTGAATGCGGGCCTGGACGTACATGCCCGGCAAGAGTTCTGCATCGGAATTGGGAAAGAGGGCGCGCAGGGTCACCGAGCCGGTGGAAGGATCAACGCTGATGTCGCTGAATTGCAGCGTCCCCTCATGGGGGTCGGGAGTGCCATCTTCCTGAATGAGGGTGACTTTGTTGTGATTTTCGTTTTTGACCAGTCGCCGATCTTCCAGGCGGCGTTTGAGGCTCAGCAGGTCGCTGGTCGATTGAGGGACATCAACATAGATCGGATCGATTTGCTGGATAATTGCCAAAGGCACTGGTTGATAGGCGGTGACAATGGCGCCGACGGTGACGTTTGATTTGCCGATTCGCCCTGAAATAGGGGCCTGTACTTGGGTATATTGCAGATTGATGCGCGCCGATTCCAGGCTGGCCTGCCAGAACTGAATATCGGCTTCGGCCTGCACCAGTGCCGCAGCGGCATCGTCGTAGTTCTGCTGACTGACAGCTTTGACCGCCACCAGCTCGTTGACGCGGGCGGCTCGGGCTTTGAGGGACGGCAAACTGGCGCGGGCGCGTGCCAGGGCAGCCTCGGCGCTGTTTAAGGCGGCAGTAAAGGGTTGTGGATCAAGCTGGTAAAGGATCTGTCCCGCTCTGACCTCGGCCCCTTCGGTAAAGAGGCGTTTCTGAATAAGGCCGCTGACCTGCGGCCGGATTTCGGCAAGTTTAAAAGCCGCAGTGCGACCAGGCAATTCCGTTGCCAGGGCAATTTTTTCAGGCGCCATGGTCACGAAACTGACCGGCGGTAGCGGTTGCTGAGCGGGCGCCTGCGTTTTCTGCTGATTACAGCCGACAAACAGCAGCGCGCTCAAAAACAGGATCAAAAAAGAAGAAATTCTTACTGAAGGATTTTTTGGGGATTGCATCGACAGGATCTCCAGGGTTGAAAGTGAAAATTTACAGGTATCTTTCAGGATAAAATGGTTGCAAGACAACTTATGTTTCGAGCGCCCTCCAACTGGCGGCGGCGATCTGCTCTATTAGTACATCGTCCAGATCGACGTGACCCGAAAGGGCATCGCGCAGAACAAAAATCACCGGACCGAAGGTCATGGCCAGATACAGAGGCAAGGGCAGCTTCTGCTGATTTTTTTGACAGATATTGGCAAAAAGGCTGACAAAAGGGTTTGGCGGTTCGTTGATCTCAGACCGCAGAAATTTCGCGTGTTTTTCTTCGCTGCCGTAGGGTGAGCTATAATATTGCTCTAGAAATTTAAATTCATGCGGGTGTTCTTTTAAATAATAAATCAGATTAACTATCAGTTGAATATGCTGTTTTTGCGCAGACAGCCCTGCATCGAAATCGCGGCTGACGGCTTGCTGAAGCTGACTGTCGACATGCTTAAAAACCGCGTGAATCAGTGCATCTTTGTCTTTAAAATAGCGGTAAATACTGCCGACACCGACATCGGCGCAGATCGCCAACTGCGAGACCGGCGAGCAGTGAAAACCGTTTTCGGCAAACTGCTTCAGGGCCGCCTGCAAAATAATTTCCGCTTTGTTCTGAGAGACCTTAGGCATGGAATTCTTTCCTGAATGAACGTTCCGTCAGTTATAGGGGCGCAAAATAATTTTGTCAAGACTGATCGACTGATCGAGGGACCCAGATTCACCAGCACATTTTACACAAAGGGCTCCGGCACGCCATGAGAGACCTATTTAGACATTATATCTGTCGGTAGAAATAAGCGACCCGCCCCTTATGTGGTGAGCGGAAATCCATCACATAGAGCCAGAATCAGGGAGGCAGGCCATGAAAAAGAATATCTGGGGTGCCATCTATGGTCGTGTATTCCGAACCGTAGAAGATGTCTGCGAAACAGTAAAAAAATTCGTGGACCTTTACAACCGTGAGTGGCGCGTCGAGATAAAAACCTTCAAAGCGGCCATAGAAATTCACCACGATTGGCAAGAAAATTCTCAGGCTGCATAAGCTAAACTTGTGTTCAGGGGACCTGTTCCGCTACAATTCCCAGGACAGAATAAACAGCTCATCAAAGAAAGAGCCGTATAATTACCACAACTTCAATGGGTGTGAATGAACAGGGTCGCGACGAAAGAAGACGGAGACGGTGGGCGATGCCAATCGGGCACAAAGACGCGCATCCTTGATGCCGCCGAGCGGATTTTCACCGATAAAGGGTTTCGCGGCACGTCCCTGCGAGAACTGACTGCCGAGGCTCGGGTAAACATTGCAGCAGTGAATTATCATTTCGGCTCCAAGGAGGCCCTGCTGCAGTCGGTTTTAGAACGACGGCTGGTTCCGTTGAAAAAAGTCCAGCGGAATAGACTGGAAATGATCCGCAAAAACGCGCAGGCGGCGTCGGTCAGGCCTTCCGTCCACGGCGCACTCCATGCTTTCTTTGGGCCGATGATCTCCCTTCACGACAGCGGCCAGGCAGCGGATGGCTTCATCCGTTTTTTGGGGCAATCATTCAGCGAGCAGAGCGATACAATCAGCGAAACCTTTCTGCGGCATATCGAGCCGGTTCAGATTCTTCTCTTCGATATCCTGGCGGAGGCGCTGCCACACATGTCGCATGACTGCCTCTCCTGGCGCCTGAACTTCGCCCTGGGGTCGATGATCCATTCAATGTCCATGGACCATTTCCCGTCCCTCCTTCCGAATATGGTGCCGTCCATCAGTTATGCCACCATGACGAGATGTATGCTGGATTTCATCGCTGCCGGCTTAGAGGCTCCATGCGCCCAATATCCTTCGCCGGGTTGATGCAACCTGCTTTTATTTTAGAGCATGTCCGGCCATCCCATGACGATTCTTCTGGGATTTGGTATTCAGCTTTCAACATGAAGTAAAATCGCGACTCAAAGGCTCGGGTTTGCTGGACCCCTGACTTTTCTTATGGTGCTGCAGAGGATTCTAATCAAGACCAGAATGTTCACAGTAAGAGCGCCGTCGGAGAATAGCGCCCGGGAGGGGATCTGCCTCTCCCGGCAGGTTCCGCCTCAAGAAAGAGGCTGCCTTCATATTGGAAGCCAAGAAAACGTTTCTCATAACCAGCATCCTCCCTATTCTGGAGAAGGATAAGGCCAAAGTTCTGATCCGGCTGAGTCGTACCTCCAAAACCCTGCCTGAAATCCTGCTGCGGGGAAAGACCGGAGAATTGTCCATTCGTTGCCGGCGGCGAATTGCGGGGGCCTTCAGTGAAATCGAAACATCGCAGCGGATTCCCAATGAGGTGATCCAGTCTGTTGGTAACGAACTTGGAGAAAGGATTATCGTTCGTGTGGTGGCATCGCATAAAGAAGGCTGAGGTCCTCACGCGCCTCGGAACCGGTGTCCACATGGACACTCCGGGAAAAATAATCGATATCTCTCTCCTCGACACTTACCGAAAACGACACACCTTCGTAAGAGGAGGGGTCTCAGTTTGGCTCTTTTCACTGGCAAGCTGTGCCTGATGATAAAGCTGTGCCGTCGAAGTTCTATACTTGTCTCAAGTCTGGCCGCGATGCGTGCAATCACTCTGCTGATCGAGAGCTAGACATCCATGCCGAAAACCTGACTGATCGCCAACAAGTCATGCCTACGCGATCAATCAGACCCGTTCCGCCCCAGCGTTATCCTGCCACAGGCTCCGGGTCTTCAACCCAGACTTGCTGCAGTGACTGGTGACGCAGGAATTCGGCGGCTTACAGAAACTGCTCCAGTTGAACCGGTACGTTGAGCTGCTCCTCGCCGCGCTGCACCGAGATGGCATAACCGCTCTTGTCGTTACGTGTCCAGCGCTCGACGGTCAAGCGCGTCTGGATTTCGCCACCGGGGCCAGTGAAAGTATGGTTGAGGCTCTCCTGACCGCCGTCGCCGGCAATCCGGTGGATCTTGCGGAACAGAGCGAAGGCTTCCGACGGTTCGAGGATAAACCTGATCGCGCTGCTGCCGCTCTCGAGACGGAAAAAACGCAGCAGGATGGGCCCTTCGGCCGGCCGACCCTCGCTGTGCCGTTCATGGGGAGTGATGGCAACCCCGGCCTGCCTGGCGTAGATGGTGATCTGTGGAATCTTGTGCATAGTACCCCCTCCTGTGTTGTTGTTTGTGACAATGAACCGGGTCAAACCTGATCAACCCAGCTTGCGATCCAGTCCGCGATATTGAATCGCTTCGGCGAGATGAAGTATCTGAATGGAGTCCGATTCTGCCAAATCGGCAATCGTTCTGGCCAGTTTCAAGATGCGCGTGAAACTGCGTGCCGAGAGGCCGAGTTTGTCGGTGACCTGTTCAAGCAGGGTGTCACCTTTGTCATCGAGCTTGCAGAAGCGCCGGATATGGCGGGCCTGCATCTGACTGTTGGCGTGTAGGCCGAAAGGGGCAAGCCGCTCAAGCTGGATCTGGCGGGCGGCGTTGACACGCTGCCGGATGGTGGCGCTGTCTTCGGCGGGGCTTTGATCGGTCAGGTCCTTGTGCGGGACGCGCGGCACCTCGATATGCAGGTCAATGCGGTCGAGCAATGGCCCGGACAGGCGATTTCGATAGCGTAGAAGCATTGGTGGAGTACAGGAGCAATCATGATTAGAATCTCCTAAAAAACCACAAAAACAGGGATGTCCCCCCCTTTACCAACAATTCAAAGCTGTCAGAAAACGGCTTTAAGGCAGAGATTCCTTTGATAATTCAACCACTTGAAGAATTTACCCGCGAACCCGTTACTCTTGGTGACCACCTGCGTCGTCGCCGATTAGTGCTTGGATTGTATCAAAAAGATGTTGCGGCACAGATTGGAGTGACAACCTCCACCATCTGGAATTGGGAAAATAACTGGTCATCGATAGCTTTGGGTTACATGCCGAAAGTCATCAAGTTCCTTGGGTATAATCCTATCCCCTGCCCCGAAGATCTGATGGAGAGACTGGCCTGGTACAAACAAGTTAACGGACTGTCTTTGGAACTGCTCGGAGCCGAAATGGGCCGAGATCCAGAACAATTGTCCGACTGGCTGAGCGGACGCCACACACCGTGTCGGCGTAACCGGAAGGAGGTTGAGCTATTTTTATCGGGTCACGTCCAGGGGCCTGAAGCGGTCCAGCGGTCGGGGGCAGCTTTACCGGAAGAGCGAGCGGTGGCTAGTGGTTCAATGAATTCTTTTATGGCAAGGACGACTTCCGAGAAGCCTTGAGGGACGTGATCCTGCCAAAGGCGTTTATGGAAGGCTGTCCACTGAGTCAATTAAGCCGAGTAAATGCCTCAGAATTTGAGTTGAATAGGCCTTTCCTCGCGTTTGGAACGTGAGGGTTTTCGACTGACCGGCTGAAATAACACCACTTTTCGACAGAAAGGAATGGTTTTCGACTGATGGAACATTTTGTGTCTACTTCGATTCCCTGTGAAAATCTGCTAGAGGCACGCCCCTGGCTGCCAATTATGACGCATTCATAGCTTCATTTGCTGCATGCCGGCGGATCAGAAAATTGGCAACAACGCCTCCCCCCTGATCACGGTCTGCCGGCGGATTCTCAAAACCGAAAAGTTACAAGTTTACATTGTAACAATAATTGTTTATAATTCGCGGCATTATGAATGTAATTTATTCCAAAATACCCCCAGTCATCAGCTGCGGTGATAAGTTTCACGCCCTCCTTGCCGCATTTCTTACGCCACCTTAAAGTCTGACAAAGATGAACGAGTAGGACACCTGTTCACCTCCGTTTTCAATTCATCCTGCATCACCCGAAAACCTCTACATAGTTTTACCTGATTAGCACTGATCTTCCGCTAGGGGCAAATTCCCTTGCGAATGCCACATTGAAGAGATCCCCCGATGCCGTAACTTACTGATTTTACGTGGCTGGGAACCTGGCACGAAGGTCAGCGGAAGATTGATACTAATCAGGTAGTTTTAAAAAAACGTCGCAAAGTCGTCGATCAGCCGGACGGTTTTGAATGTCGTTTGTATCACGCCCGACTGATCGCGGGTCGTGATAAAGGTTTCGAAACGTCAGCAACAGGGCCGTTTATTCAGTGCCTTGAGGAGTTCTACATCATTGAGAATCGAAATTTTTGAATTTTCTGAAAACGTACCAGTGACAGCTGGTGGGGCGGCAGATGACAAAGCATTCGCCGCCGCGCCATGGGAAGAAATTGAGACATTCTTCAGATATTTGCAGGAGACCGGTATCGAACTCCAGCGTTATGGCCTCGACAGTGCCCCCCTGGCTTTCGCAGCACATACTGGAGTTGCCGAGCTTTTGAATGCCAAGGGAATCGGGGCGCTCCCGGCAGTATTTATCGATGGCAAACTGATAGGACAAGGGCGGTCGCTGAGGGTTGCTGCATTGAAAAGAGCTCTTGTTGCCCGGGGGATACGGGTTTGATTCGCGCGCTGAGTCGGAGGCCCGTGAAAGTGAACATGGATCGAGTCAATCCAAAAACACCGAAGCAAAAATATGGATATTTTTCTTTCCTGCAGGCCCACCCACATATTCTGATCTTCGGTATGATCCTGACCTTCTTTTCCAGTTTCGGTCAGACCTTTCTGATCTCGATCTTTATGCCGCAGCAACCCTCACTTCGGCCGCAAGTCTTCCCTGGTTCGGTCGTCTTCTCGACCGGGTCCCGCTGCAGCGTTTCAGTTTAGCCGCAGGATTGGGTCTCATGCTGGCATGTCTGGCGATGTCCCTGGCACCGAATGTCGGATTTTTGTTTGTCGCCCTGCTTGGACTGCGTCTGACCGGGCAAGGGCTGCTCAGTCTGACTGCATCGATTACCATGGCGCGGGTCTTCGAAAAGGGTCGCGGCCGGGCCCTGAGTCTCTCCGCACTCGGCTATCCCCTGGGTGAGGGACTGCTCCCGTTAGGAGTCGTGTTGCTGGCTCAAAGTGTGGGCTGGCGCCTGAGCTGGGGGATTCTCGGTGGTTTCATCGCTCTAGTGCTGCTGCCGGCCATGTCTTTTCTGCTCCGGGGTGAGAGCCAGAAAAGCCCCGAAACGTCAGCGGCACAGGCACCATCTGCACCCCGCAGATTTGCGCTGTTCGGTGACGGTCGATTTTATGCGCTGTTGCCGAGCACAATTTTTCTGCCGCTGGTCCTGACCGCCCTGTTCCTTTATCAGATTCCCCTGGCCGAGGCATATGGCTGGTCCGTCAAAACCATGGCAACGGCTTTCATCGGCTTTGCCACGGCCCGTATGGCTGGCTCGCTGCTGGTCGGTCCGTGGATCGACCGTTGTGGTGCACAAAATCTGTTCCCCTTGACTCTGGTGCCGGCCTGCGCGGGCCTGCTCGTTCTGACCCTGGGGTCGGCACCCTGGGTCGCCCTGATCTATCTGTCCCTCGCCGGGCTCAGTCAGGGGATCAACGGGCCGACGATGACGGCGTTGTGGGCGGAAGTCTACGGTGTCGAATCATTGGGAGCCACCAAGGGGACTGTGGCGACGATCGGTGTTTTTGCCACCGCCCTGGGGCCGGTGGTGGTCGGCGGCCTGCTCAAGACCGGCGTGCCCTTTACGGTGATCGTGCCCGGATGTGCCGTGCTGGGATTTACTGCGGTCGTTGCGGGACTGCTGGTCCGCTGCCGTCTCGGCCAGACGGCCACGGCAGTGCCGGCTTGAGGTACTTTCTGAACAAGGGAGTTGCAACGATGGACAAGACAGAAGAGTGTAAGAATCCGGATCTGGAGTTCTTCCAACAGCTTCTTTTGAAGAGGTTCGGTGCTTTACGAAAGAGGAAGAATTCGGCACAGGTCAAATTCGAAGAAGAACGCATCGAAGTTGCCTTAAGCCGCATCAGATGGGGCAATTACAAAAGATGCATGGATTGTAGTGGGGAGATTGGCGATGAACGTCTGCTGGCCGATCCAACGACCTTGGTCTGCCTGAAATGTTCGACGACAAAGACGAAATGACTATCAGCGGATTTTACTTCGCCCTTCGTCGCCCCCGCGTAACGGCGGTGTCCACCTTTTCGAAGTGGGGTCGCCAGGAGAACGGAAGATTTTTCAGCCATGCGCGATGACTTGAATTTAGATCATTTTAAACGCCAGCTGGAAAAGCGGCTTGAAGCCATTGACCACGGTCAGGCCATGGCTCAGGCAACAGTCCGTGACATTGAGCTTGAGCTGCAGCGCATCAAGGATGCACTGGATAACTTGCAATCTGGGAGCTATGGCCAGTGTGTAAAATGCGGAAATCCTATTCCCAGGGGGCAACTCCAATCTGACCCGGCCGCTTCGATTTGCTACGGTTGCTCTCAGGCAATGAAAAACCCGTAAAACAGGGGATCCCCGGTCCTATTTTTTTTGTGAATGCATCACATTTATGTGGCCCAGAATAGGGAGGTAGTCCTGAGTTATGCGTACTGAATTGGATCTTGACGATTATAAAAACCGGCTGGAGGAGAGGCTCATCGCTCTTCAACAGGGACGTGAAGCCCAAGACAAAGAGCTGGTTCCGGTAGAACTTGATCAGGCTAGGGTCGGCCGTCTTTCCCGTATGGATGCCATGCAGCAACAAGCCATGGCCCAGGCGTCCGCTCGTCGCACTGAGGTCGAACGGCAACGCATTCAAACCGCCCTTGGTCGTTTGCGCAAAGGGGATTACGGTTATTGCGTCAAATGCGACGAAGAGATTGCCGAAAAGCGGCTGAACGTTGACCCCGCGACTCTGCTTTGTATCGAGTGCGCGCGAGCCGCTGAAGTTAAATAAGCACAACTATCGGGTTTTGCCGGATGGGAAAAGTCACGGGCAAAAAGAAAGAGCCATGGAGAAAACGTTAACGCAACTGAGTTTCGGGAGCACCTCTTGATCGGCGCGATTGCGGGCGACATTATCGGCTCGGTCCACGAAGGGGCTGGCATCAAGACCAAGGATTTCCCGCTCTTTGCCGAGGACTGCCGGTTTACCGATGACACCGTCCTGACCGTGGCCGTTGCCGATAAAATTCTTCACGGCGGTAACTACATTGAGCTGTTTCATGATTACTTTTATGCCTACCCCCGCGCCGGCTATGGTGGCAGTTTCATCAAGTGGGCGGCGTTTCGCAAGTGCCGCCCCTACAACAGCTGGGGCAACGGCTCGGCCATGCGGGTGAGCCCGATCGGTCTCGCCAGCGAATCGCTCGATGAGGCATTGAGGGAGGCCAGGCGAAGCGCGGAAGTCACCCACAATCATCCTGAAGGGATACGCGGTGCCCAGGCGACGGCGGTCGCCGTCTTCCTAGCCCGAACAGGTTGGGGAAAACCCGAAATCAAAGCCCACATCGAACGGACGTTCGGGTATGACTTGAGCGGACGGCTGGACGATATCCGCAAGGAGTACCGCTTCGACGTCTCCTGTCAGGGGTCGGTCCCCCAGGCGATCATCGCCTTTCTGGAGCCGTCCAGCTATGAAAATGCGGTGCGCAACGCGATCTCCCTGGGTGGTGACGCGGACACGATGGCATGTATCGCAGGCGGTATCGCCGAAGCCTATTACGGCGGCGTGCCCGACAACATTCGGGAAACGGCTCTGGCGCGGCTCGATGATCGTTTGCGTGGCGTGGTTGAGGAGTTTCGTATCCGGTTCGAGATACCCCCCCTTCCCCGGTGCGGGCTGACAAGGGGCTTGATCAAGGGTGAGACATGAACAGGACTTTGTGGTTACAGGGTCATTGATGACGGAGTGTTTCAACATGAAAAATTCTCAGGAAAAGCAAGCCCAGCAACTGGAACGTTTCGAGCGTTTGCTTGCGGCTCGTCTGGACGCATTGGAAAAATGTGAGGGCGCAGGTCATGAGCAAACCCACACGGGGACCGAGCGCCTGCTCATCCACTTTGCCTTCCAACGCATCCACAACAATGAATATCTGGAATGCGTCAAATGCAAGGGCCATATCGGTGAGAACCGGCTGTTGGCCAACCCGACCGTCCTGACCTGCTGCAGCTGCGAGCCCGCCGCCGCAAAGCGCTGATCTAAGAGAGATTCACCGACTGGCGGCTGAATTTTTTTTGATTCGTTGTACAACGGCCGGGGAATCATCTGCAAGACGCAGAAACAGCGGGAAAAGATCGCTACAGCCCTGCACAAAGACAGTATCGAGGTGCGGCTACTCGATGCCGCCTGTTCCGTCTTTCCCCCCGGGATCACCGTCTGCCGTGCCCACATGGCCAAGGGGCTGGAATTTGACCGTGTAATCGTACCCGAGACCAGCACCGCTAATTATCACACCGCCATGGATCGCAGTGGCCTGCACCCGCGCCATGCACGGGCTGACGCTGACCCACACCGGCGAGCCTTCCACTTTTTTGCCGAACTGAAAAATCCTCAACCCCAGAGCATCCCGGCGATGACCACCGCGAGGCCAATCCGATACCAGCCGAACAGCTCCATGCCGTGGCGATTGAGGTAAACCAGAAACCCCTTGCCGGCCATCAGCAATCCGCTGATCGCCAGGGCGGAAATAACCGGCCCGATCCCGAACAGCGTTGATTTGATTCAGCTTCCAGCCAGCATGCCAGCGATGGCTGCCGGCAGAAAACCCACCAGCAGCAAACGCAGCAGCCGACGTCCCTCACTGTCCTGCCCGCGCAAACCGCGCAACATCGCCCGGATATGGGTGATGTAAATACCGATGACCGCCAGCAGTGCCCCAGACTGAATGACAATTTCAAAAGCATCGACGCCAGCTTTAGTGGCAGGGTTCCGATACAAGTTCAGCCATTCTGAAACCAGGATCAAATGCCCGGTCGAGGAAACCGGCAGAAACTCGGTGAGGCCTTCAACCGTACCGAGAATGACGGCATCGAGCCACGAAATTAACGGTGCCATCTGATTATCTCTTTCTGCAGAATCCCACAAATAATCACGTCTACCGTACCGCCCGAGAGCTTCAGTTATGCGTCAACAAAAAGGTCGCCATCTGTGTCGAACTACCATGGCGGGGGTCGAATGCGCCGATATCCTCGAACACGACCTGGTAACTGTTGCGCCGTGCCACGCCAGCGGCCCAACGTCTGAATTTATCCCGGGTCCATTCAAAACGATGATCCGGGTGGCGGAGAACGCCGTCCGGGATGCCGTGCAGCACATTGTACTCGCGATTGGGCGTGGTGACGATGACCGTCTTCGGCCGACACCCGGCGAAAACCGCCGTCTCGACCGCCGACAGGCGTTGCGGCGCAACATGTTCGATGGTCTCGACCAGGACCGCTGCGTCAAACCCGCAAAAATTCTCGTCCAAAGAGGTGTAGGATGCAAGACACAGGGACATCTTACGGTCGGTGAACCCCTCATCATGGAAGGAGAGTCGCGCCCTCGCCACGGCCAGAGCCTCATGCGAGGTGTCGATGCCGACAATGGTCGTGAACTGTCTTTCTCCGGCCAGCCGCATCAGTAATTCGCCTGGCCCGCAACCGAGATCGAGGACGCTTAGAACATTGCACGCCAACAGGGTTTGTACCACCTTGTTCAAACGTTCCTCATGCAGGTCTGTCGTCTGCTCGGGCTGCCAGCAGAGAGCATTTTTTCTCACCATGAATGCGTCACTTAGTCGTGCTCGCGGGTTTTCAGGAATGTGATTTCCGGCCACTGTTCGGTCACGAAACCCAGCCGCCATTCGCTCGACGCCAGATAGGTCAGATTCCCTTCCGCGTCATGCGCCAGATTGGCCTGGTTGGCCTTCTCGAAGGCGGCAAGCCGTTTCGGGTCGGGGCAGTTCACCCAGCGGGCGGTGGCGTAGTCAATCCCCTCGTAGCTGGCGTCGACGTTGTATTCGGCCTTGAGCCGCGCCATGGTCACGTCGAACTGCAACACGCCGACCGCTCCCAGAATGAAGTCGCTTCCCAGCAGGGGACGAAACAGCTGCACCGCCCCCTCCTCGGCGAGTTGGGTGAGTCCCTTCTGGAGTTGTTTGGCCCGCAGCGGAGATTTCAGCCGCACCCGCCGGAAATGCTCGGGGGCGAAGCTGGGGATGCCGGTAAACTTGAGCGGCTCCTTGTCGGAGAAAGTGTCGCCAATCTTGATGGTGCCGTGGTTGTGCAAACCGATGATATCCCCCGGCCAGGCCTCCTCCACCAGAGCCCGGTCCTGGGCCATAAAGATGATCGGGTTGGCCAGAAGCACGTCCTTGCCAATGCGGTGGTGACGCACCTTCATTCCCCGCTGGAAGCGGCCCGAGCAGATGCGCAGAAAGGCGATGCGGTCGCGGTGTGCCGGGTCCATGTTCGCCTGGATCTTGAAGATGAAGCCGGAAAAGGCTTCTTCCTCCGGTGCGACCATGCGTGTGGTGGTTGCCCGCGGCATCGGGGCAGGGGATATTTCGACAAAAGCGTTGAGCATCTCGCGCACGCCGAAGTTGTTGACCGCGCTGCCGAAGAAGACCGGCGTCTGGTTCCCCTTGAGATACTCCTCCAGCACGAAGGGGTTGGCCGCCCCCTCCAGCAATTCCACGTCCCCGCGCAGTTCGTCGGCCTGACTCCCCAACAGCTCGTCGAGCAGCGGATCGGTCAGGTCTTGGATGGTCAGCACTTCATCGACCAGTCGATTGCGGCCTGGAAGGAAAATATTCAGCTCTTTGCGGTAGAGGTTGTAGGTCCCCTTAAAGCGTTTGCCCATGCCGATGGGCCACGACAGCGGCGCACACTCGATTTGCAGGGTCTCCTCGATGTCGGCCAGGATGTCGAGGGGGAACATCCCTTCACGGTCGAGCTTGTTGATGAAGGTCAGAATCGGCGTGTTGCGCATCCGGCAGACCTCCATCAGCTTGCGGGTCTGGGTCTCGACCCCCTTGACGCTGTCGATGACCATGACCGCGCTGTCCACCGCCGTAAGCACGCGGTAGGTGTCCTCGGAGAAATCCTGGTGACCCGGCGTATCGAGCAGATTGATCTCGAAATCGCGGTAGTTGAACTTCATCACCGAGCTGGTCACCGAAATGCCGCGCTCCTGCTCGATGGCCATCCAGTCGCTGGTGGCATGTCGATCGGCCTTGCGGGCCTTGATGGCACCCGCCATCTGGATGGCGCCCCCGAACAGCAGCAGCTTTTCAGTCAGCGTTGTCTTGCCGGCGTCAGGGTGGCTGATGATGCCGAAGGTACGGCGACGTTGAATTTCTGTTAATGGTTGACTTTCCATATCCTTCCTTCGTTGATGCCGGAGCATCCTGAACCTCGTGGCCCCTGCGCTCATCTGGGGCGATAAGAACACGGGCAAAGGGGGTTGGGATCTGGGCTGATTCGTCGCCACGGCTAAAAGCGGTGGCGACAATAATGAATATTTAGGTGCCCGTCAGCATCTGCAGTAAAGCTACAAAACTAAAAGGCCTCAGGATTGTGCGCTGTGGGTACGGATAGACCGGGGAATTAAGGCGGCGGGAGTTTTACACTGGTGATCAGAGTAAATGATGGTGTGGCGAATAACTTGAGCATGACTCTTCCTAGAAATTGAATGCCACAAAAAGTAGCACAACCAGCTAAAAAGTTCAACTTGGGGTTCCTCTACTCTGCACTGCTCCGAAAAAGCTGACGAGAGCAGAGGAGAGGAGATGTCAAACTAACGTAAAAGGAGCAAAGGGATGGTCGATTTGCGCAGCATGGCGGTCGTGGTGCTGCCGACCAGTAGATGGCGGATACGCGAGTGACCGTAAGCGCCCATGATCATCAGGTCGATGCCCTGCTCCTGCTGATAGCGACTAAGCGCGGCTTCCGGTTCTCCGGGGAGGATAACGGCGACTGTTTCAAATCGCGCCATTTCCAGAATCTGCCGGGCGCGGGCCAAGTCGGCGCTGGCAGTGGCGGTATCGGCTCCAACCATTACCAGATGACAGGGCAGGCCGCGAAACAAAGGGCTTGCCGCCACCATATCGAGCGCCTTGCGCGCGGTGGGGCTAGCGTCGAAGGCGAGCATCACCCGCTGCGGTGGGCGAAACTCGGAAGGGGTCACCAGGATGGGACGCTGCAAAGAGCGGATGACCCGTTCCAGATGGCTGCCCAGATGTTCGGAGGCCACCTGCGCAGCTTCGCCCCGTTTGCCCAAGACCAACAGCGGAGTGCTCTCCTCCTGCCCGGTCAAGGTTTCCACCAGCCCACCAAGGCGTAGCAGCCCCTCGGGATCGGTGACACCTGCAGTGCGAGCCCGCAATCTGGCCGCACCAAGCAGCTGCTGTCCCTGTTCCCGGGCCAGTTTGCCGCGCTTTTCATCAAGCACCGCCAGCTCCTCCAACAGTGACTCACGGGCACCGAGGCCAATGCTACCACTCAGGTCGACCGGGGGAGCAGCCTGCTCTTTGTGCAGCACATGCAGGAAGGTCAACGGCGCTTCGAGCCGTAAGGCCGACCAGGCTGCTGCATCACACACAGCAGTAGAATAGGACGATCCGTCAATACAGGCCAAAATGCGATTTTTCATGTCAGTTCCCCTTAATGCCCCATCAAGGCTTCGATGGCCTCGGGCTTGTCGTGGACCGCGAAGCGGTCGACCATTGTCTCGCTGGCCTTGTTGAGGCCGACAATCTCCACCTCGGTCCCTTCGCGGCGAAACTTGATGATGACCTTGTCGAGGGCGCCAATGGCGGTGATGTCCCAGAAATGGGCGCGGCTGACATCGATCTGCACTCTCTCGATCGCCTCTTTCAGATCGAAGGAAGCGATGAAGCGCTCGGCCGAGGGAAAGAAGACCTGGCCGGTCACCTGGTAGTGGCGGGTCAGGCCGTCCGCCGAGAGACTCGAACCGATATGCAGCACTCTACCGATCTTGTGCGCGAAGAACAAGGCACTGAGCAGTACGCCGACCATGACCCCCAGAGCCAGATTGTGGGTCGCCACCACCACGACCACGGTGGAGGTCATGACGATGCTCGAACTCGCCGGGTTTTTGCGCAGGTTGCGGATCGACTCCCAGCTGAAGGTACCGATGGCCACCATGATCATCACCGCCACCAGCGCCGCCATGGGAATGCGCGCCACCCAGTCGCCGAGAAAGACCACCATCAGCAGCAGATAAACACCGGCAAGCAGGGTTGAGAGGCGGCCGCGACCGCCCGATTTGATGTTGATGATCGACTGGCCGATCATGGCACAGCCGGCCATGCCGCCGAGAAAACCGGAAGCGATATTGGCCACCCCCTGGCCGACACATTCACGGTTTTTATTGCTGGATGAATCGGTCAGGTCGTCGACGATGGTCGCCGTCATCATCGATTCGAGCAGGCCGACAACGGCCAGGGTCACGGCATAGGGGAAGATGATCGCCAGGGTTTCGAAGGTCAGCGGCAGGTCGGGGAGCAGAAAGATCGGCAGACTGTCGGGGAGCGCGCCCATATCGCCCACGGTCCGCACGTCCACCCCGAACAGCATGGTGAAGGCGGTCAGCGCCACGATGCACACCAGTGGCGAGGGGACGACCCGGGTGATGTAGGGGAAGAGATAAATCAGACCGAGGCCGGCCGCCACCAGAGCGTAGACCGGCCAACCGACGGCGGTGAGCTCGGGAATTTGCGCCAGAAAAATGAGGATGGCCAGCGCATTGACGAAGCCGATCACCACCGAACGCGAGACAAAACGCATCAGCGAACCGAGGCGCAGGGCGCCGGCCAGCATCTGCAGGACCCCGGTGAGCAGGGTCGCCGCCAGCAGATACTCCAGGCCATGAGTCTTCACCAGGGTCACCATCAGCAGCGCCATGGCGCCGGTGGCCGCCGAGATCATTCCCGGGCGGCCGCCGACAAAAGCGCTGACCACGGCGATACAGAACGAAGCATAAAGGCCGACCTTGGGGTCGACCCCGGCGATAATCGAAAAGGCAATCGCCTCGGGGATCAGGGCGAGGGCAACGACGATGCCGGCGAGGGCATCACCGCGCAGGTTGGAGAACCAGGTATTGCGGATAGTACGAAAAGCGTGAATCATGGGATAAAGAACCTTACACGAAGAAGAAATTTGGACAAAAGCTCCCAAGCCGCATCGGGCGTGCCGGATACAGCATGAAGAAAAATTTGCCTTAGTGGAAACAGACGATATGAGGCGGTTTAACCGATCAGAACGGAGTCAGTCGAAAAAACAGGCAGGCGTCGAAGTAAAGGGTCTGCAGATCGATGATAAATGGAAAAACTTCGTTGGGATAATGACTGAGCAAAAAAGAACTTTCAAGTGTACATGGGGAATCCGAAATGCTGGGACAAAGACCCGTGAGTTAAGAGAGTAAGACTATAGAGAACAGAGGCAAAAGGCAAGATAAAAATTCACTGAAAGGGTATACGCTGGAACGGCCCTGACATGAGAAGGGGCAGAACCAATGTCGGGTTGGCTCAGCTTTTGACTTGTTCGATGACCACCCGGTTCTTGGTCTGAGCCTTCACCGAGTACATGAGAGTGTCCGCCCGATGAAGCATATCATCCACCGCTTCTGGAGGGTCAGCGTAGGTCACCGCTCCGACACTGAACGTCACCGGGTGCCCCCCGGTCTCCATCGCTTTGAGTAGAGACGTATGCAAACGTGTCAAGACCTGAAGTCCCGCCTCCTCATCCGTGTCTGGCAAAAGCAGGGCGAATTCGTCGCCGCCCAAGCGAGCGGCAAAGTCCCCCCTGCGGATGTTCTGCTGCAAGGTTTCACCGATTAGTGCCAGGACCTTATCGCCAGCTCGGTGACCTTCGAGGTCATTGATACGTTTGAAGTTGTCGCAGTCCATGAAGGCGATGGTGAGGGGGCTGCCGGCTCTTATACATCGATTTTGCACCCCAGCCAGCATTTCATATAAGGCCCGGCTGTTGGGCAGCCCAGTCAGGAAATCCGTGGTCCCGAACCGACGTTCTCTTTCCATCAGCAGTCGAATCCTGCCGATAGCCCAGACGGCGCCAATGAAAAAAACAGCGCGCAGAGCTGTATTTTCAAGGGGAATGAAAGGATGGGAATAGAGATCGAGTCGGGAGAAGTCGATCCATCCCCGAAAGAGCAGGGAAAAGGCTGCGACTCCATAGCCGAAGCCGGGACTCAGATACCAGGTTGCAAGGCTGATCGGGAGCAGATAGAAAATTGAAAAACTGATCTCTGTTCCGCCAGCTTTCAGATCCAGGAACCCGAAGGTCAGGGTTGCAGCAACGACGCACATCAGGACAACAGGTTTGGACGCCTCCATTTTGAATAGCATCATAGAATAGAACCAGACTTTTTTAGTCAAAAGCTTGACGGTAGGAGAACAAAGAGATTTTAAGAAAGAAGAAATCCCCGACCAAACGCGCATATCTCCCATAAAAAACTCTAATAGTGCGAAATCCGGAGTACACTGGACACCCATTCCGGTATTGACTGGACACCGATTCCGGAACTGACTGGACAGTCATTCCGGTTTTGACAGGACACTGATTCCGATTTTAACTGGACCCTTTTTGGATGATTTCCGGAAACGGCTGCCCAGTCGATTCGAGTCGAATTTCCCCATCTTCCTGCCGCCATCACGTACCATC
>Ga0209231_1000141_pt1 | contig 51280 bp, 46 predicted proteins | sample Deesub45470m_DNA_FD_188086 | JGI IMG/M metagenome (GOLD analysis project Ga0209231, IMG submission 188086) | Deep subsurface microbial communities from North Pacific Ocean - 450_OLKR46/470m Metagenome (SPAdes) (version 2) | ecosystem: Environmental > Terrestrial > Deep subsurface > Unclassified ... | reverse complement strand
GCCATCGGCGGCCGCCGCGGCGATCTGGGCGTCGCTGGGATTCTTGACGGTGAGGAGGGAAACGCCGAGGATGCGCTGCCCCTTGCCGCCGCCGCCGCCGATGGCCTTGAGGCGAATCCGGCTCTGGGGGTATTTTCTGAACATCTCCATCGTTTCGATCTGCACCTGGGCGCAGAGTTCCTCGACGGAGAAGAGGTCGATCCCCTTGGCATAGGCGGCAAAGAGGATCTGGTCGGCCAGGGCTTCGAGGGTGAGACTGGTATCCTTGAGGACCTTGGCGTCGACCTTGAGATCGTCGGCCTTGACGAGGGCCAGGAGCGCCGCGCGGGTCTTGTGCTTCTTCACCAGGGTCCGGGCGGTGACGTTGTCGATGCCGGGGGTGACAGAGACGTTGACGGAGAGGGCGGTGCGCTTGGCTTCATCCTTCTTCCCCGCCCCCGTCTGGGTGGCGGCGCAGGGGCCGATGAACTTGAGGCCGGCATTTTCGATGGCGGCAACGAACTCGTCGTCCTCGGCCATGAAGCCGTAGCCGGCAAAAACCGCGTCGTAATCGTTGTCGTTGGCGATCTGGATGATCTGATTGATGCGCTCGACGCGCTCCTCCTTGCTCGCCCCGGAATAATCGGGGACCCGGTGAACGCGGGTGGAGTCGGTGAGCTTGCGGAGTTCGGGAGCCAGGGCGTTGGGATAGACGATGGAGTCTTTTTCCGAGAGAAGGATCCCGTAATGGGCGATCCCCATCTCCTCATAGACGTCCATGGCCTCCTTGCGGATCGGGCCGCGACAGACGATGAGGGGTTTGAGGTCCTCGCAGGAGAAGGAGCGCACCCACTCGGAGGAGGCCTGACCCAGCTTGCGGTCCTTATGAATCAGGGGGTTGTTTATGTAGTAATCGATTTGCTGTGCCATCGGTTCATCTCTCCAATCGGATTCTTTGGTCGTTATTCCCGGCAAGGATCAGGAGAATCAATAAAACTCCCGCTGCACGGACTGCATCGGGCCGGCCTTGTAATGCCTGAGGAAGAAGTTCATGTTCTCGCCGAGAACCTTGCGCAGATCGGTCGGCATGACGAGGCTGGAGATGGAGCCGAGGCTTAAGGCCTCCCTGGGGTTCATCAGTTCCTTTTCATACCGCAGGTTGAGTTCGGCCTCCTGGGTCCGGAGCCAGTCGGCGCCTTCCCTTTCGGCATCCTTCTGCGCCGACTCGCCATCGGCGCCGGCGGCGATCCGCTCGTGGACGCCCTGTTTGATGCGGGCCTGGACGGCGCTGCGCACCTTGCGCATCTCGTCCTTGTAGACGAACTCCTTTCCCGCCGGACCCATGACGGCCAGGCGGGTCGTCGGCAGGGCGAGAACCAGATCGGCGCCGGTGGGGTAGTTGTTGTAGGAGGCGTAGGCGCCGCCGTAGGCGTTGCGCAGGATGAGGAGGATGCGGGGGGTGCGGATGTCGACGATGGAGTCGAGCATCGCCCGGCCGGCCTGGACGATGCCGCGCCCTTCCTGCTCGCGTCCGGGGAGGAAACCGGTGGTGTCCTCCATGAAGATCATCGGGATGTTGTAGATGTTGCAGAAGCGGTTGAAACGGGCAATCTTGAGGGCGGCGTCGACGTCGATCTGTCCGGAGTCGACGGAGCTGTTGTTGGCGACGAAACCGACGACGTTGCCGCCGAGGCGACCGAAGGCCGTGACGACGTTGCGGGCCCGGCCGGGCTGCATCTCGAAATAATCCCCGTGATCGCAGATCTGCTGAATGATCAGCGACACGTCGAAGGGGGTGTTGAAGCCCGTCGGCGAGTTGAAGGCTTTTTTGAGAAGGGTATTGATCTCCCAGGTCTTGCGGTCGAGAGGATCGCTGGTCTCCTGAAAGGGCGACATCACGCTGTTGTTGTCGGGGAGATAGCTCAGGAGGCGAACGGCGGTGCGCAGAGCGGCGACCTCGTCGTTGACGGTCAGGTCGGCAACCCCGGAGCCGCCGTGGACCTTGGGCCCGCCGAGTTCCTCCGGCGTGACGTCCTCGCCGAGAACCGACTTGACGACACCCGGGCCGGTGAGACCGAAGAAGGTGTCGTTCGGCTGAATGACGAAGCTCCCCTGGCGAGGGAGATAACTGCCGCCGCCGGCGTTGAAACCGAACATGCACATGATGGAGGGGACCACGCCACTGATCTTGCGCAGGGCGGTGAAGGCCTCGGCGTAGCCGTCGAGTCCGCCGACCCCGGCGGGGACGTAGGCGCCGGCACTGTCGTTCATGCCGATGACGGGGATCCCCTTCTCGCCGGCCATCTTGAAGAGATTGGCCAGCTTGCGGCCGTTGGTGGCGTCCATGGAACCGGCGCGCACGGTGAAGTCATGGCCGTAGAGGGCAACGTCACGACCGTGAATGTTGAGAATGCCGGTGACCAGAGAGGCTCCGTCGAGGTTTTTTCCCCAGTTCTGGAAGAGAATATTGGGCTCCTCGGCGGTAAGAACGCGGATCCTTTCCCAGACGGTCATCCTCTTCTTGAAATGCTGCTTTTCGATCTGGGCGACGCTGACCGACTTGATGGGGCGCTGAATCAGATCGTGTCCTTCCTGCATCGCCACTTCATAGCCGCCGGTCGTACCGGCGATCTCACCGGGAATGGTGAAGTCGACCGTCTCGGCAGCATCAAACGGGTTTCTCAGTGAAGGCTTAATCGCTTTTTTGGCCATGTGGGTCATCCCTCTGATAATAGAATTTACTTTGCGGAAAGCGGCTAACGACAGCGCACCCCGGCTGGTTATCAGCCTTAACTGGCTGATAATCAAGGAAATCAAACCAATTTTACATAAAACATTGTTTCTTCGAGGCCCTGCTACAAAACAAAAATCTCGCCCTTTTGTCAAGGAATTTTTTATTTAGGGTAAAAAACAACCTATTTGGAGCGCCCCTGGCGACGACAGGGTTGGTCGGGGTTAATTTAAGGTCCTCCCCCTCGGACCGGCATCCTTCCCCTCCGGGCTTTTGAGACCAAAGTCACTGATATCAATCGATAAGTATCTCAATGTAATCTCTTTTTACCGACAGAGCTCATGGGCCCGCCCTCCCCGCCAAAGGGGACAGAATAGGCCGGCTGGACACCCTGGCTCCTCCCCGGCCGTTGCAGAAGAAAAACGTTAGCGCAAGTAAAATTATGTTCTGTATTTTTTCTCTCACTTAAATTCAGCCCGACGGGCTCCCGGCCGTCGCCAAATCCCTTCCCTTCAAGTGGAACCCCGTCTTCTCCGGCGGCAGGTAAAAAAAAACGACCGGTCAGGGTCGTTTTTTTTCGCGATTGCCGGTCTCATCAATGCATATGAACGGCCTTGATGAAGCGTGCCTCGACGGAGGCCGCCAGCTTTTCGATTGTCTCCGGAGCGGCTGGCGTATCGAGGGAGAGAACAACCATCGCCTCGCCGGCCTTGACGCGACGCCCGAGATTCAAGGACCCGATGTTGATCCCCGCTTCGCCGAGAAGGGTTCCGATCTTGCCGATCAGTCCGGGCTTGTCCTCGTAGTTGATGACCAGCATGTGCCCTTCTGGAGTGAAATCAGTAAGAAAGTCGCGCATCTTGACGATCTTGGGAATACCTTCAAAGAGCGTCCCGGCCAGGGACCTTTTCCCTTCCGGGGTCTCGAGGGTGACGGTGATAAGGTTGGAGAACGACTCGGACTCCGTTGTCCTCACCTCCTCGATAACAATCCCCATGTTTTTGGCGACCAGACGGGCGTTGACCATATTGACCTCCTGCTCGGTGTGGCGTCCGAGAAGGGCGGCGAGGCCGCAGACGGTAATCGGCGCACAGTCGTAACGGGCCAACTTGCCGTTGTAGGTGAAGATGACCTTGCTCGGATTGGGGGGGGCGAGTTGGGAGATGAATTCGCCGATCTTGCTCACCAACGCCATGAAGGGTTTCATGTGCTCCATCAGGTCGGGATCGAAGCGCGGAATGTTGACGGCGCTTTCCATCGGCCGGCCGTCAAGATAGTTGATGATTTCCCGACTGACATCGACGGCGACGTTTCTCTGGGCCTCGACGGTATTGGCTCCGAGGTGAGGCGTCACCACCATGCGCGGATGACCGATGAGACGGGAGAGAATTTCGGTGTTCGGCGGCTCGATGCTCCAGACATCGAAGGCGGCGCCGGCGACCTTTTCGCTCTCCAGTGCCTCGAGGGTCGCCGCTTCGTTGTAGATCCCTCCCCGGGCGCAGTTGATGATGATCACCCCGTCCTTCATCCGCGCGAAATGCTCGCTGCGAATCATGTCGTGGGTCTCCGCGGTGAGCGGGGTGTGGACACTGATGATGTCAGAGTAGCGGATGATCTCCTCGAGGGAGACCAGCCTGACGCCGAGATCCTCGGCGCGTTTCTCCGAAACATAGGGGTCGCAGGCAATGACTTCGGCCTCGAAGGCCTTGAGGCGCAGCGCCACGCGCCCCCCCACCTTGCCGATGCCGATGATGCCGATGGTCTTCCCCTTGAGTTCGCTGCCGGTAAAGGGGGAGCGTTTCCACTCTCCCTTTTTGAGGGAGGCGTTGGCGACGGTAACCTTGCGGCACAGCGACAAAAGGAGGGCGAGGGTGTGCTCGGCGGCGGAGTTGACGTTGCCGAAGGGGGCGTTGACAACGATGATCCCTTTATTGCTGGCCGCCTCGACGTCGACATTGTCGATGCCGACTCCGGCCCGGGCGATGATTTTCAATCCCCTGGCGTGCTCGAGAAGAGCCGCATCGACGTTGGTGCCGCTGCGGGTGATGATCGCCTCGTAGCCGCCGATGATGCGGTGGAGTTCTTGCAAGGGGAGACCGAGTTTGATGTCGAGCTCCATTCGCGAATCGTCGAGAAGGGGTTGCAGCCCTTCCTGGGAGATTTCATCGGTAATCAGGACCTTCATGGGAACTCCTTTTGGCTTGCCAGTCTGTCACGGTGGCGATCCGGCCGTCACCCGTCGAATTAAATGAACGCGGAGTTTATTCCTTTTGCCGGACCCTGTCAACGCCGTTGACGACAGGGGAAAGCCTGCGCCACCGCCTACTTGACGACCCTGAGTCCCCCCTTCCCGCCACCCTCGGGGGTCGGCGTCGGTTCCGGATTCTCTCCGAGCTGCGGCAGGTTGCCGGCTTGCACCATGGCGGCGACGGACTCGGCGATGGTCAGGCACTGCTTCATGCACACGCGGCGAACCGGACAGGTCGAGCAGTCGGCCTGGCCGCCGGCCATGCGCAGGGCATGAATCACCAGTTCGACACTTTCGACCTGCGAAAGAGGGATGAAAAACATGCTGTCTCCTCGAAAAGGCCGGTGGAAAGGGTGCCGCCGGTCCCGGCACCCCCTGCGCAACGGGTTAGATGGTTTTTCCGGCGACGGCGGCAAAGGCCCGGATCTTTTCCATCATGGCTGCGAAGGCCTCCGGGCGCAACGACTGGGGTCCGTCGCTTGTGGCCTTCTCCGGACAGGGATGAACCTCGATAATGAGGCCGTCGCAGCCGGCGGCGACGGCGGCGTAGCTCATCGACGGAACCAGCCGGGCGTGTCCCGTGGCGTGGGAAGGGTCGATGACCACCGGGAGGTGGGTCTGCTCCTTGAGGACCGGAACGGCGGAAAGATCCAGGGTGTTCCTGGTCGCTGTTTCGAAGGTGCGGATTCCGCGCTCGCAGAGAATGACCCTCTGGTTTCCCTCGGCCAGGATGTATTCGGCGCTCATCAAAAACTCCTGGATGGTGGTCGCCATCCCCCTCTTGAGCAGGATCGGCTTGTCGAGGCGACCGAGCATCTTCAGGAGGGCGAAATTCTGCACGTTGCGGGCTCCGACCTGGAGAATATCGGCGTAACGCGCCACCAGTTCCACATCCCGGGGATTGACGACTTCGGTAATGACCGGCAGGCCTGTGGCCTCCCGTGCCAGAGCCAGGAGCTTGAGCCCCTCTTCCTCCATACCCTGAAAGGAATAGGGGCTGGTGCGGGGTTTGAAGGCGCCGCCCCGGAGGACCGTGGCTCCGGCGGCCTTTACTGCATAGGCGGTCTCGAGAATCTGTTCCTCGCTCTCCACCGCGCAGGGGCCGGCCATTACCACCATCTTTTCGCCGCCGATGCTCACCCCGTTTCCGAGGTCAATGATGCTCGGTTCGAGTTTCACCTCGCGGCTGGCCAGTTTGTAAGGCTTGAGAATCGGCACGACACTTTCGACCCCGGGCATGGATTCCAGCGACTGCAGGACGGATTTGCCACGTTCGTCGCCGATTGCACCGAGGACATTGCGCGTCTCGCCGTGTATGACGTGGGTCTTGTAGCCGAGTTCGCGGATCCTCTTCTTGACTTCTGCCAGCTCTTCTTTTCCTGCTCCGTGCTTCATGACGATAATCATACCCCACTCCTTTGGCTGTGATCGTTCTCTGAATGAAAATCAAAAAAGGCCGTCAGGTTTTCCCGACAGCCTTTTCCTGCAGCGATCACAGACGAAAAAACCATGGGAGTCCTGACCGGTCTGCCCATGGTTCCTGGTGGTTTGGTGCGATGTTTCGCGTTACGCCAGCAAACCTCGACCCTGGGCAGACGGCCTAAAATAAAAGCCGTACCAAAAGGTGAAGCCGCTAACCAGAGCGAAACGTGCCTGCATCGAAATCTCCTGGAAAACAATGAGATCTCTTTTAACAAAAATGTGCCGGCGGGGTCAAGTCCATTTTTTACAGAGCGACCAATTCGACGAAAGACCCGGCCCAAAAACAACCCTTTCCCAGACAGGGAATGCACGTCCGCCTCGATTTTGTCTTGACAGTTCGATCCTATTTCGCTATAAACGTGGCTCTTCTTGCCCAGATAGCTCAGTCGGTAGAGCAGAGGACTGAAAATCCTCGTGTCGGCGGTTCGATTCCGTCTCTGGGCACCACTAAAGAAACAAGGGGTTACGGCTTTTGCCGTGACCCCTTTTTCTTTGTCGCCTCAGCCTCCCTTGCATCCCTCCCTGCGGTCTGCTTTACTTGGAAATAATTGCCGAAGGGGGGTTTTCCGATGATGGTCCTGATCCGCTATCACAACGGTGCGTTTGCACGGATTCCTGCCAGTCTCCTGGACAACCTGATCCGCAGCGGCGAGATCAGCCACTTCCGCCGCTCCGGCGGCTGGGTGGCCGTCGACCGGGATCCGGTGCGAAAACGGGTTACCCCTCTGTTCAGCGGCCGCGAGCAACGTTTCGGCTGGAGGACCAACCTCGACTGACCTCCCTTCTTGGCCACCTATTTCGCTTTCAGCACTCCACACCGGGGGCAGAGACTCAACAGCGGACAGGAACTGCACGTCGGGACAGGCGCCTTGCACAGGGCCCGGCCATGAAAGATCAACAGGTGACTGGCCAGGGTCCATTTTTCTCCGGGCAGGAGCCTCGACAGGTCCTGTTCGATCTTCACCGGATCACGGTGTTTGGTCCAGCCGAGGCGTGTGGAAACTCGACGGACATGGGTATCGACCACCATCCCCGGGACTTCGAAGACATTTCCGAGAACGACGTTGGCGGTCTTGCGGCCGACCCCCGGCAGAGCTGTCAACTCCTCCATCGTTTGCGGAACCTCGCCATCATGGCGCTCGAGAAGAGCGCTTGCACAAGCGATCAGATTGCGGGCCTTGTTGCGGAAAAATCCGGTGGAACGAATCGTCCCTTCGAGTTCCTCCGGGTCTGCGGCGGCGTAAGCCCGAACATCGGGGTAGCGACGAAACAGCTCCCGGGTGACCTGATTAACCCGCACATCGGTGCACTGGGCCGAGAGAATCGTGGCGACAAGGAGTTCCAACGGCGTGTCATATAGGAGGGCACAGGCGGCCCGGGGGTAGGTTTCCTCGAGAATGGCCAGGATCCGCGCCGCATCTTCTCTCTTTTTTACCCCCATGCCTCCTCCCGAAGCCTATTCTTTCCGACGGTTATCAACTCCTTCCACAACCTTGTCCACAGGTTGGTCCCGGTATCAGCCTGGAGCGGTTTCCATGCGATTCCGGGGGAGTTTTTCGACTTTGAGGTGGGTGCGGGGATCGACAACCTGAACGGTGACAAGGAAGGGGAGGTGGGTCGAACTCTGGCGGGCCAGGCGGTGACGCAAGACCCGGTAATCGAGAACCCTTAAACCGCCGCGGAGATAGATGCGATCGCGCGCCGACAGGGGGAATCGGGCCGGATAGGTGGCGCTCCACAGAGGGCGACCGACCTTTTCCAGCGAAAGGGCGAGGTTGAGATTCCCCGCTCCCCACCAGAGATCGGAAAAATCCCCGAGGACAAGGGTCGGGCAGGCGACGGAACGGCTGCCGAGAAGCTCGGGGCCCAGGAGGGAGGCGATCTGGCGTCCCCGGTCGGTCGAGCCCAAACGAACGTTGAAGAGGTGAAGTCGTTTGCCGCCGATGCAGGTGTCGCCGCGCAGGCAGATCCCCCCGGCGCCAAGGGGATATTCCTGAACTCCCTGCAGGATGAAGTGTGAAAGAAAGCCCAGGGGCGAGTCGCCGGACCCGGCGTAGCAGTTCATCCCCAGGGCCCGGCCGAGATTGGTCAGGGTCTGTTTTTCTGCCGGATTTTCGAGATCCTGCAGGGCGATAATGTCCGCACCCCCCTTGTCGATCACCTGAACGACCCGTCCGGCATCGAATCGCCCGTCGGCGCCGAGGCAATGGTGGACGTTATAGGTCATGACGCGAATTGTTTTCACCTGACCCCTCAACCTGGCCTCCGAACCGGTCGTTCCGCCACCTATTCCTTGAGACGCCTGACGGCAGTGATGACAACCTGTTCTGCGGGGAGGTCTGAAAAGAGGGCGTTCTGGCTGCGGGTCGGCGAGGTCCCGATCCGGTCGACGACATCCATCCCCTCCACCACTCGGCCGAAAACCGCATAACCAAACCCCTGCGCCGTCTCGTCACGATGGTCGAGGAAGGCGTTGTCTTTGAGGTTGATGAAAAACTGACTGGTGGCGCTGTTGACCACGTTGGTGCGGGCCATGGCGAGGGTTCCCCGGAGGTTTTTCAGGCCGTTGCCCGCCTCGTTCTTGATGGCAGGACGCCCTTTTTTCATTTTCAGGTTGGTATCGAAGCCCCCTCCCTGAATCATGAAATCCCTGATGACCCGGTGAAAGACGGTCCCCTCATAGAAACCGGCATCGACATAGGCGAGAAAATTTTTCACGCTCTCCGGGGCCTTCTCTGCGTCGAGCGCCACGGTGATGTTCCCTCTATTGGTCTCGATAACCAGCTGTTCTGCGGCCCACAGGGGTGAGGTCCCCAGCAGAAAAAACAATCCGGAAACAATAATCAATCGTTGCAGCATCGTCGATCTCCTTTCGGCACGCTATTTCCCTTCGGGCTTGAGCTCGCGCAACATCAGGTCGTTGACGGCACGAAGCGCCCCCTTGTTCCTATAAAGAATCTCAAACATCTGCTCGGTAATCGGTGCTTCAACCCCGAGTTTTTTGGCCAGGTGGTACGTCGACTCCGTCGTCTGCACCCCTTCGGCGACCATTTTCATCCCTTCAAGGATATCCTTGAGAGGCCGGCCGCGCCCCAGCTCGATTCCCACCGTACGGTTCCGGGAAAGATCACCGGTACAGGTCAGGACCAGATCGCCCATTCCCGCCAAACCGGCAAAGGTGGCCGGATTCGCTCCGAGGGCCATTCCTATCCGGGTCATTTCGGCGAGACCGCGGGTAATGAGGGCCGCCCTGGTATTATAGCCGAATCCAAGGCCGTCAGAGACGCCGGCGGCCAGGGCCATGACATTTTTCAGGGCCCCGCCGAGCTCTACACCGATGATGTCATCGTTGGTATATACGCGGAAATAGTCGGTGCTGAAGACTTCCTGAACGCGCTGCGCCACCGAGGGCTGGCTGGCAGCGGCGACGACCGCCGTCGGCAATTCCCCGGCGACTTCGCGGGCGAAGGACGGGCCGGAAAGGAAGGTCAGGTTCTGCACCAGCGCCTGCGGCAAAATCTCGGCAAGGACGGCGCTCATCGGCAGCAGTGTTTCGGTCTCGATCCCCTTGGAGGCTGAGACCAAAAGGGTTTGCGGGGCGATGTGGGGCGACGCCTGTTTCATGACCCGGCGCATCAACTGGGACGGGGGGACCAGCAGCAGGAGTTCCTTGGCGGCCGCCACCTCAGACAGATCATGGGTGAAGCCGAGATTGGCGGAGAGCTTGATCCCGGGGAGATAGAGGTCGTTTTCTCCCCCTTCGCGCATGCGCGCGACCAGATCCTCCTCGTAGGCCCAGAGGGTGACCGAAAACCCCTTTTTGGCCAGCAGGTTTGCGAGGGTCGTCCCCCAGCTGCCGGCACCTATGACACCAATATTCATAGCGTTTCCCCGTGAAAAGGACGATCCCTGCGGACAGTCGGGTCAGGAGCGAGCCCTTTGGGCCGCAAAACTAAATGGCTTTTTTCTTTTTGCTGATCCGCTCCCGGACCTGCTCGGTCCGTTGGGCGAGGGCCTCGGCATTGGGATAGATACCCGTAAGATCTTCGAGAATCTGGAGGGCCGAGCGAAGCTGTTCCTGGTCCTCGAGCACTCCGGCCAACCCGTATCGGGCCTCAACGGCGTAGGGGCTGTCGGGCCACTCCTTGATGACGGCGCGAAAGGCTTCTTCCGCTGCGGCAGGTTCCTCCTCGAGGGAGTAAGCGACGCCGATGCGATAGTGGACTTCGGGAACAAGGGTACTTTCGGGGTAATTTTTCAACAGGCTTTCAAATTCAATCCGGGCCTGTTCGAAATTGTTCAGCCGAAAGTAAATGTCGGCAACTTCGTACTGCACGCTGTCGAGATTCGGAGCGCCGCCGTCGAGCAGTTTTTGATAGGCGACGATCGCCCGACTGTAGTCGCGAAGGCGGTTTTTGTAGATATCTGCCACCTGCGCCTGCGCCCGGCGGAAATAAACGCTCTCCGGATAGTCCTTTTCCACCAGCAGGTAGGCCAGAAGCGCCTCGTGGTAGCGTTTCAGGTAGAGATTCTGTATTTCTCCCGCCTGGAAAAGGGCCTCCGGGGCCCGGGCGAAGCCCGGATGATGATCGTAGAGGGAACGGAAGGAATCGGCCGCCCGCTGGTATTCCCCCTCCTCGACCAGTGCCTCGGCCCGGGCGAAATCCTTGTCCAGTACCTTGTCGATATTGAGGTAATAGGCGATACCGGCGGCGATCAGCAACGCCAGGAAGAAGGCCGCACCGCGAACCATCCAGCGGTATTTTTTCGACTTACTCCTCTGCCTCTTCAACTCCGCCTTCAAAAGACTCTTCTTCAGCTTCCGTATCTCCATCGTCCTCATCCTTCTCGGCAAGTTTGGCCACGGCGACAATCCGCTCTTCGGGCTCCAGGACCATCAGCCGAACCCCTTGGGTATTGCGGCCGATGATGGAGAGGGCCGCAACCCCGGTGCGCAGAACCTTGCCGCGATCGGTGATGAACATGAGGTCGGAATCCTCATCCACCAGTTTGATGTCGACGACCTTGCCGTTGCGTTCCGAGGTCTTGATGGTAATGATCCCCTTGCCGCCGCGACTCTGCACCCTGTACTCATCGAGGTCGGTCCGTTTGCCGTAACCATTCTCCGTAACCGTGACCAGGGTGGCTGAGGTCACCTCGCTGACCACCTCCATGCCGATCAAAAGATTATCCTCTTCGAGCATCATTCCCCGCACTCCCCGGGCAGTCCGACCCATGGGTCGGGCATCTGTTTCGGGGAACCGGATCGATTTGCCGTTGCGGCTTGCCAGGAGGATATCCATGCTGCCGTCGGTGAGGCGGGCCGAGATCAACCTGTCCCCCTCGTCGATGGTCAGGGCGATGATTCCGCCGGCCCGAGGATTGGCGTAGGACATCAGTTCGGTCTTCTTCACCGTGCCGTTTTGGGTGGCGGTTATGATGTACTTCCCCTCGGCGAATTCCTTCACCGGGAGGACGGTGGTGACATTCTCGCCGGCTGTCAGTTGCAGAAGATTGACGATCGCCTTGCCGCGGGAAGCCCTCCCCCCTTGGGGAATTTCATGAACCTTGAGCCAGTAGACCTTGCCGAGATCGGTAAAAACCAGGATATAGGAGTGCGTCGAGGCGATGAACAGACGCTCGACAAAATCCTCTTCCTTCGGTCGCATCCCGGTCTTTCCCTTCCCTCCGCGACGCTGGGCACGGTAGAGGGAGACGGCGTTGCGCTTGATATAACCGGAGTGGGAGACGGTCACCACCATATCCTCTTCGACGATCAGATCTTCGAGGGTGAGATCTCCGGTCTTCGGAATGATTTCGGTTCGGCGGGCATCGGCGTAACGCTCCCGAATATCGAGCAGCTCCCCTTTGATGATCTGCAAGATCTCCACCTCGCTGGCCAGAATCTCCTTGAGGCGCTTGATCAGAGCCAGAATTTCGTTGTACTCGGAAATGATTTTTTCGCGCTCCAGTCCGGTAAGACGATGGAGGCGCATTTCGAGAATGGACTGAGCCTGAATATCGGAAAAGGAGAAACGGGCGATGAGACGTTCCTTGGCCTCGGCGGCATTGGCCGACGTTTTGATGATCTGGATCACTTCGTCGAGATTTTCCAGCGCGATCTTGAGCCCCTCGAGGATATGGGCCCGGGCCTCGGCCTTTTTCAGCTCGAAGATGCAGCGCCGGGTGACGATTTCCTTGCGGTGCTCGAGGAAACGATCGAGAACTTCCCTCAGAGTGAGAACCCGCGGCTGGCCGCTGACGATCGCCAGCATGATGATTCCGAAGGATGTCTGCATCTGGGTCATTTTGTAGAGCTGGTTGAGGATGACCTGGGGAATGGAATCTTTTTTGAGCTCAATGACGATCCGCATCCCTTCCCGGTCCGATTCGTCGCGCAGGTCGGAAATGCCCTCAATCTTCTTTTCCTTGACCAGGTCGGCGATTTTTTCGATCAATCTGGCCTTGTTGACCTGATAAGGAATCTCGTTGACGATGATCGCTTCGCGATTGGTACGACGGTCCTTCTCGACCAGGGCCCTGGCCCGCATGAGAACAATACCCCGTCCGGTGCTGTAGGCCTCGCGAATCGCTTCGGTGCCGAGAATGAATCCGGCGGTGGGAAAGTCGGGCCCTTTGATCAAACCCAGCAGGTCCTCGAAGGGGAGGGAGGGGTCGTTGATGACGGCTATCAGGGCATCTATGACTTCACCGAGATTGTGAGGAGGAATCTTGGTGGCCATCCCGACGGCGATTCCCTCGGAACCGTTAACCAGCAGGTTCGGAAACTTGCAGGGAAGAACCAGGGGTTCGCGGAGAGAATCATCGTAGTTGGGCCCGAATTCGACCGTTTCCTTGTCGATGTCCGTCAGGAGTTCACCGGCCAGACGGGACATGCGCACTTCGGTGTAACGCATGGCCGCAGCCGAGTCGCCATCGACGGATCCGAAGTTTCCCTGGCCGTCGACCAGAGGATAGCGCAGGGAAAAGCTCTGGGCCATGCGAACGATGGTGTCATAGGCCGCTGTGTCGCCGTGGGGATGGTATTTACCGATGACATCGCCGACGACGCGCGCCGATTTTTTGTAGGCCTTGTTCCACTCATTCCCCAATTCGCTCATGGCGAAGAGAACCCGTCGATGGACCGGCTTGAGTCCGTCCCTGACGTCGGGGAGGGCGCGACCAATAATGACGCTCATCGCATAATCCATATAGGATTTGCGCATCTCGTCTTCGATATTGACACTGACTTTGTTATGTTCCGAAAGCATCTGCTTCCTCCAAAAATATCCCGGCTACGGTCGAACTCGACAATAACGGGGTGATTATTTGCGCAGCAAACTGACCATGCCGGCAGAAGCCTTATATATCCAGGTTGGATACGTTCAGGGCGTTTGTTTCAATGAATTGCCGTCGCGGCTCGACCTGATCTCCCATGAGAACGGTAAATATCGCGTCGGCTTCGATGGCGTCCTCTATTTTGACCTGGAGCAGTATACGCTTTTCCGGATCCATGGTTGTCTCCCAGAGTTGCTCCGGATTCATCTCTCCCAGCCCTTTGTATCGCTGGATGTACTGCCCCTTTTTGGCCCGTTCGAGGATAAAGCTGAGGATATCCTGACGATCGCTGACGGAGGTCTCCTCCTTCGATTCATGGGAAATAAAGGCCTTTTCATCGAGACAGATATCCTCCACCAGGCGATAGGCCTGCAGAAGGAGTTTATATTCATGGGAGGAGAGGTGTTCAAGGACCGTCTGGTCGACACGCGCCCGGATATTGCCAAGGGTAAAGAGAATACGCGCCGGATCCTCTATGACCTGAAAATCCGCTCGCGGCTCTATTTCCTTGAGTTTCAAGGCTAAGGGGGTGAGATCGGCCATGTCGGCAAAACCGTTTTGAATCTTGCCGTAGACGAAAATCTTCAACACCTCTGCATGAACCCCTTTGCGGACCATTTTTTCAAAATGTTTATTGTAATCGATGATGTTGCGTAACATCGGGACGATTTGCTTTCCCCGGATCGCCTTGCCGCTCTTTTCCATCTGAACGGTCAATCCTTCAACCCCTTCAGAGAGGAGGTACTCAAGAAGCGCCTCCTCATCCTTGAGGTAGAGTTCTTTTTTCCCGCGCTTTGCCTTATACAGCGGCGGTTGGGCAATGTAGAGATGACCTCGTTCCACCAATTCTGACATCTGGCGGAAGAAAAAGGTCAGCAAAAGGGTGCGGATGTGGGAACCGTCGACATCGGCGTCCGTCATGATGATGATGCGGTGATAACGGAGCTTGGAGACATCGAAATCGTCCTTGCCGATGCTCGTACCCATGGCCGTGATCAGGGTCCGGATTTCATTGGATGTCAGCATCTTGTCGAAACGGGCCTTTTCGACATTGAGGATCTTCCCCTTGAGGGGGAGAATGGCCTGGGAGCGGCGGTCTCGACCCTGTTTGGCGCTGCCGCCCGCCGAGTCACCCTCGACCAGATAGATTTCACAGAGAGCCGGATCTTTTTCCTGACAGTCGGCGAGCTTTCCCGGAAGCGACAGCCCATCCAGGGCGCCTTTTCTCCGGGTCAGATCTCGTGCCTTGCGGGCCGCTTCACGGGCTCGGGCCGCATCGATTCCCTTTTCCAGAATTTTGCGGGCCGTCTGAGGATTTTCCTCCAGGAAGGTGGAGAGCTTTTCGTTCATGAGAACTTCAACAAAACCCTTGATCTCTGAATTGCCGAGTTTTGTTTTTGTCTGCCCCTCAAATTGAGGATCAGGAAGTTTGACGGAAATAACGGCAGCCAGTCCTTCTCTTAAATCGTCTCCAGATATGGCCGTCTTTATGTTTTTAAGGAGGTTGTTTGAGGTAGCATATGTGTTCATGGTTCGGGTGAGAGCGGCTTTAAAACCAATAAGGTGTGTTCCGCCCTCATGGGTATTAATATTATTGGCAAATGAAAAAATTTTTTCGTCATAACCGTCGTTGTACTGCATTGCAACTTCAATTTCTACTCCTTCCCTTGATCCGGTGAAATAGATCGGAGTTGGATGAATCGGTGTTTTAGCACGGTTTATATACTCGACAAAGGAAGAAATTCCCCCTTCATAATGAAAATCATGTTTTTTTTCGCTGCGTTCATCAAGTATCCGAACGGTAACCCCTGCATTGAGAAAGGCCATTTCTCTTAGGCGCTGAGAAAGAGTTTCAAAAGAGAATATTGTTGTTTCAAATATTTCCTCATCCGGCCAAAATGTGATGCAGGTTCCCCTTTTAATAGTGTCACCTTCTTCCCGCAAAGGTGTCATGGGAACTCCACGTTCGTAAGTTTGTCTATAAATAATATTGTTTCGACGTATTTCCAGTTCGAGTCGTTTTGAAAGAGCATTTACTACAGAGATACCAACACCGTGAAGTCCCCCAGAAACCTTATAGGAGTCGTTATCAAATTTACCTCCGGCATGAAGAACAGTTAAAACGACTTCGGCCGCAGGTTTATTTTGTGCAGGCATTATATCAACGGGTATTCCGCGTCCATTATCTTCAATGGTTGCTGAACCGTCTACGTGCAGAGTGACAAAAATATCATCACAGTAGCCGGCCAAAGACTCATCTATAGAGTTGTCAACAACCTCATAAATCAGGTGATGAAGACCCATCTCTCCGGTAGAGCCAATGTACATGGCCGGCCTTTTTCTAACCGCAGAAAGGCCTTCTAACACCTTGATACTTGAAGCACCATATTCTTTTTTTGATTTTTCAGTCATTTTTTCCTCATGGTCATTGATCTTGGCGCAGTATTCCCTTTTCGACCGAAAAAAAACGGGCTTCGGTGAGCCCTGCGCTAATCATGGGCTGAATATCGGTAGTCGTGACAAAAACCTGGCCCTTTCGGCCCAGGAGAAAATTAAAAAAGTAGCCCTGTCTATCCTTGTCCAATTCGCTGGTCATGTCATCCAAAAGAAGAACCGGAGGTTCACCAGTCTGCTCTTCGATATCAATAATCTGGGCAGTTTTGAATGCGAGCATGAAGGACCGCTGTTGTCCCTGGGAGGCAAACTGGCGAATTGAACGTCCGTTTATCTGAAAAAGGGGATCGTCGCGATGCGGGCCGGCCAGAGACTGTCCAATCAACATCTCTTTATGCCGGCAACGCTCCAATTCTAGTCGAAAATAATGTTCGAGACTCTGTTCTTTTTCTGACGGATAGGGAAGAGTGATCGATGCTGTTTCCCGGTTTCCGCTTATTTTGCCGTAGACGTCGTTAAATATTGCTGTGATTCTGGTGATGTAAGCTAAGCGGCTCCGGCGAATATGAAGCCCCGCGCGAACCAGAGCTTCGGTCCATGGTGTAATTTGATTTGCCCCTCCTGGGGTACGGAAAAGAGCATTGCGCTGGCGGAGACAACGCTCATATTCCTGGGCTCGGGGAAGGTAGGTCGGATCCGTCTGGAAAATAGCCCGGTCTAGTAAGGCGCGGCGACCCGCCGGAGATCCTTTTGTCAGGGCAACTTCCTCCGGGGAAAAAATGACCGGTCTTAGAGCCGAAAAAAATGTCGCGGCGTGGCGTACTGCCTTCCCATCGAGTAAAACTTCTTTCCCCCGACGTTCTATTCCAATATCGACGGTGCGAGTACTTCCTCTGGAAATGATCTCTCCATGAAGTTCACTTCGTGTATTATTGTGAGTAATAAGGTCTTCATTGCGTGTATTACGAAAACTTTTGAGATGACCTATAACATATATTGCTTCAAGAATATTGGTTTTGCCCTGGCCATTATGGCCCCACAAAACATTGAATGACTGACTTGGAAAAATTTCAGTTTCAACAATGTTTCTGAAATTGCGCAAAGCCAGGCGTGACAAATACATGCCTGGTTTATCCTTTCAATAAAAAATTTCAGAGACGCATCGGCATTACAACAGCCGTGTAATCGGAATCTTTTTCCGGTCTAATAAGACCTGGTGAAAGATTATCCTTTAGAAGAATTTTAATTTTTTCTTCATTTTGAATTTGCAAAATATCCAAAATATATTTTGCATTAAATCCTATAGATATTTCTGGACCTTGATAATCAATAAATAAATCCTCTTTTGCATCACCAATTTCTGGGTTTGAGGAAGATATTTCGAGAATATCGTTTTTTATCAGCATTTTAATTCCACGAGATTTTTCATTTGATAAAATGGACATTCTTCTTAGTGAATGAATGAAAATATCTCGAGAAATCAAAACTGTGTATTCATTAGTTTTTGGAATAACTCTGTTGTAATCAGGAAATTCACCGTCGACCAGACGCATTATAACAATAGTTTGATCTTTTTTTATGACCGCATTGTTTTCCATAAATCCAATCATCAAATCACCATCGCCATCTTCAGCGAGTTTTTTTAATTCTTGTATTCCTTTTCTTGGAAAAATAACTCCCTTTTCCAATTCAACTATATTCAATTTTTGAATTTGCCGTTGGATCATTGAGAGACGATGACCATCCGTTGCAACCATTCTTAAGTAAGGAAGTTCGTTATCTGTAATTGTCTTAAAAAAAATTCCATTCAGATTATATTTACTTTCATCTGCTGATATTGAAAATACTGTTTTGTCAATCATCTCTTTTAAAAGAGATCCTTTTATAGGAAAAAACTGTTCCTGAGATGGTTCTGGAAAATAAGGAAATTCATCGGCTGATAAACCGACAATATTGAATAATGCCTTTCCCGCACGAATTTCTATCCAGTTGTTTTCTTTGGCGATAAATGAAAGTTCAGCCTCTGGTAATTCCTTAATGATTTCGAAGAGTTTTTTAGCAGCTACGGTTACTTTTCCAGGTAATTTTGTTAAAACTGGATAAGAGGATCGCATACCTACTTCCAGATCTGTAGCTGTCAGGGTAAGAACACCGTTGCGTGTTTCGAGCAGTACATTGGCGAGAATTGGTATGGTATTGCGTTTTTCAACGATTCCCTGAATTTTTGAGAGGCCCTTAAGAAAGACATCTTTTTCAATTGTAAAATGCATATGACGCTCCTGTTCACATCAGACTGTTTTTATTATATTTTTAAGTCTTTATAGTCAATAGTAGTAGATTGCTGTGGATACGTTTATAAATCAAAAAATTGTTATATTTCAAGTAATTGCCATTGATTAAATCCTGTGGACAACAATGGTGGTTAAAGGCTGTTTTGTGGATAACCCTCATTTTTGTGATCTTATCAACCTTCGTCCCATAAAAATACACAACTTGTACCCGTTTCAGTGGGCCAGAGCATTTTTAATATTGTTGATTGTTGCGCTTAATTGATAGTCGTTTTCCATTGCTTTTTCAATTTTTTTTATGGCATGGATGATGGTTGAATGGTCTTTCCCACCAAATCTTTCCCCTATTTCAGGATAAGAGTAAGAAGTCAACTGTCTGGATAAATACATTGCTATTTGTCTGGGCAGTACCAATACTTTGAGTCTTCGGGATGATTTTATTTCTGAGACTTTTATATTATAATAACTTGCTACGACCTTTTGTATTTCTTCGATGGAGAGTTCCCTGTTTTTTTCAACTAATATATCTTTGAGAACTTCTCTGGCCATTGTCAACGTAACCGGAGTCGATGTCAGACTGGCAAAAGCCCCAATTCTTACCAAAAATCCTTCTAATTCTCTTACGTTGCTGCTTATGGAATTGGCAAGGAAAAGGGCGACATCCTCGGGAAGATTAATTCCATTTTGTTCTGCCTTCATTTTCAAAATTGCGTGTTTTGTTTCCATGTCCGGTGCTTGGATATCGGCGATTAATCCCCATTCAAAACGTGATCGCAGACGTTCCTCCAGACCTGGAATTTCCTTCGGAAATTTATCAGACGTGACAACTATTTGTTTATGGGATTCATAGAGAGAATTGAATGTATGAAAAAATTCTTCCTGTGTACGTTCCTTGCCGGCAATAAATTGCACATCGTCAATGAGTAGAACGTCCATTGTGCGGAATTTATTTCGAAATTCGTCCATTTTGGCGTAACGAAGAGAGTTTATAAGTTCATTCATGAATTTTTCAGACGTATAATAGCAAACTTTCATCTCTGGATTTTTACGCAGGATGGCGTTACCTATGGCGTTGACCAGGTGTGTTTTACCCAATCCTACTCCACCATAGATAAACAGGGGATTATAAGTTGTCGCCGGGTTGTTGGCGACAGCCATGGCCGCAGCATAAGCAAACTGATTGGAAGAACCTGAAACAAATTCATCAAAGGAATATTTGGAATTGAGATTGAAAGCGTAGTTACAAGAACGGGGTTGGGGCTCTATTTTTATTTCTTGTAAATTTTTATTTTTTCCTCCCGATATAACATTTTCTGTTGATGAGGAATCTAAATTTTGGGTCGCGATGGAAAATTGAATGCGGTAGACAACGGCCCCTATATTTGACAATGTTTCCTGTATAAGTTGACTATAGTGAATTCTTATCCAATCTAGAACAAAACGGTTTGGAACCTCAAGCTGGATCAAATCCTTCTTTAAAGATACGAACCTTATGGGTTTTATCCATGTGGTGAAATGTTGTGAATTTAACGCTTGTTCGAGGTGAACAAGCGTTTCTTGCCAAAGTTTATTCATGGGTTTATCATCATATTTATTGGTTGCTGAGGGATGGGTTGATTGATTTTAAAAATAAAATTTTCGACAGAAATAAATATCCACAGTTGTTGAAAAAGCTGTGGATATTTATTTCTGGTTTTTTGACGGGAACCTTTTGGGTTGGGGCGCAGTGCCCTTTACGCGGCATTTCAAACTAGCAAAGGTACTCCGGGTTTGCAAGGTCTTTTTGGATTTCTCCCCCTCTCAGCATCCGGGGTAAACACTGCCGATTTTCCCTTTATTTTTGTTGACAGATGGCGCAAAACATGATTAAAGATACTCTTTCTTGAAAGTCACGGCTTTCAAAATATAAATTTTCAGATAGGGGTAAAAATATGAAACGTACCTACCAACCGAGTAAAGTGAAGAGGAAGAGAACCCACGGTTTCCGTAAGCGGATGCAGACCAAAAATGGTCAGAGCGTCCTCAAGCGGCGTCGTGCCAAAGGACGTAAAATTCTTGCCGCAACCATCCCTGTTAAATAATTGCTCTAACGGCCGGACGGTTACAAAAAGTGGAAAGTTTCCGTGTTCGAGGCGTCTCAGGGCTCGTCGCGAATTTCTGCTGGCCAGGGAATATGGAAAAAAAATTCATACCCGGCATTTTCTTATATTCGTCCTGAAAAAGGCGGAGGGCCCCACCCGACTCGGTATTACCGCCAGTCGAAAGGTCGGTGGGGCCGTTCAGCGCAACAGGGTCAAGAGACTTGTGCGTGAGACGTTTCGCTTCAATTCCCGATTTTGGCCGGGCGACTGCGATTTATCGATCATAGCCAAAAAGGGTGCGCCGCTTCTGAGTTTTTCACAGGTGGTCGAAGAACTGGCTGTTCTTAATGCAGCGGAGGTTCGCTGAGGCGGCATGGTCAAACGATTCACAATTTTCCTCATAATGTTTTATCAAAAATTTTTATCTCCCCTCAAGGGGCCTTCCTGCCGATTTTATCCCTCCTGTTCTTGTTACACTCTCCAGGCTATTGAAAAATATGGCGTCGGTTCAGGTATTCTCAAGGGAATAGCTCGACTGTGCCGTTGCCATCCCTGGCATCCCGGAGGGTTCGATCCCCTTAGCTAAATCTCCCAGTATATTTATTCATTCATACCGGAGTCAATTCATGGAAAACAAAAATACCCTGATCGCCCTTACCCTTATGCTGGTGGTCTGGATCGCCTTTAGTTTTATATTCCCTTCCCGCACTCCGATTCCGGAAAACAATCCGTCTGCTGTTGCTAAAACCTCTGGCGCTGAAAAAATCCAGACTCCTTTGGTCTCTGAAGCGGTGGTTGTTCAGTCCGTTGGTCAAAATGCGCCCGTAGTCGCTACGGTGGTCGGCGAGGTTCGGGAAATTACGGTTGAAAATGATTATTTCCAAGCGGTTTTCTCCTCATCCGGGGCCAGCTTGAAGAGTTTTGTTCTTAAACAATACAGGCAAACCAAAGATGCCGATTCGGGGCTTGTTTCCCTCGTGTCTGAAGGTCCCGAGAGGATGACGACCCTTCGCCTGGATGGAACAGAAAACTTTCGGGTTTCCGGCCAAAACAACTATGCCGTGGAGGTGGACAGTAGTTCATTGACCCTGGCCCCCGGGGAATCACGCTCCCTGACCTTTTTGTTTACAGACATTAATGGTCTGGAAATCAAAAAGACTTACACCTTTAACGGTGACGGCTATGATTTTTCCCTGCAGGTAAGCGCGCGGAACAGAGGTCTTCAGGTTCTGCGTGGAAATCTGGTTCTCAATCTCGTCGAACCCTGGGATGATTCCCGTAAGGCAGGCAGTGGTAGTTTTACCGGACCTGTTTCCCTTGTCGGGGATAAAGTTAAAACCGAAGATGTGGACGATCTTGCCAAAGAACCTAAAATATACGGTTCCGATCTTGTTTTCAGTGGATTTGAAACCACCTATTTTCTTTCTGCCCTTATTCCCCTGGGGGATGCCGTAGAAAAGGTCCAAATCGTCAAAAAGGGTGACATTCTGGAAAATCAGTTTAATTCACCCTACACTTCCCTGAACCCTGGGGATGAGGCGAATTTCGGCTTTCTCGCTTACTTTGGGCCGCGAGATATCGATATTCTAAATACGGTCGATCCCCGACTCAGCGAGGCCGTCGATTTCGGGTTTTTCGGATTAATCGCTCGTCCCCTCACTCAGGTTTTGAAATTCTTTTACTCGTATGTCGGCAATTACGGAGTGGCCATCATTCTGCTGACGGTTATTATCAAGCTTCTCTTCTGGCCGCTGACCCAGAAGAGTTATCAATCCATGAAATCCATGCAAAAACTTCAGCCGGAAATGACCAAAATTCGGGAAAAATTCAAAAATGACAAGGAGCGCCTCAATCGGGAGATAATGACCCTTTATAAGGAAAAAAAGGTCAACCCTCTTGGCGGCTGTCTCCCCATGGTCATTCAAATCCCCGTTTTTTTCGCCCTCTATAAAGTCCTCCTTCACAATATCGATTTGCGACACGCACCCTTCTTCTTGTGGATTACCGATCTTTCCGTGAAGGACCCTTTTTATATCACCCCTCTGATCATGGGGGCGACCATGTTCATTCAACAGAAGATGACACCGACCTCCATGGATCCGAAACAGGCGAAGCTGTTCATGCTGATGCCCGTGGTTTTCACTTTTATGTTTCTTAACTTCCCTGCTGGTCTAGTTCTTTACTGGCTGGTCAACAACCTCCTTACAATTCTCCAGCAGTACAGGATCAATCGCCCCGCCTGATAGACGCCGGAGAGGACGATTTTTTATTCCTGGGGCCCTTGACGGAAGATACTGTTTTTCGAGATAATTTGACTTATGCTTTTTAAATCACTCTCCCCGCCGGAATGTTCCGGCGGGGAGTTGCCATTCAACCATTTTTTATATTTGGACTCAAGATGGTGATGGGCAATACAGCAATACAAAGGTGGCGCTTGTGCATATATTGAGCGAGGAGACGATCGTTGCCCCCGCCACGGCCATGGGGGAGGGAGGAGTAGGTATTATCCGTCTTTCCGGCAATGCCGCAGAAGAGACTCTTTCGCGCTTTTTCAGACCTACGTGCCCCGTATCCCGATTTACGTCCCATCGCCTCTATCACGGGCGAATCTATGACAATAATCAGGTTTTTCTCGACGAGATCATGGCGGTGGTTATGCGACAACCCCACTCCTATACGCGGGAGGATGTGGTCGAAATTCATTGTCATGGCGGGACCATGGTTGTGCGGCGCATTCTTGATCTCCTTGTAGATAGCGGTCTTCGTCTCGCTCGACCCGGAGAATTCACTCTCCGAGCCTTTCTCAATGGTCGCATCGACCTCGCCGAAGCCGAAGGGGTGATCGACCTTATTCGCGCCCGCTCAGAGTCCGCTTGTAGCGTGGCACTGCAGCAGATGGAAGGCGGTCTGTCCCGGACCATCTACCGTTTTCGTGACGGCATCATGAACCTCCTTGCCGAGATCGAAGCTCAAGTTGACTTCCCCGAAGAAGATCTCGACTTTCAGGACCAGGAAAGAATCCTTCAGGCAGGGCGAGTTCTGATGTCCGAAATGGATGGACTCCTGTCCACCTTCGACAGTGGTCGGATTCTCCGTGAGGGGCTCTCCATTCTGATTCTCGGTCGCCCCAATGTGGGGAAAAGCTCCCTTCTCAATGCCCTGCTCGGTGAGTCCCGCGCCATTGTCACGACGGTTCCAGGCACCACCAGGGATACCCTCGAAGAGAGTTTCGTTCTCGGCGGGATTCCCCTGAGGATTGTTGACACTGCGGGCGTGCGGATCACCGATGATCCTGTGGAGGCGGAAGGGGTTCGCCGCGCCCGCGCCCGCATCCCCTCCGCCGACCAGATCCTTCTTGTCGTCGACGGCAGCCTTGCCCTTACCGAGGAAGACCACGGGGTCCTGTCCGCCTGTCATGGCCGCAACCTGCTCCTGGTGGTCAATAAGGGTGACCTGGAGCAAACCCCCCTCTCTGGTAGTTTTGCCGCGTTGCCCCGGGTGCGTATTTCTGCGCACACAGGGGAGGGTCTCGAGTTGTTGCGGGACACCATTGTCTCCCGCTTCCTGGGCAATTCCTCCGGGGAGGGTCGGGAGTCGATTCTTCTTTCCGACCGGCGGCACAGGGAGGCATTGGTTCGCGCCCGCGGAGCCCTTGGCAACTTCTTCGCCGCCGTTGAACGACAGGCTCCCGGCGAGCTTCTTTCTGTTGATTTGCGAGAAGCCCTGCAGTCCTTGGGAGAAATTACCGGAGAAACCACCCCGGAAGACATACTCGAGTTGATCTTTGCCAAGTTCTGTATTGGAAAGTAGAGTTTTGTTTCACGTGAAACAATTGTTCAAGGGTTTGTATTTTAAGGTAAATTCACGTCATTGATGGTTTGTTGCAGTTTTTATCGGAATGGGCGATGTCGAATTACGGGAAACATTATCAGGTGATTGTCGTCGGCGCAGGTCATGCCGGCTGTGAGGCCGCTCTCGCCGCCGCACGGATGGGCTGTTCGACGCTGCTGCTGAACATGAGCCTCGACGCCGTGGCTCAGATGTCCTGCAACCCTGCTATCGGTGGTTTGGCCAAGGGTCATCTTGTGAGGGAGATCGACGCCCTCGGTGGCGAAATGGGGAGAAATATAGACGCTACGGGTATCCAGTTTCGTGTCCTGAATACAAAAAAGGGCCCGGCAGTTCGGGCATCCAGGGCGCAGGCTGATCGCTACCTCTATGCATCGCGAATGAAAGGGGTCGTCGAACGCCAGGTGCGGCTCGATCTGAAGCAGGGAGCCGTGGCGAATCTCCTGCTCGAAGGGGATCGTGTGGCCGGGGTGACTACGAGGGACGGCGTGGTTTACAATGGTGACACGGTGGTATTGACCACCGGAACATTCATGCGGGGCCTGATCCACGTCGGGCTCAGCCACTACCCGGGAGGGAGGGCGGGGGAGCCGCCATCCGAGGGGTTGTCCGATTTTTTGCGCGGAATCGGATTGGAGGTCGGGCGGTTGAAGACGGGTACGCCGGCGCGGCTCAACGCCGGGTCCATTGATTTTACTCTTCTCGAACCGCAGTACGGGGATGATCCTCCTCGACCATTTTCGGCGGACACGACCCGGATCGAGGGCCGGCAGCTGCCCTGTCATATCACCTATACCCGACAAGAGACCCACGAAATCATCCGGGCCAACCTCGACCGCTCCCCCCTTTACAGCGGGGTGATTGAGGGAGTGGGTCCGCGCTATTGTCCCTCTATTGAGGACAAGGTCGTCCGTTTCCCGGAAAAAAATCAGCATCAGGTCTTTCTCGAACCGGAAGGTCTGACCAGTACCGAAATCTATCCTAACGGTTTATCCACATCCCTTCCCCCGGACGTTCAGCTCGCCTTTCTCCGGACTATTCCCGGCCTCGAGAAGGCTGAAATCATGCGTCCGGGATATGCCATCGAATACGATTACATCAATCCGGATCAGCTCCATCCGACCCTGGAAACCAAGGAGATCCGTGGGCTCTTTCATGCCGGTCAGATCAATGGCACATCCGGCTATGAGGAGGCCGCTGCCCAGGGTTTGGTCGCCGGGATCAATGCCGCCCGCAGGGTGCAAGGAAGAGAACCGGTGATCATCGGCCGGGATCAGGGGTATGTCGGCGTGTTGATCGACGATCTGGTCAATCTCGGCACCTCGGAACCCTACCGGATGTTTACCTCCAGGGCCGAATACCGCCTGCTGTTGCGTGAGGATAATGCCGACCAGCGCCTGACCGAGCTCGGATACCGCATCGGCCTGGTCACCGGCGAGCGCTGGGAACGCTATTGCGCAAAGATGGAGGAGTTGAAGGTCGGTCAGGATCGTCTCCGGAAGGTCCGAATCGGCGCTTCGGCACAGGAGGCGGTCACCCGTCTCGGTTTGAATGACCTAAAAAATGGTGCCTCGCTCGAAGAACTCCTTCGCCGGCCGGATCTCTCCATCGATAACCTCCTTTTTCTCGATGAAACCCTTTCCGGTCTCTCCGGCCCCGTTCTCGAGCAACTCGAAATCGCAACCAAATATGCAGGATATATCGACCGTCAACTGGAACAGGTGGCCCGCTTTCATCGTACGGAAGGGGTTTCCATTCCCCCGGATTTTGATTACGCTGCCGTTTCCGGCCTTACTGCCGAGGTCAGGGAAAAGCTCCGAAAAGGGCGGCCGATGACCCTCGGTCAGGCTTCAAGGATTCCCGGCGTCACCCCGGCGGGGATCGCCATTCTCTCTGTCTGTCTGCGCCGGAGGTAGGATGAAGGGCTCACCACTGTTGCAAGGGCTACTCTCTGAGTTGGGAATCGCCCTTGGGGCAGAGACCGAGGAGAAGTTGCTGGCCTTTCTCGACGGTTTGCTGCACTGGAACAAAAAGGTCAATTTGACCGCCATCACCGAGCCTCAGGCGGCCATCGAAAAACACCTGGTCGATTCACTGACCCTCCTGCCGCTTCTGAATGGCGGGGAGCGGCTCCTCGATCTCGGGTCGGGGGGGGGACTTCCGGCGATTCCCTTAAAGATTGCCTGTCCCGGACTGCAGGTGCTGTCGGTCGATGCGGTGGAGAAAAAAATCGCTTTTCAGCGCCATATCGCCCGGCACCTGAACCTGAAAAATTTTCAGGCCCATCATGGTCGGGCCGAGTCTCTGCCGGACAATCCACTCTGGGCCGGCGGCTTCGATCTGGTGGTTTCTCGGGCCTTTACCGCCCTCCCGGCCTTTGCCCTCCTGGCGCTTCCCTGTCTGGCTCCCGGGGGGAGAATTGTGGCCATGAAAGGGGGCGATGGAGTGCGGGAACTGACGGAGGGATTGGATGTTATCGCCCGGCTCGGGCTGGAGTGCAGCGAGGTTCGGTCTCTGCATTTGCCCGCATCCGACTCGACTCGAACTCTGATCGTCCTGGTGCGCCGAAACTAGGCGACGAACCACTAGATATGGGGTGTTGAAGTGCTCGAAATACAAGATATCCCAACCTGTTAGCCGGTCCTTTTTTGACCCCCTTTTTCCTTTTCAGAGACACCGGGAATGTGGTAGTCTTTGCCCCCTGTCAAGGTTAAAGGAGAGAGCCCATGGGCCAGATTATTGCCATTGCCAACCAGAAGGGTGGCGTGGGGAAAACGACGACGGCGGTTAATCTATCCGCTTCCCTGGCAGCCGCCGAAAAGCGGACCCTGCTGGTCGATATGGACCCTCAGGCCAATTCCTGCAGTGGCGTCGGCCTCGACAAGGGGAAGCAGGAATTGACCATCTACAATGCTCTCCTCGGCGAAGTGAACGCTCAGGATATCATTGTCCACACCGACCTCAAACATCTGGATATCCTGCCAGCCAATACCGACCTGATCGGCGCCGAAATTGAACTGGTGACGGCCATGGCCAGGGAGTTGAAGCTGCAGGGGGTACTCGCTTCGATTCGCGACCAGTACGACTATATCATCATCGATTGTCCGCCCTCCCTCGGGCTTCTGACCGTGAACGCCCTGACCGCCGCCGATGCCGTCCTGATCCCCCTGCAGTGCGAATTTTACGCCATGGAGGGGATGAGTCAGTTGATGAACACCATCCGACTGATCCAGAAGGAACTCAACCCCCGTCTGAAGATTCGGGGGATACTGTTGACCATGTTCGACGGCCGGAATAATCTGTCTCATCAAGTGAGCGAGGGAATCCGCCAGCATTTTGACGACCTGGTTTTTCAGGCTGTCATCCCGCGCAACGTCCGGCTTTCCGAGGCCCCGAGCCACGGACTGCCGGTCCTTCTCTATGACATCACCTCCCGCGGTGCCACTGCATACCTTGAACTGGCTAAAGAAATCATCGAGATGGGGAACTGATCATGGCAAAAAGACCCGCGCTGGGCAAGGGGATCGGCGCTCTGCTGAATTCTGCCACCCAGGAGGGAGGGAAGAAATATTTTCTCTGCCCCATCGAAGAATTAAAACCCCACAGCAATCAGCCGCGCAAGAACTTCAATGATGAAAAGATGGCGGAACTGGTGGCCTCCATCCAGGCCAAGGGGGTGATACAACCCCTTGTCGTGCGTCGGGTGGACGATCATTACCAGATCATCGCCGGAGAGCGTCGCTGGCGCGCCTCGCAGAAGGCCGGATTGCGGGAAATTCCCGTGGTCATTCAGGATGTCTCGGAGGATTGGGCCCTGGAGATGGCCCTGATTGAAAATATCCAGCGCGAGGACCTCAATCCCATAGAAGAGGCGATGGCTTATCAGAACCTGATGGACGGTTTTGACCTTTCTCAGGAGGAGGTGGCGCGCCGGGTCGGTAAAGACCGCTCCACGGTCGCCAACTCCCTGCGCCTGCTGCGTCTTCCCGAGCGGGTCCGTGAGGATGTGATGGTCGGCAATCTGAGTATGGGCCATGCTCGGGCTCTCCTCGCATTGGAAGTGGTCGAGGATATACTCGAGGCGCGCGACCAAGTGGTCCAGAAAAGGCTTTCGGTCCGCGAGACCGAGGCTCTGGTTAAAAAGATTAAGAGTTTCGGTAGTTTTCCCAAAGTTAAAGGAAAAAAGGAGACCGATCCCGAACTGGTCCATCTAGCCGGGGAACTGAAGCGGGCTCTTGGAACCCAGGTCAAAATCACCCCCCGCGGCAAGGGGGGGCGCATCGAAATTTCCTATTTCAATCCCCAGGATCTGGATCGTCTTCTGGAGGTCCTCGGTGTATCTTCGAACGAGTTGGCATAAGGCACGGTGTCTCCCATGTTTGGCAGGAAGGACAAAAACGTAATGAAAAAAGAAACACCATTGGCGAAAAGTGAAATCAAGGCGTTCCTCGGCCCCGGCAGTCAGTTTGAAGGGAAGTTGCTATTCGACGAAATAGTTCGCATCGACGGATCTTTTCGTGGCGAGGTGACTTCGAAAGACACCCTGATCGTCGGCGAGGCCGCCGACATCGAGGCGGAGGTCATAGTCGGCACCCTGATCCTCAGCGGCCGCTTCAAAGGCAACATCAAGGCGGCCACCAAGGTGGAACTCCGTGCTCCCGCCCAGGTTCAGGGGACGATTGAAACCCCGCTGCTGGTGGTGGAGGAGGGGGTCCTGCTCAACGCCACCCTGACCATGAACCGTGGTGGTCGCCCCGGCGAACCGCCGGTCAAAAAATAATCCCCGGTTCCAGCGTGGCCCGGTGGTGAATTTTTGCCATTGAGGCCAGGGGGAAAACAAATGTCCCTTGACACAAAAAGCCCTATATGGTAGCTATTCGCATCTTTTGCCCGAATGAGGCAATTTTTTAATCCCGCAAATCTTTGTATACAGTATACCGACTTCGCAGGTATAAACACCTGCGGATGTGACGAGGTGCCGAAGTGATCAGTATCGATTGGACCCTAGGTCTGCAGTTCATCAATTTTGTGGTGCTCATGCTGGCGTTGAATGTCATTCTCTACCGCCCGCTGCGCCGGGTGATGCAACAGCGAAAAGAAACCGTCGACGGCTCGTACCAGAAGGCGAAATCGCTCGAGGGGGCCATCGATGAAAAGATGGCACATTATCAGGACCAACTGCAGCAGTCCAAGCTCAAGGGGAATCAGGAAAAGAACGAACTTCGCAGCCAGGCTCATACCGAGGAAGGGGCGATTCTCTCCGCAGCCCGTGCCACGGCGACGGAGTATATGGATTCGATAAAGGTGAAGGTCGCCAGCGAGGCCGACCGTGCCCGCCAGGCCCTCAAGGCCGAAACGGAGGCATTGGCAGGCCAGATTGCCTCCAAGGTTCTCGGAAGGGGGCTGCAATGACCATCTGCAGGGATATGAAAATGAAAAAAGGAAAACTGGCCGTTCTCGCCACCGTCGCCTTCTTTGCTCTGGCCAGCGCCGCCCTTGCTGCGGGGGGTGGAGAGGGACATCATGTCGACAGCGGCGTACTGCTGAAGGATTTTCTTTACCGCTGCTTCAACTTTGCCGTGACTTTCGGTATTCTCGCCTATTTCATTACCAAGCCGATCCGCAAAGGGCTGGCTGGCCGCCGGGAGGGGATTGCTCAGACTCTCGCTCAGGCCGAGACTGCCCGGCAGGAGGCCGAGGCCAAGTTCGCCGAATACGATGGCAAACTGGCCAAAGCTTCAGCGGAAATCGAGGAGATCTATGCCGAAATCCGTCGCGAGGGGGAGCTGGAGCGGGAGAAGATTCTCCTCAATGCCAGGGAGATGGCAGAGAAAATCAAGCAGGAGGCGGAAAAGACCGCCGCCCATGAGGTGACCAAGGCTTGTTCCGAGCTGCGCCAGGAAACGGCCAGATTGGCTGTAAGTATCGCCGAAAACCTGCTCAAAGAGGATTTTACAGCTGATGACAACACCCGGCTGGTCAACGAATATATGCACAAGGTGGGAGAATTAAATTGAGTAACAGCGCGATATCCAGGAGGTATGCTCAGGCCCTGGTGAACCTGGGTGCCGAACAGAAGACGGTGGAACTCTTTGGAGATGAACTGGCGCAGGTCGGGTCCGTCCTCGAGGGGGAAGACCAGCTGCGGCTCATTCTTGAATGCCCCACCTTCGCCACGGAAAAGAAGGCAGTCATCCTGTCGGAAATTTACGATGCGATGAAGCTTTCCAAAGGCATCCGGAATTTTCTCGGTCTCCTTCTGACCAAGGATCGACTCAAGTACCTCTCTGAAATCGAGGGGGACTACCGCAGGCTCGCCGATGAACTCTCGGGTGTCGTGAGGGCGCAGATTACCTCCGCGGTCGAGCTCAATCAGGGCCAGTTTCGGGAGATCCAGTCAGGCCTTGAGAAACAGACCGGAAAGAAAGTCGAATTGAAGGTGCAGCTCGACCCTTCCCTGATCGGCGGCATCCAGGCCGAAATCGGCGGGAAGGTCTTTGACGGCAGCATCAAAACTCAGCTGAAACGGATTGAAGATACCTTAAAGAAGGGGTGAGATCGTCTTATGGAAATCAGGGCAGAAGAAATCAGCGCAATAATCAAGAAGCAGATTGAGAATTTCGGTCGCGAAGTCGAAGTCAGCGAGACTGGAACCATCATCTCCGTCGGGGACGGCATTGCCCGCATCCACGGTCTCGATCGGGCCATGGCCGGCGAACTCCTCGAGTTCCCTGGCGGCATCATGGGCATGGTCCTCAACCTCGAGGAGGACAATGTCGGTGCGGCTCTCCTCGGCGACTGCCACCATATCAAGGAAGGGGACACGGTCAAGCGCACCGAGCGCATCGTTCAGGTTCCCGTCGGCGAAGCCCTGATCGGCCGCGTCGTCAACGGTATCGGTATTGCCATCGACGGCCAGGGGGAGATCGCGACCGACACCTACCGTCAGGTCGAGATCAAGGCCCCGGGAATTGTCGCCCGTAAATCGGTTCATGAACCGATGCAGACCGGCCTCAAGGCCATTGACGCCATGGTCCCCATCGGTCGTGGCCAGCGCGAATTGATCATCGGCGACCGCCAGACCGGGAAGACAGCCGTCGCCACCGATACCATCATCAATCAGAAGGGGCAGGGAGTCATCTGCATCTATGTCGCCATCGGCCAGAAACGCTCTACGGTGGCCCAGGTGGTTGACAGGCTCAAGCACCACGGCGCCATGGACTACACCATCGTCGTTTCCGCCAGTGCCTCCGACCCGGCTCCTCTTCAGTTTATTTCCCCCTACACCGGCGTCACCATGGGTGAGTACTTCCGTGATATCGGCAAGCATGCCCTGATCATCTACGATGATCTCTCCAAACAGGCCGTCGCTTACCGCCAGCTTTCTCTCCTCCTGCGCCGTCCCCCGGGACGCGAAGCCTACCCCGGCGACGTCTTTTACCTTCACAGCCGCCTTCTCGAGCGGGCCTGCAAGCTCAACGACGAACTCGGCGCCGGCAGCCTGACCGCCCTGCCGATCATCGAGACCCAGGCCGGAGACGTTTCCGCTTATATCCCGACCAACGTCATCTCCATCACCGACGGTCAGATCTTCCTCGAAACGGACCTTTTCTATTCCGGTGTTCGTCCTGCCATCAACGTCGGTCTCTCCGTTTCCCGTGTCGGCGGAAGCGCCCAGATCAAGGCGATGAAGCAGGTCGCCGGCACCTTGCGTCTGGCCCTGGCTCAGTACCGCGAGATGGCCGCTTTCGCCCAGTTCGGTTCCGACCTCGATGCTGCAACCCAGCGTCAGCTCGCCCGCGGCGCCCGTCTGGTGGAAATTCTCAAGCAGGGACAATACCAGCCTCTCCCCGTAGAGAAGCAGGTTGTGGTCATCTATGCCGCCAACAACGGCTTTATCGACCAGTACGAAGTTAACGACATCTGTCGCTACGAGTCGGAACTCCTCTCCTTTCTGGAGACCAAGCAGGGGCAGCTGCTGACCGATCTGCGCGAGAAAAAGGCGATCGACGCCGATCTCGACGGCCGCATCAAGGCAGCCCTTGAGGATTTCAAAGGGCAGTTCGCGACCGCATAAACCGCAAGCAAAGGTAAGGACAGATGGCAAATCTGAAGGATATAAAGAAGCGAATCAGCTCGGTAAAAAATACCCAGCAGATCACCAAGGCGATGAAGATGGTTTCCGCCTCCAAGCTCCGGCGAGCCCAGGGCGCCGTGGTCGCGGCCCGACCTTATGCCGACAAGATGCTCGACGTCCTCTCCAGTCTTGCTGCCAGAGAGGACACCAGCGCTCACCCCCTTCTTCAGGAACGGGGGATGGGACGGGCCCTGGTGGTGCTGATGACGGCCGACCGCGGACTGTGCGGCGGCTACAACGGCAACGCCTCCAAGGGCGCAGAGCGTTTCATCCGCGCCAACAGCGAGGGGTTCGAGGGGTATGATCTTCTGATCATCGGCCGCAAGGGGAAAGAGCTTCTTAAAAACCGACCCGGGCTGAACATCGCCAAGGTTTACGAGAACATCACCGGCAGCATTACCTACAGCACTGCGGCCCTTCTCGGCCAGGAGATCGTCGAGGGGTACATCGGCGACAGATATGATGCCGTCTTTCTGGTCTATAACGCTTTCCGTAGCGCCATCTCCCAGGAAGTAACCATCGATAAACTCCTTCCCATCGTCCCGAAGACGATCGAAGAAGGGGAGCAGGTAACCGAATACCTCTATGAGCCCAATCGCGGCGAGGTTCTCGCGCAGCTGTTGCCGAAACATGTCGAGGTGCAGGTCTTCCGGGCTCTGCTCGAATCGGTGGCCTCCGAACTCGGCGCCCGGATGAGTGCCATGGACAGTGCCAGCAAGAACGCGGCGGAAATGATCGGCAAGCTGACGCTGCAGTACAACAGGGCGCGTCAGGCAGCGATCACCAAGGAGCTGATGGAAATCATCTCCGGATCCGAATCCATCAAGTAACAACCCGAACGATGATCCACACCTGGTGAGGGGTGGGAAAAAAGGAGGAATGGTTCATCATGAATAAAGGAAAGATCACTCAGGTTATCGGCCCCGTCGTCGACGTGGAATTCGAGGCCGGTAAACTCCCCGAGATTTATTACGCTCTGAAAATCACCAACCCCTCCCTCGGTGAAGGCGAATGGAACCTGGTCGTCGAGGTTGCCCAGCACCTTGGCGAGAATACGGTCCGGGCCATCGCCATGGACTCCACCGACGGTCTGGTCCGCGGTCAGGAGGTTCTGGACACCGGCAAGCAGATCCTTATGCCTGTCGGTCGCGGCACCCTGGGGCGCATCCTTAACGTCGTCGGCGAGCCCGTGGACGAGATGGGTCCGGTCAAGACCGATAAAAACTGGGAAATCCATCGTCCGGCCCCTGACTTCATCGACCAGTCGACCAAGGTTGAGGCCTTCGAAACCGGAATCAAGGTCGTCGACCTTCTTGCTCCCTATGCCCGTGGCGGCAAGATCGGCCTCTTCGGCGGTGCCGGTGTCGGTAAAACCGTTCTGATCATGGAACTGATTCACAACATCGGCAAGCAGCATGGTGGCTTCTCGGTCTTCGCCGGCGTTGGCGAGCGGACGCGCGAAGGAAATGACCTGTGGCACGAGATGAAGGAGTCGGGAGTTCTTGAAAAGACCGCCCTGATTTACGGCCAGATGAACGAGCCCCCCGGAGCCCGCGCCCGCGTCGCCCTTTCGGCCCTGACCGTCGCCGAATATTTCCGCGAGGAGGAAGGCCAGGACGTCCTTCTCTTCATCGACAATATTTTCCGTTTCACCCAGGCCGGTTCGGAAGTTTCGGCCCTTCTCGGCCGTATCCCCTCGGCCGTCGGTTACCAGCCGACCCTGTCCACCGAAATGGGTGAACTCCAGGAGCGGATCACCACCACGCACAAGGGTTCCATCACTTCGGTTCAGGCCATTTATGTTCCCGCCGACGACCTGACCGACCCGGCTCCGGCGACGGCCTTCGCCCATCTCGATGCGACAACCGTTCTCTCCCGGCAGATCGCCGAACTCGGGATTTATCCCGCCGTCGACCCCCTCGACTCCACCAGCCGCATCCTCGATCCCCAGGTCGTCGGCGAGGAGCATTACAAAATCGCCCGTGACGTTCAGTATGTTCTGCAGCGTTACAAGGACCTCCAGGACATCATCGCCATCCTCGGCATGGACGAACTCTCCGAGGAGGACAAGCAGGTCGTGGCCCGGGCCCGCAAGATTCAGCGCTTCCTGTCCCAGCCGTTCCACGTGGCCGAGGTTTTTACCGGATCTCCCGGCAAATATGTCGAACTCAAGGACACCATTCGCGGCTTTCAGGAAATCGTCGAAGGCAAGCACGACGACCTTCCCGAGCAGGCCTTCTACCTGGTGGGCACCATCGAGGAGGCCATTGAAAAGGCCAAGAAGCTGGCGGCCTGATAGACGAAGCAACGGCGGGTCCTGACGGGCCCGCCATCGCGCCAAAGGACGTTCGTAATGGCAGAAAAGCTCAGACTGGAAATGGTCACACCCTACAAGAAAGTTCTCTCCCAGGAGGTCGATGAGATCGTCGCACCTGGCGTCATCGGCGAGTTCGGTGTACTTCCCGGGCATACTCCCATGTTGACAACCCTCAAGATCGGCGAGCTGACCTATCGTCAGGGTGCCGAGTACTATCACGTCGCCGTGAACTGGGGGTACGTCGAGGTGGAAAACGATACCGTGACCGTGCTGGTGGAAACGGCCGAGCCGGCCGATGAAATCGACCTCGATCGGGCCAAGCGGGCACTCGGCCGCGCCGAGGAGGCTCTCAAGCGCCTCGGACCGGAGGACAAGGAATTCATCGTCATGCAGGCCGCACTCGAACGGGCCATGATAAGGATAATGGTGGCCGGGCGTAAGGCCCAGCGCGGCCACTGAGCGTCAAGCACGAGACAAGAAGAAGCAAAAGGGGCGGACCTGAAGGTCCGCCCCTTTTTTCTGTTCTTGTTTTCCGGTTAATCCCGGGAGGTTCGAAGCGTGAAATGGAAAAGAGTCGAGGTATCGAAACGGATGGCCTGTTCCGGGCGATCAGTGTCCCCGTTCTTCAAGGAGCTGTGATAGCTTCTGCTCGACTATGGTGAGGTGTTCCACCATCCTCAGCCGGGCCTCCTCGGGCTCCCTGCGGGCGATGGCGTCGACGATTGCCTCGTGTTGCCGGAGCAGGAGTTCGGCATACCCCTCCTTGCGGTAAAATTCGAAAAGGGCCACCTCGATGGTTGCCTTGAACAGACCATGGATGGTGTTGAGGACGTGTTGCTGGATGGTGTTGTGGCTGGCGGCAGTAATGGTGTAGTGGAAGCGGGTATCGATGTCGGCACCCCAGCCACCCGAAGGGACTTTTTTCCGCATCTCTTCGAGGAGAGCGCGAAGCTCGGCAATCTCTTCTTCGGTTGCGTTCCTGGCGGCGAGATAGGAGGACCACCCCTCAAGCCCCATGCGGACTTCGGCGAGTGCATGAAGCAGGTTGGGGTCGCGTTCGACAAGATTGCTCAGGGGGTCGGCAAGGGCTTTGTCGGCGACGGAGCGTACGTAGGTCCCACCGCCCTGGCGGGATTCCACAAGTCCCAGCGCCTCGAGAACCATGATCGCCTCGCGGACCGAGGGACGGCTGACGCCAAGGGCCGTGGCGAGATCCCGCTCGGAGGGGATACGTTCGCCGGGTTTAAGTTGTCCCTGGGAGATGTGCTGGATGATCTGTTCGACGATTTCTTCGGAAATCTTTTTTGGCCGGATCGGTTTGAACATGGTGGTCATGCCATTTCCCCTCTTGGCGTAGTGGTATGACCAGGTATCTAGCATGCCGGGGGGAAAAGGTCAAGTGACGGAAGTCGTTCCCGAGTGTTATAATCTGCGATCATGAGCCGAGCCATTATACATCTCGATATGGATGCCTTTTTCGCGGCGGTGGAGCAGTGCGACTTTCCTGAATTGCGGGGGAAACCGGTCATTGTCGGCGGCAGCCCGGAACGAGGGGTGGTGTGCGCCTGTTCCTATGAAGCCCGTCCCTTCGGGGTTCGGTCCGCCATGGGGATGTCCAGGGCATTGCGCCTCTGCCCCCAGGCGCAGGTCCGCCCGGTGAGGATGGATCGGTATCGGGAGGTTTCCCGAGCCGTTTTCGCCATTTTCCGCCGATACACCGACCGTATCGAGCCGCTGTCCATCGACGAAGCCTTTCTCGATGTCACCGGTTGTGAACGGCTCCTCGGCGGGCCTGTGGAGATCGCCACCAGGATTCGCCGCGAGGTTCGGGAACAAATCGGCCTGGTGGTAAGCGCCGGGATCGCACCCAACAAGCTCCTGGCCAAACTCGCATCCGAAGAGGGGAAACCAGACGGTCTCTACGCCATCCGGAAAGAGGATATCGAGCCCTTTTTGCTCTCCCTCCCCGTCGGCCGCCTCTGGGGAGTCGGTCCCGTCGCCTCCCGGCGCCTGGAGAATGGCGGAATCAAAACCGTGGCCGACCTGCGTTCCCTTTCCCGCAAACATCTAGAGCATCAGTTCGGGTCCTTCGGCCCGACCCTCTTCGAAATGGCCCGGGGGCACGACGATCGGGAGGTGATGGCCGGCGGCGCAGCCCAGTCTGTCGGTCATGAAGAAACCTTCGATTGCGACCTTTGGCAGCCGGAGGATATGGAGCGGGAACTGCTGGGCATTGCCGAGAGGGTCGCCCGCCGCCTTCGGCGCCTGGGATTCAACGGACGTTGCATTACTCTCAGGGTCAAGTATTCAGACCATATTTCGGTGACCAGGAGCCACACCCTGGACCGTGGGGAGGAGAGCTCCGGTGAAATCCACAGGATCGCCGTCGATCTGCTCCACCGGACCGAGGCTGGGAGGCGGGCGGTGCGTCTTCTCGGTATCACCCTGAGCCAGCTCGGTCCGCGAGGGTCGGGACAGGGGGATCTCTTCGAAGAGGACGACAGACGGCGCCGGGAGACATTGAATCGGACCCTCGACGGCTTGCAGGAGCGATTTGGTGAACGGGGAGTTTGCCGAGGTTCGCTCCTTGCGACTCTCGGGAGCAAGAACGAAAGCGACGGCGGCCAGGGGGCGTAGCAGGGTCTCGGGGGTCTGCGCCACAAGAGGGTCTGCAGCCCGAAGGGTCCGGGCGAAGCGACATCGACTCGCCGGGAAAACCAGCGAATAGAGTCCTCCGGGATTAAGATCCAAGAGGGGGAGTCAGGCCTCGCCGGTTGAGCCGCCGGCAATATTTTCCAGATTCTGGGTTGCCGTCGGCTCGCCGAGGGTGATGAGAACATCCCCGGCCTCGATGAGGATGGACGGGGGAGGGTTGAACAGCATCTGGCCGTCGACCTTCTTGATGCCGACAATGATGATGCCGAGGTCGCGGCGGATCCCCGAGGTCACCAGCGTCTTGTTGACCAGGGAGGATTTGAGGGTGACCCGGATTTCTTCGAGTTGCAATTCAAGATTGCGGCTGGCGGTGGCGATCTCGATGAAATCAACCACCGAAGGACGGAGGATCGCCTGGGCCATCCTGCTGGCCCCGATGGTATAGGGGGAAACGACCTTGGTCGCACCGGCGCGGCGCAGCTTCTTTTCCGAACCCTCTTCCCCGGAGCGGGCAAGGATGAAGAGATCGGGGTTTAGGCCCCTGGCCGTAAGGGTAATATAGACGTTTTCCGTGTCGGAGGTCACAGCGGTAATCAGCCCCTTGGCGCGGCGGATGCCGGCGGCAATCAGGGTGTCGTCGTCGGTGGCGTCGCCGCGCACGTAGAGCACTCCGTCGCTTGCCAGTTTTTCCACCAGGGTCGGGTCCTTTTCCACGACGACGAAGGGTAGAGGGCGGGCATGGAATTCCTTGCAGATGAGGGTCCCGATCCGCCCGTAGCCGCAGATGATGTAATGCCCCTGGAGCTTGCTGATCTGATTTTCCAACTTCTTCCTCCCGAGAATGAGCCGCAGTTGTCCCTCGACCATGAACTGGACGAGACTCCCCACCGCATAGGCGATAATCCCGGCGCCAAAAATAATCAGGGCGATGGTGAAGGCTTTTCCCTGGTCGGAGAGATCGTGGACCTCGCGGAAGCCGACGGTGGCCAGGGTAATGACCGTCATGTAGAGGGCTTCGAAGGGGGTCCAGCCCTCGATGAGGGTGTACCCCAGGGTGCCGCAGCCGACGACAACGACAAGAATCGACAGGGAAAAACGCAGATGGCGGACCGGATCCATAAATTATCTGTCCCGTGTGAGAGTGGAGATAGTATCGATGTGCAGGTAAAAAATCAAGGAGATATGGTGACTTGGCTCGTGGTCTCCGAAGAGAAAAATCTTGACATGATATGTATACTGTATACAATTTGACCCAAATCTACTCCATGGAGAAACCAGCTTGCGAAAAAAGCCGATCGAACGCCACCAGACCCTGCGTGAGAAGATACTGGAAACAATACGCGAAGCGATTCTCAAGGGTTCGCTCAAGCCGGGTGAGAAGGTGGCCGAGCCCGAACTTGCCGAGCGCTTCGGGATCAGCCGCACCCCGATTCGGGAGGCCTTTCGGCAACTGGAGTCGGAGGGATACCTGACCGTCATCCCTCGCAAGGGGGCGGTGGTGACGTCCCTCTCGGAACGGGATGTCGAGGAGTTTTATGCCATCAAAAGCATTCTCGAAGGGTATGCCGCGCGCATTGCCGCAGAACAGCTTACCGATCGGGACATTGAACGTCTCGAGGGGATCAATAATCGGCTGGAACAACTCGCCCGCGACGGCGATGTGAAAACTTTTTTCCGTGTGCACAACGAGTTCCACGAACTCTTCATTCGTGCGGCGGGCAATGAAAAGCTCTTCGATCTGATCAGTCACCTGATGATGAAGTTCAACCGGCCGCGTATGGCCTCCCTGGCGTTGCCGGGGAGGATGGAGATTTCCGTTCAGGAGCACCACAAGATTATCGAAGCCTTCAAGAGCCACGACGGTGAGCGGGCAGACAACCTGGTGCGCAAGACCGCCGCCTATGGCGGACAGGTCCTGATCCAGAGTCTGGCCAAGGAAGAGGGGCGTCGCGTCGAAAAATCGGTGTTGAGACGATCCATCGACGTCTGATTCAAGTGAACAAAGTTCATCGGGGAGCAGGACCTGACCCGGCGCGCCCCTCTGGGCGCGCCGGGTTTTTCTTTGGGAGGGGGGTCAGCGGTCTTCCATGTCGAGTTTAAAGAAGTCACGGGCCCGGGGCTTCTTGTCGTCGATTGCGTAGCGGGTAGGAGCGGTCCCGGGGGCAAACACCTCGATGGTGGAGTCGGCGTTATCTTCGGGAGCCAGAAGGCCGGTCTGGGGATCGATGGCGCGGAATTCAATGGAGTCGGGAACGGGGAATTCCAGGGGTTCGAACTTTTCGACGGCCGTCGTCATGAAATCAACCCAGGCCGGGGCCGCCGCCTTGGAGCCTGTCTCGTCTTCGCCGAGAGGGCGCTCCTGATCGTAACCGACCCAGGAAACGGCAGCCAGTTGAGGGACATATCCGGCGAACCAGGCGTCCTTGAGGTCGTTTGTGGTGCCGGTCTTGGCGGCAACGGGTCGGTGCAGCGCCTTGGCGCGCCAGCCGGTGCCGTTTTGCACCACGCTCTCCATCAGGTTGGAAATCAGATAGGCCGTTTCCGGCGAGATCACCCGTTCGGGGGACTGGCGGATGAGTTTTTGCCCCGGGCCGATCCCCAGGGGAAAATCAGCGGGATCCGTCGATTCAATGACCAGGCCGTCCCGGTCGAGAATCCGGGTGATGTAGGTCGGGGCGAGACGGACGCCGCCATTGGCGAAGACGCTGTAGGCGGTGGCGAGTTCGAGTGGGGTCAGTGCCGAGGATCCAAGGGCCAAGGTCAGGTCCTTGTCCATCGGCGAGAGGACACCGAGCTTGTGAGCGTAGTTGGCGGCATAGCCGACGCCGATATCCTCGAGCACCCGGATGGTGATGACGTTGTGCGAGTGGGTCAAGGCGGTGCGCAGAGAGGTGGCGCCGTAGAACTTGTCGCCGTAGTTCTTCGGTTTCCATTCCGTTTCCTCCCCGGCGCCGGATGTTTCCTTGTAAATCAGGGGCGTATCGAGGAGGACGGTACCGGGAGTGTATCCCTTGTCGAGGGCGGCGGCGTAGATCAGCGGTTTGAAGGCCGAGCCGGGGAGACGGTGGGCCTGAATTACCCGGTTGAACTGGCTCTTGGTGAAATCGTACCCCCCGACCATCGCCTTGACCTCGCCGTTGCGAGGGTCGAGGGCGATCAGCGCCCCCTGGGCGAGGGGTTCCTGGTCGAGGGCCAAAAGGAGTGAGCCGTCGGGGAGCACCTCCTGGACCCGCACCTGGAGAACGGAGCCGATGGGGAGTTGCATGACGGAGGTAGGGGTGGCCGTGGCGGGTATGACGCGCAGAGACCCGGCCCAGCGGCTCAGGTCGGCAGGAATCTGTCCCCGGAAGGACCCGAGTTGCAGAGAGAGGCCTTCCTTGGTGGCCCCGGTCAGCAGGGCGTCGAAATAGGCACCGGCCACTGGCGGGGTCTCGCTGAGTGCCGATGTCTGCTCGGCGAGAAAGGTTTCGGCCTCTTCGCCGTGGAGGACCCTCACTGGTCCGCGGAAACCCTGGCGTTTGTCGTGAGCGCGCAGGTTTTCGCGGACGGCTCTTTGCGCCTGTTGCTGCATGGCGAGATTCATGGTGGTTTGAATCTCCAGGCCGGCGGTATAGAGGCGGTCCTCCCCGAAGGTATCCTCGAGGTAGCGGCGAACCTGTTCGGTGAAGTAGGCGGCTTCGGTGATGTGGGTATTGACCCGGGGATGAATGACCAGGGTCTCCGCCATGGCTGCGGTCGCCTGGTCGGTGGTGATGTACCCCTCTTCGACCATGCGGCCGAGAACGTATTTCTGACGCTCCTTGGCGCGATCCAGGTGGCGGTAGGGGGAGTAACGGCTCGGGGCCTGGGGAAGTCCGGCGAGGAGGGACATTTCGCCGAGAGTGAGGTCCTCGATGTTTTTGTCGAAATAATTCTCTGCCGCCGCCTGGACCCCGTAGGCACCGTGACCGAGATAGATCTGGTTGAGGTAGAGGTAAAGGATGTCGTCCTTGGAGAGTTTTTTCTCCATGCGCCTGGCGAGAATCGCTTCCTTGAATTTTCGCTCGAACTTCTTCTCCGGGGAAAGAAGGAGGCTTTTGGCCACCTGTTGGGTAATGGTGCTCCCCCCCTGGACGATCCCTCCGGCTTTCAGGTTCTTGAGGGCGGCGCGGAGAATGGAGAGGAGGTCGATCCCCTGATGCCGGAAAAAGTTGGAATCCTCGGCGGCGACGAAGGCCTCGATGAGTTGCCGCGGCATGGTGGCGACAGGGACGACAATGCGTCGTTCCTTGTAGAATTCGGCGATGACCGCTCCGTCCTCGCTGTAGACCCGGGTGATGATCGGCGGACGGTAGTCGGCCAGGGTATCGACGCGTGGCAGGGTGCCGGAAACATAGAGGTACGACCCGGCGAGGGTCAGAATTCCGACCAGGGCCAGGGCGCCCCCGGACAGCAGGAGGATGCGCAACGGCTTAGATAGAGACATGGTAGCTTAAGTGCTCCCTTGGGGAAAAAAACAATTAATACCACACTCCGGTGGAGGCCGGCAACCGTTTTGCCGTTTGCCGGCCTCCACCCCTGTGCTATAGTGACGGGGTAAAATTCCCCGGTTCGAATACACGTTTCCCCTCTCCGACGGAAGTTCCATGAGGGTCCGGGGCCGAGGTCACATCCACAGGAGATCGTCATTAATGAAAAAAACGCTGCTTCTTGTCTCCCTGATTGTTGTCTGCGGCTGGGGATGCACCATGTTCTCATCCTGGAAGTCGATACCCCCTCCCGGAGGGTGTGACAGCTGTCACACCCAGGCGATCAGTGCCAACTGGCAGCTGGCCTATGCTCCGGTGGCTCTCACGGACGAGACGGGAAAATATTCCTGGCAGACTCCCGCCGCAGTCATGCCGGGCGATTCCTCCCCGCTGGAGCAGCAGAAGGTGACGGAAGAGCGCTGTTTTCGCTGTCACAAGGGACCCGACAAGGCCCATGCCGAGCGCCAGGGGCGCTACCACCACTAGTCTGGCGCCCAGGGCCGGAACGAATTCCTCTTCCGCCCCGAAGAGGGTTTTTTGCCGGGGATTCCCGGTCAGGAGGCGTCATGTTCTGTCGCACCAAGATTGTCGCTACAATCGGTCCGGCCTGCGACTCGGAAGAAAGGTTGCGGGCACTGATGGAAGCGGGAGCCGAAGTCTTCCGACTCAACTTCTCTCACGGTGCCCAGGAGGGCAAAGGGGAGTTGATCCGGCGGATCCGCGAGATTTCCCGACTGCGCCAGCGGGCGGTGGCGATTCTCGGCGATCTGCAGGGTCCCAAGATCCGGGCCGGCCTGATGGACGGTGGTGAAGTCTTTTTGGCCACCGGCGAGGAGGTGACCATCACCACCCGGAACGTCCTGGGAACCCGCACCCTCATCCCGACCACTTATGACAAGCTCCCCGGCGATGTCCTGGCCGGCGACCGGATACTCCTCGACGACGGACTCCTGGAGCTTTCCGTTCTGGAGGTTTCCGGAGACGAGGTGCGCTGCCGGATCGTCGAGGGGGGGGTACTCAAGGACCGCAAGGGGATCAATCTCCCCGGGGTCAAGGTCTCGTCGCCGGCCCTGACCGCCAAGGACCGGGACGACCTGCAATTCTGTATCCGCGAGGGGATCGATTACGTCGCCCTCTCCTTTGTGCGCAGTGCGACCGATGTCCGGGAGTTGAGGGCTCTCCTGCAGGAGGCGGGGTCGGAGATCCGGATTATTTCCAAGATCGAGAAACCCGAGGCGGTGGCCGATTTCGACGCCATCCTTGAAGCCAGCGATGGAATCATGGTGGCCCGCGGCGACCTCGGCGTCGAGATGAGCCCGGAGAAGGTCCCCCTGATCCAGAAGGGGATCATCCGCAAATGCAACGCCGCAGGCAAGCCGGTGATCACCGCCACCCAGATGCTTGAGAGCATGATCGAGCATCCCCGGCCGACCCGGGCGGAAATCTCCGATGTGGCCAACGCCATTCTCGACGGCACCGATGCCGTCATGCTCTCGGCGGAGACCGCCTCGGGCAAATACCCCGTGGAGGCCGTTTCCGTCATGGTCCGGGTCGCCACGGACATCGAGAGGGATCCGACGCTTCACGAGGGTTATTATCACACGATTCCCCTGGTTCAGGGCTATCCCAGTCTTCCCGAGGCCATCGGTCAGGCCGCCTGCCGGGTGGCAGAAAGTACCGGCGCCGCTGCGATCCTGGCTTTTACCCAGACAGGGAGCACGGCGGCGCTGGTCGCCAAGTACCGGCCGGCGCTGCCGATCTATGCCGTCACCCCCTCGCAGCGGGTTCGTCGGCAGTTGGCCCTCTACGCCGGAGTCCGTTCGCTTCGCGTCGACATCGAGGGGGATACGGAGGCGCAGATTCGTGCGGTGGATGAAGCCGTTCTCGCCGCCGGAGTTTTGCAGCGAGGGGACGTGGTGGTGATCACCATGGGGAGTCCGGTCTCGGCGCCGGGGACCACCAACCTTTTGAAGGTTCACCGGCTGGGGACTGCGCCGTTCTACGAGGTCCACTAGCCCGCCGGGCCGCGCTGCGGCACCGGCTTGAATAAGGAAATTCAGCCATGAGCAAGAAAGCCGTCATCCTCTACAGCGGCGGACTCGACTCCACCACCTGCCTGGCGATCGCCCGCGCCGAAGGGTTTACCCCCTACGCCATGAGCTTCGCCTATGGCCAGCGCCACTCCATCGAGCTTGAAAAAGCCCGCCATAACGCCCCCCTGATCGGCGCCGTGGAACACCAGATGGTGGAGATCGATCTGCGGCGCATCGGTGGTAGCGCCCTGACCAGCGACGCGGCTGTCCCCAAGGGGCGCGACATCGACGAATCGATCCCCGTGACCTATGTCCCGGCGCGCAACACGATTTTTCTCTCCTTCGCCCTCGCCTGGGCCGAGGTCCTCGGCGCCTTCGACATTTACATCGGCGTCAATGCTCTCGACTATTCCGGCTACCCCGACTGCCGCCCCGAATATATTGCAGCTTTCGAGGCGATGGCCAACCTCGCCACCCGGGCGGCGGTCGAGGGAGAGGGACGCTACCTCATCCACACTCCGCTCATCGCCCAGAGCAAGGGGGAAATTATCCGCAGGGGGCTGGCTCTCGGGGTCGATTACGCCCTGACCCATTCCTGCTACGACCCGACCCCCGAGGGATGGGCCTGCGGCGAATGCGATTCCTGTGTCCTGCGTCTCAAGGGTTTTGCCGAGATCGGGATGGCCGACCCGGCCGCCTATGGTAGTTAGAAAAACCCGCCCACCTTTTTTCGCCTTCAGCTACATTTTCCCGGGGAAAAAACATGACAGTCATGCCTGACCTGCAGAAATCCCTCGACAGTCGCAATATCGCCATCGACAAGGTCGGGGTCAAGGATATCCGCTATCCGATCGTGGTCATGGACAAGAGCAAATTCCACCAGCACACCGTCGCCCGGATCAACATGTATGTGGACCTTCCCCACCACTTCAAGGGGACCCATATGAGCCGCTTCATCGAGATTCTCAATCATTACCACGGCGAAATCAGCATCGAGAGCCTCGACACCATTCTCGTGGAGATGAAGGAGCGCCTGGAGGCCTCCAGTGCCCACCTCGAGATGGAGTTCCCCTATTTTATCGAAAAGACGGCGCCGGTTTCCGGCTCGCGCGGCCTCATGGAATATCAGTGCCGGATGACCGGTTCCCTCGGCAAGGGGTCCGACTTCGTGCTCGGCGTGACCGTCCCCGTCACCTCCCTGTGTCCCTGCTCCAAGGAGATCAGCGCCCGTGGCGCGCACAACCAGCGCAGCGCCATCAGCGTACAGATTCGCTATGTCGGGCACATCTGGCTCGAGGATCTCATCGCCTGGGTGGAGTCCTGCGCCAGCGCGCCGGTCTATTCCCTCCTTAAGCGCGAGGACGAAAAGGCGGTCACCGAGCAGGCCTACGACAATCCGATGTTTGTCGAAGACCTGGTCCGAGGGGTTACGGAGCGCCTGAGCGAGGTTCCCGAGATCGTCTGGTTCAAGGTCGAGTGCGAGAACTTCGAATCGATCCACAACCATTCGGCCTACGCCCTGGTGGAAAGGGACCGGCGGTAAAATGTCTACTTGTGGACAACCCTGTGGAAACGGTGGATAAGTTGCGGAGGGATGATCAGAAAATGCTCCTGGGGATCTTCGCCAAGGAGCCGCTTCCCGGAATGGTGAAGACCCGCCTCACCCCCCCCCTTTCAGAGATTCAGGCCGCGGAACTTTATCGGCTTTCTCTCGAGGAGACGGTAGCGACCCTGTCCGGGGGGTCCTTCGAACCGGTGATCTTCTATGCCGGAGACCCTGATTACTTCCGGATCGCCTTTCCGGGTGTGCCGCTCGTTTCCCAGGGCCAGGGGGATCTCGGGATGCGCCTGTCCCGGGCTCTGGGCCTCCTTCTGCGCGAAGGGGAGGGGGCGGCCCTGGTCGGTTCGGACAGCCCGGATCTCCCCGTCACCCTGGTAAACGACGCCCTGTGCGCCCTGTCCCGGGCCGAGGTGGTGACCATCCCTGCCCGGGATGGCGGCTATGTGCTTATCGGCGAGCGCCGCCATCATCCCGAGCTCTTCCGCCAGATCCCCTGGAGTACCGCCGCAGTCCTTGCCGAAACCCGGGCGCGCGCCCAGGCCTGCGGTCTCGCCTACCTGGAGGTGGGAGAATGGGAGGACATCGATGACCGGCCATCGCTGGAGCGCTTCCTTCGGCGCTCCCCGGGTTCGGCGACGGCGCGCTTTGCCGCGCCGATTTTAGCCGCCGCCGCGGAGGAGGCACGGCAGTTCAGTCGAGCAGCAGGCGGCGCGGCTGCAGATCCTGCAGGCGGCTGAACAGCGTCTCTCCCCGGGGGTCTTCCAGCAGATGCACCCAGCCGCCGATGTGCGCCAGGTGGCCCCTTGCCGCTCCCTCCACTTGCCTGCGGATTTCCTCTGCCATGGCCCGATCGCGGTCCCCGATCCCCTCCCGCCCCCGTCGTCCCTGAAGATAGGCCAGGTTTAAGTGTGGGTCGAAGGGACCGAAAATCAATTGCCTTGCCGTGTGATATCCTTCACTTCCGTGGTCGGAAGCGGTCGAGGGGAGCCCCACGAGAACCCTCAGGTTGCAATAGGTAATCAACTCGCTCTCCACCTTCTTCAGCTTGTCCGTCGATATGGCCGAATTGTCGATGAGGGCGAGGGAGGCGCCGCTGCGGTCAGCGAAATCGACGGCGGCGCGGTATTCGAAAGGGAGGTCGAGAAGGGTGCGGATGCCAGCCACCGTCGGATGCTCCTCGATGTCGCTTCGGCTGCAGCCCAGTTCGCCGGCGAGGTCCTGGAGAATCGTTTCGAGGCGTTTCGACAGGAGACCCGCCCTGCTCTGCCGATAGAGCAGGGCGGCCGGGCTCATTTCCAGGGTGAGGCGTCCGGGGCGCAGCGTTTCGAGGAGGGCCGACAGCGGTTCATACCCGCGGGGGTCGCGGTGAACGGTGCCGATCAGGGTCAGGTCGCTCATGGGGGTTCCTGCAGGAGGCGACTCAGCGCACCAGGCGCGCACCGTATCCCTGCTCGTGGAGGTTTTCGAGGATGTCCCGGATATGCTCCGGCCCCCGGGTTTCCAGTTCGAGATGGACCTCGACCCGCCCCAGGAGGAGCGCGGCGCTGCGCCGGTCGTGGCTGATGTGAAAAATGTTGGCTCCTATCCGGGCGACGAGTTCGGCGAGGCGGGCCAGGGCCCCCGGGGAGTCCTCCAGGTCGATGCAGACCTTCAGAAACCGCCCTTCTCCGATCATCCCCCTCTCCACCACCCGGGCCAGGGTCTGGACATCGATGTTCCCCCCGGAAAGGAGACAGACGGTCCGCCCGGCGCGCAACGCCTGGCTGCCGAAGAGGAGCGCCGCCAGGGAGACGGCTCCGGCGCCCTCCGTCACCAGTTTGGCCTTTTCCATCAGGCTGAGGATGGCCTGGGCAATGGCATCCTCTTCGACGGTCACGATCTCATCCACCAGCGCTTCGATGATCGGAAAGGTCTGTTCGCCGACCCGCTTGATGACGATGCCGTCGGCCAGAGATCGGGCGGCGGCCAGGGTGACCGGCGCCCCCTGCCGGCGAGCAAGGAGGGCCGCCGGTGAGCCGGCGGCCTCGACGCCGACGATGCGAATTTTTGCTTTGAGCGCCCGGGCCGCCACGGCGATGCCGGCGATCAGTCCGCCGCCGCCGATGGGGACGATGAGGGTCTCGACCTCGGGGAGGTCCTCGAGGATCTCCAGCCCCACCGTCCCCTGACCGGCCATCACCGCCGGATCGTCGAAGGCCGGAACGAGAAGCATTCCCCGCTCCGCCGCCAGTTCCCTGGCCCGGGTCAGGGCGTCGTCGAAGTTTGCGCCATGGAGAACGACCTCGGCGCCGTAGTCCTGTGTGGCCAGGAGCTTGGCGAGGGGGGTGCTCTCGGGCATCACCATCAGGGCGGCGATCCCCAGGAGGGCGGCGGCATGGGCCACTCCCTGGGCATGGTTGCCGGCGGAGGCGGCGACGACCCCGGGGCGCAACTCTTCTGCCGTCTGCCGGGAGAGAAAGTTGCAGGCGCCGCGGATCTTGAAGGAGCCGGTGCGTTGCAGGTTTTCGCACTTGAAGTGCACCGGGACGCCGGTCCGGGCGGTAAAGTAATGGGAGTGGATCAGCGGGGTGCGGTGAACGCGCCCCTTGAGGGTCTCGGCTGCAGCGCGGATCTGGTCCAGGTCAAGCATGGCGCCTCCTTCCGGCGAGTCTATCGCTTGAAAAAAGGATAGCCCCCCCGGCCCTCCTTGACAACCGCCTTCGCCCCGCTCGCCGGGGACCCGTGGGGCGAAGGCGGTTGACTTGTCCTGGCCCTTGGCCGATAATCGACGCCGCAAATAGATAACACCAACAGGGAGGAACACCTTGGACCTCATTCTCAATGCCGGCCTGGTTGTCAAACTGGTCCTGCTGATTCTCGTCTATTTCTCCGTGGTTTCCTGGGCCATCATTTTTCACAAGCTGCGGGTCATCCACCGCGCGGCCCGCGACTCGGAGCGCTTTCTCGAGTTCTTCTGGAGCAAAAAACGCTTCGACGTCATCGGCCAGGGACTCAAGGACTATGCCCATTCCCCTCTCGCCGTCCTCTTCCGCGAGGGATATCAGGAAATGGTCAAGGGACAGCGTCCCCGGGAAGGGGAAGAAGCCGCCTTCCATGCCGAGGGGGCGAGTGCCGAGAATGTCAGCCGCGCTCTGCGCCGGGCCATGACCCAGGAGACGCACCGCCTGGAGAAATATCTGACCTTTCTCGCCACCACCGGATCGACCGCTCCCTTCATCGGCCTCTTCGGGACCGTCTGGGGGATCATGGACTCCTTTCACGGCATCGGCAAGACAGGCAGTGCCTCGCTGGCGGTGGTCGCCCCGGGGATATCCGAGGCCCTGGTGGCCACGGCCATCGGCCTGGTGGCGGCGATTCCGGCGGTGGTGGCCTACAACCACTTCCTCAACAAGGTCAATGTCCTGACCGGCGAGATGGACAACTTCAGCCAGGAATTTCTCAACATCGTCCAGCGCATGGTGCGGAGGGGATAGATGGAGGTCGGTCGTCGCGACACCCGGGGGCGCAGTTCCCTTTCCCAGATCAACGTCACTCCCTTCGTCGACGTCATGCTGGTGCTCCTGATCATTTTCATGGTTACCGCGCCGATGATGGAGCGCGGGGTCGAGGTCAATCTCCCCGAGGTGCAGGACGCCCCCAACCTCGCCGCCATCAAGGAACCGCTGATCGTCACCGTCGACAAAAAGGGGCGAATTACCATCGGCAAGTCGAAGGTGGAGAGCGCCGCCAAACTCGGCCCGGTGCTGAGGCAGATCCTCTCCGAGCGCGAAAGCAAGGAGGTCTTCCTCGAAGCCGACCGCGACGTTCCCTATGGCCGGGTCATCGAGGTGATGGCCGCCGTCAAGGGGGCGGGGGTCGAGAAGCTGGGAATGGTTGCCGTAACACCCGAACCCTGAGACGGAAAAGAGATCCGCAACGAAACGATGCTTCCTATGGTAAATACACGGCAGGGAATCCGGTCGCGCAACGATCCCGGCATCGGAAGGACGCTCCTCGGGTCCCTGGGAATACACCTCCTGATCATCTTCTTTTTCGCCGGTTCCCTCCTTCCCCGTTTCGAGGAAGAGCGCCGCCCCGTCTACTACGTCGATCTCGCCAACCTTCCGGTCAAGGCTCCCCGGGCCGGCCGTCCCGATGCTCCCCCGGCAAAGCCCGCAACCGAGGTCAAGCCGGCTCCTGTTCCGGCGAAGGCGTCGCCGCCTCCGGCAAAAACAAAGTCGGAGCCGGTCAAGGTCTCCCCGCCGGCAGCAAAGACGACCCCTCTCCCCAAGACACCCACGCCGACGGCCAAGACCACGAAGCCTGCGGATTCAACCTCCTCGGCTATCGACGATATGCGCCGAAGGAAGGAGATCGCCGACCTCAAGGCGGCCCTGGCGACCCTGGCCGACGATCGCCGCGACCGGGCTCCCGACGGGGCGCCCGTCGGCATGCCGGACGGCCGCGGCAGCGAGTCCGGGGTGTCCTACGACGCCTGGGTTCAATCCACCTATAAACAGGCGTGGACCCTCTCCCGCTATCAGGTCGGCCGTCTCGATCTGGAGGCTGAGGTCCGGGTGACCTTTGATGCCGAAGGGAACCTCAAGGATTACAAAATCCTCTCCGAATCCGGGGATGCGCGATTCGACGATTCGGTCAAAAACGCCATACTTCAGATCAAGAAACTTCCCACCGCTCCCGGGGAGAGGCTTGAACTGGAGGTCGTTTTCAATCTCAAGGATCTTCTCAAGGATTAATATGCGCCGTACCCTGTTGTTGATCAGTCTCTGCCTTATTCTCCCCGCGACCCTCGCGGCGGCACCCATCGAGATCCGCGCCCCGGGACAGCAGACCATTCCCCTGGCCCTGACCCGGGTACTCCCTCTCGACGGCGCCATCCGCCCCGAAGTGGCAACGGAACTCGACGAGGTGCTCAAGAACGACCTCGACCTCAGCGGCCTCTTCTCCCTGGTCGATCCCGCCGCCTTTCTCGACGACGCCGGGCGCCCAGGCCTCTCCAGCACCGAAGTCGACTTCGAGCAGTGGCGCCTCCTCGGCGCCCAGGCGGTGGTCAAGGGGGCCTATTCCCTGCGCGGCGAGGAGCTCTCTCTCGAAATGCGCATTTACGACGTTCCGGGGCGACGCCTCCTCGTCGGCCGGCGTTATCTCGGCAAACGATCCGATCTGCGGCGCATGGCCCATTCCTTCGCCGATCAGATTCTCAAGGGACTCACCGGCGAGGAAGGCCCCTTCAACACCCGCATCGCCTACATCTCCCGCCGCAGCGGTCACAAGGAACTCTATTTGATGGAGGTGGACGGCCACAATCCGCAGCGGATCACCGATCACCGCTCCATCGTGCTCAATCCGGACTTCTCCCCCCTGGGCAAAGAACTGATCTTCACCTCCTACAAGGCGGGAAATCCCGATCTGTATCGCAAGGAGATCTACTCCGGGGCCGAGGCGCGTCTTTCCTATCGTCAGGGGCTCAATATTTCCGGGCGCTACAGTCCCGGCGGGCGGGAGATCGCCCTGACCCTCTCCCAGGACGGCAACAGCGAGCTCTACCTCATCGGCACCGACGGCACGTTGCACAAGCGGCTGACCAACCAGTGGGGGATCGATGTCGATGCCAGCTGGAGCCCGCGGGGGGACGCGCTGGCCTTCGTCTCCGACCGCCTCGGCAATCCCCACATCTTC
>Ga0209231_1000140_pt1 | contig 51381 bp, 44 predicted proteins | sample Deesub45470m_DNA_FD_188086 | JGI IMG/M metagenome (GOLD analysis project Ga0209231, IMG submission 188086) | Deep subsurface microbial communities from North Pacific Ocean - 450_OLKR46/470m Metagenome (SPAdes) (version 2) | ecosystem: Environmental > Terrestrial > Deep subsurface > Unclassified ... | reverse complement strand
GGAAGTTGCCGCTGCCGCAGGCGGGGTCGAGAATCCGCAGCGAACAGAGTTTGTGGTGGAACTCCTTGACCAGAGCGATGGCACCGGCGCTATCCCCCTGTCCGGCCAGAGTCACGCCCGCCGCCAGCACCGCATCCCAGTCGGCGCGCAGCGGTTCGACCACCGTCGGCAGGACCAAGCGCTCGACGTATTCGCGCGGCGTGTAATGGGCGCCGAGATGGTGGCGTTCGGTGGGGTCGAGGGCGCGCTCAAGCAGGGTGCCGAAGATCGCCGGCTCGACATCGCGCCAGTCGGCCTTGGCGGCGTCAATGAGAAGACCCAGCTGAATCTCGCTGATCGGCAGCGCCTCGGTCTCGGCGAAGAGGCCGCCGTTGAAGCGCAGCAGCTTTTCACGCAGCACCGGCGAGAAGCCGCCGTCGCGCATCGTCGTCCACAGCGATTCCAGCAGCGGCGGGAAGTTGTCGATATCGCCGCGCAGGCTCTCCAGCAAGGCGGTGAAGCTTCGGGCCGGAATGAGCCCGACATCCTCGGCGAACATGGTGAAGAGGCTGCGCTTGAGGAAGTTGCCGACCCGCTCCGGCGTCTGTCCCGACGACTCCAGCGACTTGGCGAGGCGGGCAAGTTTGGCGGCAATCTCGCGGGTCGCCTTGGCGCTGCGCTTGGCCGGGTCGAGGCCGTGCGGCTGGGTCCAGACCTCACGCAGCAGCGCGCGAATCTCGGGATCGACGAGATCGGCGAGGAGGATGCGGTGGGAGCGCGGGTCGGGAAAGGGGAGATAGGACTTGCCGGTGCAGGAGAATTCACTGTAGAGCTCGATGGCGTGGCCGACATCGACGATGACGAGAAATGGCGGCCACCCCTCGGCGACGGGGAGGGCGCGGGCGTACTGCTCGGCCTGCCCCTTGGCCTTGAGCATCGCCACATCCCACCCCTTGGTGCCGCGCACGGCGGTGCCGCGCCGTCCGGAGAGCCAGTCGCTTTCATTCTCGCGAATCAGCAGCGGCTCCGTCCCGGAGGGGCGGTCGCTCCCCTGCTTGGCTTCGAGGACGAAGCAGCCGTGTTTGTAGAGATCGATGCGACCGTTGCTGGTCAGGCCGGACCCGTGGCGGAAGGTGACGCTGCGTTCGAAGACATAGCTGTTGTCGCGGTCGTCGGGGCGGGTGGGATCGGGGCGCGGGACTTCGAGGAGATCGCAGAGTTCGGAGAGGAAGAGTTGGTAGTTGGCCCGTTCGGCGGCGCCGGAGGCCGCCCAGCGGCGAATAAAATCAACGACAGCGGTGTCGGTGCGCGGCATCTCGGTCATACATCCCCCTGTGATTCCTGGCAACGATCCGACGACCGATCACCGTAATAAAGCAGCGAATCTTATGTAAGGAGGAATTTAGCAAAAGTACCGCATCTTTGCCAGTACGAAGACCTTTGTCGGTCATTATTGCAGAGGGGGAATAGGGGGACCTATTTCTCATCCCGCTGATAAAAAATCACCCCGACCCGCTCGATATGCTCCCGCAGTCCGGCGTGGTCGAGCTGGCTCCATATGGACAAATCCACCTGATAAGGAATCGGCGATTCCTCCAGTCGGGCGGCTATTTGCCCGAGAATGCGGAGGTTAAGTTGATCTCCGAAAAGGGTCAGATCGATATCGGACCCCGGCTTGTCATTCCCCATAGCACGCGAACCGTACAGGATCGCTCTTTCCACAGCGGGAAAATCGGCGAGAATCTGCCGAACGATGGCTGCGGTTTTGTCTGGAAGGCCGAATTCAGGCATGATCAGATCTCATTCTTAAAGCGTTCGAGCAGCGCCAGAAAAGCCGGGTAAAAACTCTCACGGATTGCTGTTGCGAGGCTGACGGCCACATCATGATTATAGGTATGACTGGAGAGGTTTCGTTTTTCGATCATATCCATCCAGGCTTCGCCATCACTGATCAGTCCTCTCCTGAATGCTTCACGCACCGTGCTTCTGGAGCCGACGAGCCCTTGGATGCCCTCCATCTCCAGATAATCCTTCAGAACATTCCAGGCAAGTTCATGGGTGAACTCAAACCCCTGTATCAACCCTTGCTGTTCAAGGTCGGAAAGCGGACGCCGATCCATAAGTTGCACGGCAAGAGTCAGTTGACGCAGTGCTCGTTGGTAATTGTCGAAGCGTTGTTTCCAGCGAATATCCTCTGACATTGGTTATGCTCCGTTTCAATAGGGGGACACCATAGCTGTTCAGCGGCTTTCCTGCCCTGGGAGTTGTGAGAATCATGGGAGTCATGGGAAGGCATCGCTGCTTTCCCATTATTCTCATCATTCCTATGAGTCCCATTGCCTGTCTTTTTCACAATAACCTCCGAATTTTCGCCAGAGCCTGCTTGCCCGCAAACAGAAAAACCAGCCTGGGTGGCTGGTTCTCTGGAGGTTGCGGGACTGGTTTGGATTGTTAACTGGTGCCGAAGGCCGGAATCGAACCGGCACGCCCAGAGGGCAACGGTTTTTGAGACCGTCGTGTCTACCGATTCCACCACTTCGGCAAAAGCGGTTGAATTATAGGGTCAAGGGCGGCAATGGTCAAGAGTTAAAACGCCTTGCGCAGTCGGGCAAAGGAACCTCAGGCCGGGGCATAGTCGTAGGAGCCGGAGGAGGTCGAACTCCGGGGGCAGAGGCGGCTGTGGTGGCCGAGGAATCGGGCGAATTTGGCGGCGGGGAGGGGTTCGCTGAAAAAATGGCCTTGTCCCATGGCGCAGCGGTGTCGTTTCAGGAAGAGGAGCTGATCGGCGGTTTCGATTCCCTCGGCGAGGACCTTGAGACCGAGACGGTGGGCCATGGCGATGATCGCTTCGGTGATGACCCGGTCATGCTCTCCCCGGGGGACGTCGGTGATGAAGGAGCGGTCGATCTTGAGAACGTCGAGGGGAAAACGCTTGAGATAGCTCAGGGAGGAATAGCCGGTGCCGAAGTCGTCGATGGAGAGGGACACCCCGAGGGCCTTGAGGGCGTGGAGCCGCAACACGTTCCCTTCGGAGTTTTCCATCAGCGACGATTCGGTGAGCTCGAGCTCGAGGTCGCCGGGGCGCAGACCGGTTTCGAGGAGGATGCTCCCCACCAGGGGAACGAAGTCGCTTCGGCGCAGCTGGAATCCGGAGATGTTGACGGCCATTTTGATGCGGGGATAACCGGCCTCCTGCCAGGCGCGGTTCTGGCGGCAGGCCTCCCGCAGGGCCCACTGGCCGAGGGGGTGGATCAGGCCGTTTTCCTCGGCGACGGGGATGAACCGGTCCGGAGGGATGGAGGAGCCGTCGGCGCGTGTCCAGCGCAACAGGGCCTCGGCGCCGATCACCGTTCCCGAGAAGAGGTCGATCAGGGGCTGGTAGTGCAGGGAGAATTCCCCTGCATCGATTCCGCGGCGCATGGCGGCTTCGAGCGCGAGCTGTTCCTGGGTGGCGGCGTTGATCTCCCGGCAGAAGTACTGATAGGAGTTCTTGCTGTGGGCCTTGGCCTGGTACATGGCCGAATCGGCGCAGTTGAGGAGGGCTCCGGCGTCTCTGCCGTCCCGGGCGTAGAGGGAGATGCCGATGCTGCCGGTGCCGTGGATCACACCTCCCTCGAGGAGGATCGGCTCGCCGATGATCTGCAGGATCCGGCGGGCCACCAGGGCGGCATCCTCTTCGTGGGCGATGGGGTAGAGGGCCATGGCGAATCGGTCGCCGCCGGTGCGGGCGACGACGTCCCGGCCCCGGGCCTGGGCGACCAGGCGTTCGGCGTAGATCTCGAGCATGGTGTTGCAGGCTTCAAAGCCGAAGGAATCGTTGACCGCCTTGAACTTGTCGAGGTCGAGGCAGAGGACGGCGACGGGGCGCTCCTCCTTGGCGGCCAGGCGCAGGATCTGGTCGAGCTTCTGGAGAAAATTCGTCCGGTTGGGGAGACCGGTGAGCGGGTCGTAGTTGGCCAGGCGGTAGGCCTTCTCCTCGAGCTGCTTGTTGAGGGTGACGTCGAACATGGTGCCGACGATGCCGCCGACGGCCTTTGACGGGGTCAAAAAGACCGACTTGGTGAAGATCACCTCGCGGCGGCTGCCGTCGGCGTAGACCATCGGTCCCTGGTAGGACTCGATTTTTTGGGCATCGAGAAGGCGCCGGTCGGTGGCGTGATAGCTGTCGGCAAAATCGGCCGGGGCGATGTCGTGCACGGTCCTGCCGAGGATTTCCTCCTTTTTCAAGCCGAGGGCGTCGAGGAATTCGCGGTTGCCGCCGATGTAGCGCAGGTTCTGATCCTTGAAAAAGATCGGTGTCGGGATGGCGTCGATCAGTTCCTGGAGGAAATGGACCTGCTCCCGCAACGCGGCCGCCGAGAGCTCCCTCTCCAGTTCGGCGCCCAGGCGCTCCTTGAAAGAGAGGAGGACCGAGGCGGCCAGCTGCGTCTCCTGTTCGGGCTCCTGCCAGAAGAGAACCGCCATTCCCAGGGGAGAGCCGTCGGCGGTGGAGAGGGGGAGGGCGAGGAGTGAACGGAGCTCCGGGTCCTGGAAAGCCGCCCCCAGTATGCTCTCCAGATTGAGTTCCGAAGAGCCTGTTGCCCGGGAAAAGAGGAGGGACTGCTGCGAGGCGGAGAGCTCGATCGTTCCCCCTTTCGGGGGAGGGCATTGTCCTGCCGCGACCGTTATTTCGTAGTGGCCGGGTTTGTCGGCCACGGCGCGGGCGACGAAGGCGCCCCGGGCGTCGAGACGGTCGACGAGGTGATTCATCAGCACCGAGAAGAATGCCTTCCCCACGGTCGAGGAGATCGCGGGAAAGATATCCCGGAGCAGGGTGCATGCCCGTTCGTCCAGCGCCTCGGCTGGACTCATATTCTCTTGCCCGGAGGGTCTGCTCATGGGTCTTTCTTCCGGCGGCCGGCTCAGGCGCAAAGGACGGCGGGATCGAGATCCCCCTGCAGCAGGACGATTTCATCACTGCTGAAGATGCGATTGGCATCGAGAAGAATGATGAAATCGTCTCCCTTTTTCCCCATGCCTCGGATGTAGTCGATGTTCAGTCCCGATCCGATGCGCGGCGGCGGTTCGATCTCCTCGGCGCTGAGTTCCAGCACCTCCTGGACCGAGTCGGTCACCACGCCGACGGTGAGCACCTCTTCGTCGCGGGCGATTTCCAGGACGACGATGCAGGTATCCTGCGACACGTCCCGGGCAGGGAGCCCCAGTTTGCGACGCAGGTCGATCACCGGTACCACGGCCCCGCGCAGATTGATGACCCCCAGCATGTAGTCCGGGGTCTGGGGAACCCTGGTGGTCCGTCGATAGTCGAGGATCTCTTTTGCCTGACGAACTTCGACGGCGAAAAGGCTCTCGCCGAGGTTGAAGGAGAGGTACTGATCTGCTCTGGTCTGGCCGTTGCTCCCCATGGTTTCTCCCATCCTCAGTAGGTCTCAAAGTCGCTGTCGAGGAGGTCGCTGTGCCCCGTAGCGGCGAATCGGGGCTTCTCCCTCCTCCCTCCGGACTGGCGAGGGGAAGCGACGGGTGCGGGGAGGGCCCGTGCGGCCTGTCCGGCCGTTTTCTGTTTTGGCGCGGAAATATTATGGCCTGCCGCTTTCCCCACCTGGAAAAAGGCGATGGTGTCGGCCAGGAGTTCGACCTGACTTGAGAGTTCCTCGGCGGTGGAGGCGGTTTCTTCGGCGGACGAGGCGTTCTGCTGAATGACGATATCGAGGTGCTGAATCGCCCTGCTGATCTGCTCGGCGCCGGTATCCTGCTCGCGGCTGGCGGCGGTGATTTCCTGCACCAGTTCGGCGGTGCGCTGGATGTTGGGGACCATCTCGCCGAGGAGCTTCCCTGCCGTCCGGGCGACGGTGACGCTCGAAGCCGACAGGGCGTTGATCTCCCCGGCGGCCTGTTGGCTCCGTTCGGCGAGTTTGCGCACTTCGCTGGCGACCACGGCGAACCCCTTGCCGTGCTCTCCGGCCCGGGCCGCCTCGATGGCGGCGTTGAGGGCCAGGAGGTTGGTCTGCCGGGCGATCTCCTCGATGATCATGATCTTCTCGGCGATGTTGCGCATCGCCTGCACCGTTTCCGCCACCGCGTGGCCGCTCTGGCTGGCGTCGAGGGCCGCCTTGACGGCGATCTTCTCCGTTTCCAGGGCATTCTCCATGTTTTGACGGATATTGGCGCCCATCTCCTCGATGGAGGCCGACACCTGTTCGACGGAGGCGGCCTGCTCGGAGGCGCCCTGGGACATCTGCTGCGATCCGGCGCTCATTTCGATGGCCCCGGCGTTGACGTTCTCCGAGGCGGCCATGACGCCGCCGACCACTTCCCGCAGGCGTTCGACCATGGTCGAAAAGGCGTGCATCAGCTCGTCCTCGGCGCAGCGGGGTTGAATCATCACGGTCAGATCGCCGGCGGCGATCTCCTTGGCCCGAAGGGAGACCCCCTTCAGAGAGGCGATCATCTCCCCCATGGCGTTCAGCAGTTCGCCGGTTTCGTCCCGCTTGTCCGAGGCGACGTTCACCCCCAGATCCCCCCGGGCCAAGTGCTTGGCAGCATCGACGGCCCGGGCCAGGGGGCGGGTGATGCTGCGGCCGAAGAAGTAGGAAAAGAGCGCCATGACCAGAACCAGCAGGGAAATAGCCCAGGTGAAGCGCTTGGCCTGCATCCAGAAGTCGGTATCGACGTCATCGAGGTAGATCCCCGAACCGATCACCCAGCCCCAGGGCTCGAACGCCTTGACATAGGAGACCTTGGGAGCGAGTTCCTTGGCCCCCTTCTTGTTCCAGACGTACTCGACAAAACCGGCGCCGTCCTGGCGCACGACCTTGACCATCTCGATGAACAGGGCGGTGCCGTTGGGGTCCTTGTAGTCGTCGAGGAGCTGGCCGTTGAGATCCTTGTTGAAGGGGTGCATGACCATGCGCGGGGTCATGTCGTTGATCCAGAAATAATCGTCGGTGCCGTACCGCATCTTTTCCAGAGCCGCCATGGCGTTTTGCTTTGCTTCGTCTTCGGAGAAGGTGCCGTCGAGGAATTGCTGGTGAAAAAAGACCACGGCGGCCTGGGCGGTTTCGACGACGTGCCGGGTCTTTTCCTTGCGGTCGTTGATAAGGTTGTTCTTGTTGATGGTGAGCGAGACCGCCGAAATGGCGCAGATCGCCACCAGGCAGAAGCAGACCAGGGCGGTCAGTTTGTGGGTCAGTTTAAGGGTCGGCATTTTCACTCTGGCTCCTTTTCCCGGGGGGTGGCGAACTGGTCAGTGTTTATCAAAATTCTTCCGGAGATTGCGCTTCAGGTTGGTCCCGTTCCTCTTCGGCCTGGGGAAGGCGGTCTCAGGCATCGCGGTGCTCCTGTCGGGAATATTCCTCGGCCGTGACGGCCGTCTCTGTCTTCAGCAGGCGCAGGTGCTGCATCAGTGTTTCAGAGGTGCAGAACCGGATATAGGCGGGGCGGTCGTCGGCCATCGCCGGTTCTTCCCCCCCCGGTTCCCTGGTGATGAATAAGACCGGGAGAGGGAAGTTCGGCCACGAATGGGTTTTGGCCAGACTTTCGGCGGCAAATCGTCCGTCCAGGGTGTTGACGATCAGGCACAGGTAATTGCCGGCCGGACAGTTCCGGGCCCAGTTCAGGGCATCGTGGGCGTCTTTGAATATGTCGGCCGCAAAGCCGGAGAGGTGCAGGTGGAATGTGATGCCGAGAAGCGCATCGCTCCCTCCGTCCAGCAGTATCACCCTTGTGGGCTCCGTCGTCATGATTGGCCTGTTCCGGAAAGTGATCAAACGATGTTCGTATATTGCGGTGTGGTTACATAGCAAATCTCTTGCCAAATTTTTAACTTACCGGAATTGCAAGTTATTTTTAAAAAATAGCCGTTTTATCTTTTTTTGATTGCCTGGGGTGTAAGAAAACTTACGGGGACAGGAGGGGCCGGTCGGGGAAAACTCCGGCCTTGGGGGTGCGGGGCGGGTGTTGGTTTTTGAAACCTGTTTTGTTTCCTTACGGCTCATGGATAGTCCGACAGGCTCCTAGGAGCCCGAACGGAAGAAGAAGAGTGAAAAAAAACCCCGGGGGAGTTCGCTCCGGGGCAAAAATCAGCCGCGCATCTTCTTCAGTCGCTGGGACAGGGCAGGGCGGGAGATGCCGAGGAAGGAGGCGGCGACGGACTGGTTTCCCCGCGCGCGTTCCATGGCCTCGCGAACCAGGAGGCCCCCCGCTTCCTCGAGGGTCGGCAGGATTTCGGTGAATATCAGTTTCCGTCCGGCCGGATCGGCGGCGGGGAGCGGGGGTAAAACTCCCCCCGCCGGGGGAGCCGGCTCTCCGATGGCTTTCCGGAAGGGTTCCAGGGAGAGCCGCCCCGACTGGTGCTGGCTGACGGCGTCGAAGACCATGGACCGCAGTTCCCGGACGTTGCCGGGGAAGGGGTAGGCGGCCATCAGCTCGGAGAGTCCGGTGGGGAGGGGAGGACGCTTTTTCCCCAGTCCCTCGGCGGCTTCGGCGAGAAATCGCTCGAGAAGGAGCGGCAGATCGTCGCGGCGCTCCCGCAGGGCGGGGAGGGCGACGTGGTGGGCCTTGAGGCGGTAATAGAGATCCTTGCGGAAGACTCCGGCGGCCATCTTCTCGGCGAGGTCGAGATTGGTGGCGGCGACGATGCGGACGCTGGAGCGCCGGGGGCGGTCGGCGCCGAGGGGGAGATATTCCTCTTCCTGAAGGAGGCGCAACAGCTTGACCTGGGATCCCGGACTCAGGTCGCCGATCTCGTCGAGGAACAACGTCCCCCCTGCGGCTTCCTCGACCATCCCCTTGCGGGCTTGCTGGGCCCCGGTGAAGGCTCCCCGCACATGGCCGAAGAGGGTGTCGGCAAAGACGTTGTCGTCGAGTCCGGCGGCGTTGACGGCCACCCAGGGTCCCTTCGGGCGCCCGAGGCGGTGAACGATCCGGGCCACCAGTTCCTTGCCGGTGCCGCTGTCGCCGGTGATGAGCACCGGCTGGCTGCTGGGAGAGACCGCCTCGAGGTAGTGGAAGACCGCCTGCATCTGGGGGTTGGCGGTGCATATTTCGGCAAAGGCCTCGGGGCGGCCGAGGCTCTGGTGCAGGATGCCGCTGCGCAGTTTCGCGTTTTCCGCCTCCAGCTCCCGGATGCGCAGGGCGCGGAGGATTCCGGTCATGATGCGGTTGCGGTCGTCGGTCTTGACGAAATAGTCACAGGCGCCGAGCTGCATGCAGCGCACGGCGCTGTTGAGCTGGTTGATGCCGCTGATGATGATCACCGGCAGCTCCGGGCGTTCGCTGCGGATCCAGCCGATGATGTCCTCACCCGCCGGCGGCGGCATGGTCAGGTCGAGGAGCACCAGGGAAAAGGCGGTGGAGGCCAGCAGCTTCAGGGCTTCGTCGCCGCTGCAGCAGAGGGTGGTGTGATTGAGTCCCGCCTGGCGTTCGAGAGTCAGCGCCAGGCTGTGGAGCCAGGGGCGCTCATCGTCGACCATCAGGATGGGGAGGAGGGGGTTGAGTGTTTCATCCATGGATCAGGAGATCCCTTTCCTGGGAGGCCGGCAGGGTCACGAGGACCTCGGTTCCCGCGCCCGGTGCCGAAGAAAAACGGATGTCGCCGCCGTGCTCCTTGACGATGCGGGCGGAGATCGACAGTCCGAGGCCGGAACCGCCGATCTCGCGGCGGGTGGTGAAGAAGGGGTCGGTGATGCGGCTGAGGATCTCTGGGCTCATCCCCTCCCCCTCGTCGCGGATGGTGATGAGGGCGCAGTTGTCCCCGGTGTCGAACCGGGTGGTGACGAAGAGTCCCCGCTCCGGGTCGGGGAGGGACTGGCAGGCGTTGATGATCAGGTTGAGGAAGACCTGCTCGAGACGCTGGCGGTTGCCGGGGAGAGAGGGAAGATCGGCGCCGTAGTCGACTGCGCAGCGCCGGGTCGAGCGGCGGATGATGTGTCCGGCCAGACGCAGCGTCGTGGCGACCGCCTCGTTGATGTCCACGGTCTGGCTCTGGTCGAGGGGTTCCTTGCCGGCGAAGTTCTTCAGGTCGTCGACGATGAAACGGATGCGTCCTGCGGCCTCCTCCATTTCATCGAGGAGGAGGGGAATCTCGTCGCGCATCTTCGAGTAGCGCAATCCCCCCCAGGTAAAGTCGCCGTGCTCCTGCCGGTGCCGGTCGAGAATCGGCAGGCTCTCCGCCACCGCCTCGGCGACCAGGGGGAGGTTGAGGAGGATCTGGGCGTTGGGGTTGTTGATCTCGTGGCCCACCCCCGCAGCCAGGATGCCGAGGGCGGCCAGGCGGCTCGATTGCAGGGCCTGCTCCCGCAGCCGGACCTTTTCGCTCACATCGCTGGCGATCTGGATGACGTTGACCACCGTTCCCCCCGGCTCCCGGAGGGGGAAGACCTTGACCCCCCAATAACGGCCGTCGGCGGTTTGCGTCATCAGCTCCGCCGCTTCGCCGCTGCTGAAGACCTCTCTGAGGCAGCCGTCCCATTCCTCGGGAGGGGTGCTCCAGATCGTGTGCCAGGGGAGACCGGCGAGGTCTTCGCCGGCTCGGCCGAAATGGATCGCCGCTCCGCTGTTGGCCCAGACGACCCGATGGTCGGGAGAAAGGAGGAGGAGGGCGTCGGGAATGCCGTCGAGAAGGGTCTGAAACTGCTGGTAGAGAGCGCGGAAGCGGTGCTCGCTCTCCCCGAGGGCCTGCTGGGTCTCCTTGATGGCGCTGATGTCGCGGGTGGATATGTGCAGATAGGGAGAACCGCCGAAGTGGATCCTTCGTGCCGAGACGAGCCCGGTGGTGATGGTTCCGTCCCTGAGGCGCAGCCGGGTTTCGAGGTTGCTGATTTCGCCGGTGCCGGCCAGGAGCTCCTCCATCCTCTCAAGAAAGGACGGGTCTTCGAAGAGTCCCAGTTCCACAGAGGTCCTGCCGACGCACTCCTGGCGGGAGTAACCGCTCCAGGCGGCGAAACCGTCGTTGACGCTGACAAGGGTGCCGTTGTCGGCGCGGGCCAGGAGGACGGCATCGGGGGAGCTCTGAAAGGCGACCCGGAAACGCTCTTCGCTCTCCTGCAGGATCCGTTCGCTGTTCTGGCGCTCGAGTTCCGCCGCCGCCCGGCCGCCGAAGATTTTCAACAGGCTCTCGGCGGTTTCCGAATTCTGCAGGGGGCGGCCGAAGAGGACGGCGAGGATCCCCAGGGGGCGGCCGATGGAGTCGAAGAGGGGGGTGCCGACGTAGGCTTCGATCCCCAGTTCGCGCAGGAGCGGGTCCTCGGGAAAGACCGCCCGGACGTCCTTTTCGTAGGAGAAGATCCCGCCGTCAAAAATGGCCTGGCAGGGAGTGCCGGCCAGGGAACAGGTGAGGTTGTCGGCGATGGCGCCATGGGCACAGACGGTGATGGTTTTGACTTTCTCCCCCCCGTCGTCGCAGAGGGTGGCGACAAAGGCGTAGTCGGCGTCAAGGGTTTCGGCCAGGGCACAGGTCAGCTGGCGGAAGAAACCGTCGCCGGTCTGCGGGGTGATCCCCCTGGCGATGCGCAGGATCATCTCCTCCTGCCCTTTCTTGCCGGTCACGTCGGAAAAGAAGACCGCCACCTCGCCGGGGGCGCATTGAAAGGCGGTGATTTCGAATATCCCCGTGCGCCCGTGGTCCCGGTATTCGAAATTATCCGCACTCCAGAGCGTCCCATCCCGGCAGACGCCGAGGAGCCGGCCGGGGATATCGCTATCGACGATCCCGGGAAAGGCCTCTTCCAGGCTCATGCCGAGGAGTCGGCCGTGATCGATGCCGAGGATGGCGTCCGCCGCCGGGTTGGCTCCGGTGAGGCGCAGCGTCCCCTCGGCTTCCAGGCCAAAGAGATACATCCCCAACGGCGAAGAGTCGATCACGCGGCGAAAGCGCCCGCCGCTCTCCCGAAGGGCCTCCTCCATGCGTTTGCGTTCGGAGATGTCGAGCATGACGCCGACGATTCCCGCCGGAGCGCCATCTTCGTTGTGGAAGACGGCCTTGTGAAACATGACGTCGTGCGGGGAGCCGTCGGAAAAGCGCACCGTCGTTTCGTAGACCTGGTTCCCTCCCCGGGAAAGGAGATCGTCGTCGGCCCTTCGGTAAATTTCCGCCAGTTCCGGCGGGGCGACATCGTAGACGGAGTGGCCGACGATCTCCTCCCGTCCCAAACCGATGAAGGCCTCGAAGGCGCCGTTGCAGCCGAGATAGAGCCCGGCATCGTCCTTGTAGTAGAGGGGGGCGGGGATGGTGTCGAGGATGATCTGGCGCAGGGCCGCGTTCTTCTTCAGCAGGTCATTGGCCTCGCGCAGCGCCTCGGTGCGCTCGGTCACCCGTTCTTCGAGTTCGGCGTTGAGCTCCTGCAGAGCCTGTTCCGCCCGGGCCCGGCGCCGGAGGGCGGCGGAAAGAAGAGTGCTGATGACGACGAGAAAGAGGCAGAGGCCGATGAGGTAGAGATAGATCCGGTGCAGCTGCTGCCGATGCTCCTCGGCATGGTCGACGGCGGAGGAAAAGTCTTCGTCGTTTTGATGCTGCAGGGCGGTCAGGGCCTGGTCGTAACCGCTTTGGACCAGCAGGGTGGTTTTGGTGATTTCCCGGGCATTCTGGCGGTGGCGAGGGTTTTTCTCGAGTAAATCCGCGGCGGTGCCGGTGAGTTTGAGGGCCAGCAGGGCGACGAGCACCGTGACCAGCAGGATCAGGGCGGGGGAGGCGGCGATCAGCCGGGAAAGGAGGCGGCGGGCAGGGTTTTGCGGCATGGGTGGCCTGCTGGTCAAAAGTCGAAGGGGTTGATTCGTTCCGGAGCGATTCCGGATCGGCAGCAGGCAGGAGCCCGTCGCCTTGCCGATATCCAGGGGAATGCGGACATTTTAAAACGGGATTTTATCATACTCGGGGTTCGGCGCGCCACCCCGAAACTTACCGCGGGGCCTCGGCTTCGAGGTGCGCCAGCAGAATCTCCGCCCAACTTCCCCTCTTCAGCGGGCGTCCTTCGACTGTTGCCACAGGCAGGGTGCCGATGAGGGCGTTGGTGAGAAAGGCCTCTTCGGCCCGATAGAGCTGGTCGAGGGGGATCTCCCCCTCCCGCACCGGCAGGCCGAGGGCGCGGGCTCCTGCGAGAACCCGGGCGCGGAGAATCCCGGCCAGGACCGTTTCCCCGGCGGCAGGGGTGACCAGGGTGCCGTTGACAACGGCGAAGAGGTTGCTGGTCGCCCCTTCGAGGACGCTGCCTCCGGCGTCGACGAAGAGCGCCTCGCGGGCGCCGCGGCGACGGGCGAAATCGGCGGCATAGAGACAGTCGGCATAATTGCCGCGCTTCATCTGCGGCAGGTGGCTTAAGGGATTGACCCGGCGGTTGGGGGCGAGAACGCAGGACGCCCCGGCGGCTCGCTCGGCGGCCGTCGGCTCGGCAAAAGGGGCGGCGGTGACGAGGATCCGTCCCGCCCCGGCGGGGGGGAAGGAGAGTCCGGAGGCGGCGCCGCGGGTCAGGGTCAGCCGCAGCCGGGCGACTGGGGCGCCGAGGCGGGCGGCGCACTCGAGGAGGGCGTTGCGGGCCGCTCCGCGGTCGCAGGGAAAGCCGAGGAGGCGCGCCGAGAGCTCGAGGCGGTCAAGATGGTTTTCGAGGAAAAAGATTCGATCCTCTTTGGACTTGAGGGTTTCGAAGAGGGAGTCGCCGAAACGCACGGCGCCGTCGAAGATGGAGATCCTTGCCTCCTCTTCGGCCACGAAGCGGCCGTCGATGTTGACGATCATGGGGGAACCTCCAAAGCCTGTTGCAGGGCCCGCCCCTTGGCCAGACATTCCTGCCACTCCCGTTCGGGAACCGAGTCGGCGACGATTCCGGCGCCGACCTGGTAGGTGAGAGTGGCGCCGAACTTCTGAAAGGTGCGGATGAGGATGTTGAAATCCATGGCGCCGGTGACGGAAATGTAGCCGGCGCTCCCGGTGTAGCTCCCGCGCCCCGTCGGTTCGAGCTCGTCGATGATCTCCATGCAGCGCTTTTTCGGCACCCCGGTGATGGTGCCGCCGGGAAAGACGGCCCGCAGCAGTTCGAAGGGGCCGACGCCGTCGCGGAGAATGCCGCGGACGTTGGAGACGATGTGGGTGACGTGGGAATAGCGCTCGAGAACCATCAGTTCGTCCACCTCGACGCTGCCGCGGCGACAGACCTTGCCGAGATCGTTGCGTTCGAGGTCGACAAGCATGACGTGCTCGGCCCGCTCCTTGGGGTGGGCCAGAAGCTCCTCGCCGAGATGGGAATCCTCGGGAAGGGTGTATCCCCGCGGCCTCGTTCCGGCGATGGGGCGGGTTTCGGCGACGCCGTTATGCAGGGAGACGAGGCGCTCGGGGGACGAGGAGACGATCTCCATTCCCGGCAGGCGCAGCAGGCAGGCGAAGGGGGAGGGGTTGACGGTCCGCAGCCGGCGGTAGAGGTCAGCGGCGCTGCCGGAAAAACGGCCGTCGAAGCGGCAGGAGATGTTGGCCTGGTAGATGTCGCCGGACTCGATGTACTCCTTGGCCCGCCGGACCATCGCCGCAAAGGTCTCATCGGAGAGGCGGGGGACGGGGGGAGCGGTCCGGCACGGCGCCGGGAGAGGAAGAGGCTCGGCGAGGGCCCGGCGCACCTTTTCCTCGAGAGAAAAAAGGTCCTCCTGCGGATCGAGGGAGGCCAGGGTCAACGTCTTCCCGTCGTGGTCGTAGACGGCGGTCAGGTCGACCCAGTCGAGCCACAGGGCGGGGACGGGGAGGTCGCGGACGGCCCGCTGCGGCAAGGTCTCGATCCAGGCGGAGAGTTCGTAGCCGAGCATGCCGAAAAAACCGCCGGGGAAGAGGACTTCGGGGCCGCTTCGCCGCCGGGATTCCAGGAGCGCGCCGAGCACGAGGAAGGGGTCGCCGTCGAGGGGGGTCTCCACGCCGGCTTCCAGGCGCACCAGGCCGCTTCTGTCGAGCCGGTACGATTCGCGGCGCCGCAGGGGGACGATGCTGTAGCGCCCGGTTTTGGCCGAGGAATTGAGCGTCTCGAGAAAACCGGGCCCTTCGGGACAGAGGCGCTCCGTCAGGAGAAGGGGGTCGAAGCGCTCGAGGGAAAAGGTGCGGCAGTTGCTGCTCATCGGTCGGTGATTCCTTCAGGGGGAAGGCGCTAACGTTAATGGCTGACGCCATAAATTACAAGGGGAATTCCCCCTGTCGCCCCTATTGCGGGGATCCTGCATTGACAGCCACGCCGTCCTGGGGCACCCTGCGAAAACGCCCCGATTCCCGCGGCGTCGTTTCCCGTTTTTTAAAAGGGCAGGGGATGGACAATTCGCTCACGACATCGGCGCGCTGGCGACAGGGGCTGGGCGCCGCCTGGCCGATCTGCCTCGGCTATCTCCCCCTCGGGATCGCCCTCGGCGTTCTGGCCCGCCAGGCCGGGATCGACCCGCTGGGGATCGGTCTGATGTCGCTCCTCGTCTTTGCCGGCAGCGCCCAGTTCATCGCCGTGGCGATGCTCGCCGCCGGCGCCTCCGTCGGGGCCATCGTCCTGGCCACCCTGGTCGTCAACATCCGCCATCTGCTGATGAGCTCGGCCCTGGCGGTTTATCTCCGCGGCGTCGGTCCCGGCTTTCTCGCCCTCTTCGCCTACGGCATCACCGACGAGAGCTTTGCCGTCAACATGACCCGCTTCCGCAGCGGCGATTGGGACCGGTGGCGGGCCCTGATCGTCAACCAGGCCGCCAACGCCGCCTGGGTCCTCTCCACCGTCGCCGGGGCCTTCCTCGGCGAGCTGATCCCCGCCGGGGCCTTCGGCATCGATTACGCCCTCATTGGCATGTTTCTCTGTCTGCTGGTCTTCCAGTTGCGGGGGGCGTTCCATCTCTTCACCGCCCTGGTCGCCGGAGCCCTCTCCGTCGCCTGCTATCTGGCCGTCCCGGGGGATTCCTATGTGGTGGTCGCCGCCGTCGCTGCGGCAAGCGCCGGCTTTTTGCTGCAGCGGCACAAAAGGAGGGGAAGGCGATGAGTATGGCTTTTGCCGATTACCTCTTTCTCCTCGCCGCCATGGGCGCCGTCACCTATCTGCCGCGCTGGCTGCCGGTCTTCCTCCTCTCCCGGCGCCCGTTGCCGTCGTGGCTCATCGACTGGCTCGATCTGATCCCCGTTGCGGTCCTTGCCGCCCTCCTGGCTCCGGCGCTGCTGGCCGACAGCGCTCCCCGTGCCCTGAATCTCGGCAAGCCGGAGCTTCTGGTCGCCGTTCCGACCCTTCTCTTTGCCCTCAAAACCCGTTCCCTCGGCGGGACCGTGCTTCTCGGGATGTTTCTCTACTGGCTGACGGGCATCGTTCTCTGACCCGATGAGTTCTGATCCTTCCTCGGCGCTCAACTAGGGACAAGACCCGGGGGTCGCGGCCCCCGACGCCGACCTACTCTTTTGTAAAGCGATAAGGGCCTGTAGGAAAATAACATGACCATCTTGCATCTCATCTTCGGGCCATCTTTGGTCGCAGCTCAATCGCAAAATCCTCGACGTAGCCCTGCTACGCCTGCGGTTTTGCTCAATCGCTGGAACCAAATCTGACCCAAATCTGAGCGCAATATTAGCCATCTTATTTTCCTACAGGCCCTGAAGAGTAGGCAGAAAAGCGCTTGACCTGCGGTCGGCATGGGTCGTAACGGATCGGGAAGCAATCTCCCTTTGATGCAGAGACGTCCGGCGCGGCGGCTCAACCACCGGGTGCCCCTGCCAGCACCAGTGCGATCACCGTCGTTGCCGCGGGCATTTTGTTGAGGGGCTTCTGGTTGAAAAGCAGAACCGATCAACCCGCAACGCAACTCCCGCGCAAGATCGGTGCTAAACTGCATGTCCGATGTGTCCCGGTCCCCCGAGACCTCGGAAAGGAGAAAAAATGGACTGGTCTCGTATGATCCTGACCTCTGAAGAGGTCGCCGCCGGCGCGGTGGACTCCTGCCGGGAGGCATTTTCCGCCGCCTTCACCGCGGCCCGGGGGCCGCGCACCATGGCGCTTTTTGCGCGGCAGCTGGATGACGGCGACGTCGAGCTGCTGTTTTCTCCCGAGAGCGCCGAACACGCCGCACCTCTCCTCGATGAATGGGGGGCTCTTCCCTGCGAGCGACCGGCCCTTCCCGGACTGGAGCTTCTGGTCGGTCATACCGAGATGACCTACTACATGATCTGAGGCGGGGGGATGGAGTATAAAAAAGGCCTGCAGCGTTTGCTGCAGGCCTTTTTGCGTCGTGGCGGCATGGAGGGCTATTCGTGGGAATGTTTCTTGCCGGCGGCGTGGATGCCGAGCATGTAGCGGTGCGGCCCCGGGATGCCGGTGGGGATGAAAGCCAGCTCGTCTCCCGGGCACAGGATGCGGTCGAGGCCGTAGGCCTTGTGGTTGCAGAAGACCCCCTCGATGCGCTCGAGGGGGAGGTCGAGCTCTGCCGCGACCTCTGCCGCCGTGCGCCCTTCGGCCGGGAGCCAGAGCTCGGCTGCCGGCGGCAGACCCCGTTCCTTGCGCAGGGTGTGGAGGTTGCCGTAGAGGCGGATGACGGTGTTTGCTTTCTTCTCCATGGAGGCTCCTTTTCGGGACCGGGGCGGATCAGACCCGCTTGACGGCGGATTTGAGAAAGCGCTCCTCGACGAAGTCGGCAATTCGGCCGGGATTGTTGAGGTCGAGGAGCGGGACGTCGACCTCGAGATGCTGGTCGCTGGCGACGGCGATCAGGGTCGGATCGTACTCCTGGTCGCGGCAGATCAGGGTGCCGCTGCGCTCGGCACGGTTGATCTCGATCTTGGGGAGACCGCTCATCTTGAACCCTTCGGTGACGACGATGTCGCAGTCGGAAAAGTAGAGATCGAGGAGCTCGTCGAGGGGAGGGGAGGCGTCGTGCTGTTTCACCAGGGCGAGCTTGGCCGGCGAGGTGATGAGCATGGTGTCGGCCCCGGCGGCGGTGAGGCGGTGGGAATCCTTCCCCGGGTGGTCGATCTCGAACTGGTGGGCATCGTGTTTGATGACGCCGACTTTGTATCCGCGGCTCTTGAGATCGGCGATGACTTTCTCCAGCAGGGTGGTCTTTCCCGTCCCCGATTTGGCGATGAAGGATACGGCTTTGCTGCGCATGGTCTTTTCTCCTGAAGGGTCTGGCGGTCCGAGGAATTTTTCTCCCCGCCGACGATAGTCGGCCAGGATGGCGGCGTGGTCGAAACACAAGGGATTCGGCAGAGCGTCGAGGGGAAAAAGGGCGGCTCCTGCGGCGTCGTCGCCGGCGGAGAGGCTCCCGACCCCCGCGGCGGTGAAGACGACGGAAATATTGTGCTGACGCGGGTCGCGGTCGGGGGCCGAATAGGCGCCGAACTGGCGGAGGTCGCGCAGTTTGAGCCCCGTCTCCTCTTCGGCCTCGCGGAGAGCGGCGCTCTCCAGCGATTCGCCGTAGTCGACGAAACCTCCCGGCAGCGCCCAGCCGAAGGGGGCGTTCTTGCGCTCGATGAGGACGATCTTTTCGCCGATGGCGATGATGATGTCGACGGTCGGCGTCGGGTTGCGCCAGGGGGAGACGACCTTGTGGCAGTGGGGACAGATCAGGGCTTTTTTCGGGGGGGTCTCCGCCATGGATGGACTCTCCTCGGGAAAAGTTCTTCGGGGCCAATACCTCAACGCTGAGACGCCGAGACGCTGAGAATCAGGAAAGGTGAATTCTTATGACCTGTTCTGAACTTCTCTCCCTCTCTCCGTTCTTTGCGCCTCAGCGTTGAAAATGTCCTCTTATTGCAGGCACTGCAGGATTCCCATGGACCACAGGCAGGTGCCGCAGGGCTCGGTCTTGAGATAGCAGTCCTGCTGGAAATCTTCGTCTTCGACGTAGTCGCAGGGGGCGACGGTGCAGCTGATGCAGTTCGAGTGGTCGTAGCGCAGCACGTTGTCGCGGAAGCGCCGGAAGTCGGGGGCGTTCCAGATCTCGGCGAGGCTCTGGCGCTCCAGGGAGCCGAAGACCTGCGGTCGGACGGTGCGCTCCCAGCCGTTGAGATAGCAGCGATAGCCGTGCCACAGGTTGTAGCAGGGGTGGACTTCGCCGTTCCAGGAGACGAAGGCGCCCCCCTCTTCGACGAACGCGCAGCGGCGTTCCTGCTGCGGCCGCCGGGCCGGCAGAAAAAGCTCCATCCCGGTCTTGTCGGCGATTTCCCGGGCTTCGGCGAAGACCTCGGCCAGTTCGCCGCTGTTCCTCTCTTGCCCCAGGCGATCCCGGATCTCCTTGACGTTGAGAAAGATCTCCTTCTCCCGGGCTTCGCTCTTCATCCCCTCGACCAGGGCGCTCACCCGCGGATCGCCGATCCCTGAAATACCCCAGGATCCCAGGGAGACGGTGCGCAAATCGATCCCCTGGCGCTCTCCCTTGACGCGCCAGCGCTCGAAGAGCTCGACGGCGGCATCGGTGTCGGTGCCGTAGGCGACCTGGTCCTGCTGCCCGGCGGCATAGGGGATCAGCTGGGAGACGATGGCGAACTGCGCCCCTTGACGGGCCGCATAGCGAAGCACCTCGGGGAGCTGATGCAGGTTGTCCTGCATGACGACGCATTCGACGCCGCCGCGCAGCCGGGAGCCGGCCACGCTCTTGTCCGCCTGACGCAGGGCGGCAAAGGCCCGGGCCACGGCGCCGATCTCTCCCCCTTCGCGCAGGCGGCGGAAGATCTCCGGGGAGACGGCGTCGAGGGAGATGCAGATGCGGTCGAGCCCCGCTTCGGCCAGGGCGCAGGCTTTCTTCTCGTCGAGCAGGAGGCCGTTGGACTGGAAGCCGATCCACCCGGAGTCGGGCATGGCGCTGCGGGCTTCGGCGATGAACGTTTCGAGGCGGGGGTGGAGAAGCGATTCGCCGACGCCGTTGAGAATGAGGGCTTCGAGACCGGCAAAGGCCGGGGTCAGGGCCTCGAAGGTTTCTTGGGTCATGTGACCGTTGATGATGGTGCTGTGTTCGGTCTGCTTGACGCACATCGGGCAGGTCATGTTGCACCGGGTGGTCGTTTCGACGAAGAGTTTGCGGGGGAACGGGGCCTGGTGCGGCAGTTCGATCCGATTTTTTTGTATTTTTGGAGTTTGGGTCATGGTTACTTTCTGTATTCTATATTCTGTTTTCTGAATTCAGCCTCACCCATTGCGCAAATTAAAGGCCTTGATCTTCCGATGCAAGGTGTTGCGGGCGATTCCCAGGGAGCGGGCCGCCTCGGTGATGTTCCAGTGATTGAGGTCGAGAGCCCGGCGGATCATCTCCACTTCGCTCTCCTTGAGGCCGCCGCTCGAGGGGGAGCAGAGGCCGCGCCGGCGCATGACCGTCAGCAGACCGCTCTCCAGGCCGTGGAGGGAGTGGAGCATCTGCTGCAGTTCGCCGGCGCTCATCTGCTCGAGGACCTCCTCTTTTCCGAAATGGGCCCAGAAACTCTCCATGGAGACCGCCGGGGCACCGGTCTTCTCCGTCGCCGCTGCCGGAATCTCCGGAGTTCCGTCGCCGCCGGAGAAGAGGGCGGAGCCGAGGTGCTTGGGGAGGATGGTGTCGCCGGGGCAGAGAACGACGGCGCGGCGGATGACGTTGACCAGCTCGCGGATGTTGCCGGGCCAGGAGTGCTCCCGCATCAGGCGCATCGTCCCGGGAGAGAGGCGCAGGTCGGGATTGAGCTGCCGTACGTAATGCTCCGCCAGCAGGGGGATGTCCTCGGTGCGGCTGCGCAGCGGCGGGATCTCGAGGCGCACCACATTGAGGCGGTAGTAGAGATCCTCGCGGAAGGTTTTTTCGCGGATCGCCTCTTCGAGATCGACGTTGGTCGCGGCGATCACCCGGACGTCGGTGGTGATGGTTTTTTCTCCGCCGACGCGCATGAATTCGCCGGTTTCCAGGACCCGCAGCAGCTTGACCTGGATCAGCGGGCTGGCGTCGCCGATTTCGTCGAGAAAGAGGGTGCCGCGGTGCGCCAGCTCGAAGATGCCGCGCCGGGTCTGGCTGGCGCCGGTGAAGGCGCCGCGCTCGTGGCCGAAGAGCTCGCTCTCCAGCAGGTTCTCCGGCAGGGCCCCGCAGTTCACCGGGAGAAACGACTGGCCGGCGCGGCCGGAGGCGGCATGGATGAAACGTGCCAGCACTTCCTTGCCGGTGCCGGTCTTCCCCTGGATGACGACATTGATGTTTTTCCGGGCGATCTTGAAGGCCAAAGAGACCAGGCGCCGCATCGCCAGAGAGGACCCGACCAGAAAGCCGACCCGCCGGGCGACGGCGCTCCATTCCTCCTCGGTGGCTGGCCCCTGGCCGAAGGTTGCGGCCTTTTCCACCAGTTCCTCGATGGCCTCGATCTGGTCGAAGGGTTTTTCCAGATACTCGTAGGCCCCGAGCTGGATGGCGGTGACCGCGGTCTTCACCGTGCTGTAGCCGGTCATGATAATGACTTCGCAGGGCGGCTGCCGGGACTTGATGGTCTGCAGCAGGGTCAGGCCGTCGGTGTCGGGGAGTTTCATGTCGACCAGGGCGACGTTGAAATTGTGCTCATCGAGGGCCTGCAGCGCCTGCACCTGGTTGACCGCGGTGACCACCTGGTACCCCTTGCGGGTCAGGAGGCGGCGGAAGAAGGTGCAGACGTCGGCTTCGTCGTCGATGATCAGGATGCGGATTTGCGACACGGGTTCACCGCCTTTCCAGGGCATCAAAGCTGTTCGAGGGGGAGGATGAGGGAAAAGGTGCTCCCCTCCCCGGGGATGCTGTCGACTTCGATGGTGCCGCCGTGGGATTCGGCGATTCCCAGGCTCACCGAAAGGCCGAGCCCAGTCCCCTTGGTCGACTCCTTGCTGGTGTAGAAGGGGGTGAAGATCTTGGGGAGGGTTTCCGGTGCGATTCCTGTGCCGTTGTCGCGGACGGAAAGGACGATCCAGGCCTTTTTGTCCCGGCGGCGCAGGCCGGTGGTGACCTGAATGATCTTCTCCGGGCGCCCGCCCTCGTCCAGGGCATCCCGGGCGTTGACCAGAAAGTTGGTCAGCACCTGCTGGATCTGCGGCCCGTTGGCATTGATCCTCGGCAGCTCGGCGTCGAGATGGGGAAGGATTTCGACCTGGCTGCGGTTGATCTGATAGCGGATCAGGGAGAGGACCCGCTCCACCTCTTCGTTGATGTCGATTTCGCTGGTCGGCAGCTCGTCCTGGCGGGAGAAGGTCAAGAGGTTCTGGATGATCCTCTTGCAGCGCAGGCCGCAGTTGATGATGTCCTCCAGGGCCTCGATCTTGTCCCGGTCCACGTCTCCGGGGAAGTCGCGGACCAGCATCTGGGCGGTGCCGATGATCACCGTCATCGGGCTGTTGAGCTCGTGGGCGACGCCGGCGGCCATCTCGCCGATGGCGGCCAGCTTCGCCGAGTGGACGAGCTGCGCCTCCATCTTGGTCTTCTCGGTGACATCCTTGAAGATGATGGTCACCGCCGAGAGCTGCTTCTCATCGTTGAAGACCGGGTAGTAGGAGAGGTCGAGGAGAATCCCCCCTTCCGTCTGCCAGCGCCGGTAGACCGGCTTGCCGCTGCGCCGGACGTCCTCGAGGGGGCAGGAGGTGCACGGCCTGTCCCGGTCATGGAGTTTGGCGAAGCACTTGCTGCTCAGGACCTTGTTCCACTGGGCGCTCATCTCCGCCGGCAGGCGGTCGTTGTGCAGCAGGACGTTGTAGTCGGTGTCGATGAGAAAGATCGGGTCGGTGACCGCCTTGAAGGTTTCTTCCCACTCCTTCTTGGCCCGGGAAACCTCTTTGTAGAGGCGGGCGTTGAGGATGCTGATGGAGAGCTGGTCGGCCAGGTGCTGGACGAAGCTCAGATCCTCCTGGTGATAGGCGCCGTCGCTGAGGCTGGCGACGATCAGGGCGCCGATCACCTCGTCGCGCTTGAACATCGGGACGACCGCCAGCGACCGGAGGGGGCCGGGGTAGCCGGGGTTGTGCCGGACGTGGAGGAGATCTTCCGGCGGCAGATTGAAAATCTCCCCTTTTTTTTGGCGGATGACGTTGAGGGAAGGGGAGTGGGCGGGAAAATCGTCGATCATGCAGAAATTCCGGGGCATCGACGCCTTGAGAGACAGGGCTCCGTCCTTTACCGTCACCAGGCCGAGAAAATCGCAGGGGAGGGTCTGCGGCAGTTTGGTAAAGGCCCGCTCGAGGATGTCGACCACCGACATGTCGAGGTTGATGTCGCGGGAGAGCTGGTGGAGGATCTGCAGGCGGCTGTTCTGCTTGAGAACCTCCTGGTTGCGCTTCTTGAGCTCGACGTAGTAGTTGAGCTTCGAAGAATCGACCCCGGTCAGCTGTTCGAGAAGCTTTTCCCTGTCGTTCAACGCACTCTCCTTGCCATTTGTCCCATTCATCTTCCGGCTGTCCGACTTTTCAAGAAATGTTTTTCACCACAGAGGCACAGAGACACAGAGAAAATCAAAATGGTTTTTTTCTGACTCTCTCTGGATTACCGGCGTTTCTGTGGTTATCGTAGTTCAGCATTTGCTGTGTTTGCTGATGGCAAAAAAATCCAACAATGCTCTTTTAAAGAAAATGGTTGGGCCCGGGAAGGTTACCTCTGTGTCTCTGTGCCTCTGTGGTAAATCCGGTTTTTTCACATCGCCCGGTGAAAGATGGCGACGATGTCCTCGAAGGAGGCGCTGCGCGGGTTGGTCACCAGGCAGGCGTCCTTGAGGGTGTTGCGGCTGAGCAGGGGGATGAATTCCTTCTGCAGGCCGAGCTGGGCCAGACCTTTTTCCAGGCCGATGTCCCGGATCAGGCGGCGGACTGCGACGATGGAGCGGGTGGCCCCAGCGGCCGCGTCGAGGCTGGAAACGTCCTCGCCGAAGGCGAAGGCGATCTCCCGGAAGCGAGCCGGGGAGGTGTCGAGATTGAATTCCATGACATGGGGGAGGATCGAGGCGTTGGTCTCGCCGTGGTGCTGGTCGATGAGGCCGTCGACCTGGTGGGTCATGGCGTGGGTGGCCCCGAGTATGGCGTTGGAGAAGGCCATGCCGGCGGTGAGGCTGGCCATGGCCATGTTGGTGTTGGCCTCCATGTCCTGACGGTCGGCGACCGCCCGGCGCAGGTTCCGGGAGATCAGCTCGATGGCCTTGAGGGCGTGGATGTCGGTTAAGGGGGTCGCCGCCAGGGAGACGTAGGATTCGATGCCGTGGGTCAGGGCGTCGAGGCCGGTGGCCGCCGCCAGGAGACTGTCCTTGGTCTGCAGAAGCTCCGGATCGACGATGGCGATATCCGGAATCAGCGACTTGGAGATGATGGACATCTTCAGCTTGCGCAGGGTGTCGACGACGATGGTGAACTGGCTGACCTCCGAACCGGCCCCGGCGGTGCTGGGGACGATGACCATCGGCGGCAGGGGGTGGGCGATCTTGTTGATTCCCTCGTAATCCCGCAGCGTCCCGCCGTTGGTGGCCAGAAGAGCGATGGCCTTGGCGACGTCGGTGGGGCTGCCGCCGCCGACGGCGACGAGGGCGTCGCATCCCGAGGCCAGGTAGCGCCGGGTTCCCTCGTCCACCTCGAAATCCTTGGGGTTGGTGGTCAGGGCCGAGAAGGTTTCGCACGCGAGTCCGGCCTCTTTGAGGTAAAAAAGGGCCTTGTCGACCCAGCCGGCGTTGATGACTCCGGCGTCGCTGACGAGAAAGACCTTCGATGCGCCGAGGCGCAGGGCGCTTTCGCCGACCTGGCTCAGGGAGCCGCAGCCGAAGATGATTTCGGGGGTGACGAATTTACTGATGTTCACGGGTTCTCCTCATGCTCCCCCGGCGCGGGAAGCTCTTCTTCTGACCTGCTTCTGCAGTCGACGGGCCATGATATCACGGCGTCGCCTTTTGGCGCCACCCCGGCTCCGGCGCCTGGCGAAGAAACGAATTTCGCTGGGCTTGTGTCCGCCTTATCCCCCCCTAACTTGCGGTCTTGCGAAAGTACTTTCTCCTGTTACCGTTAACAAAGAGATGGTCAATACCCAGAAAGCGGAGGATCAAGATGAAACTGAGCGCACGCAATATTCTCAAGGGCAAGGTGAAGAAAATCGTCGTCGGCGCCGTCAATTCGGAGGTTTTCCTCGAACTCCCCGGCGGCGTCATTGTCACCTCCATCGTCACCAAGGACGCGGTGGAGGGTCTCGGTCTCAAGGAAGGGAAGGAAGCCTACGCCGTGATCAAGGCTTCCAGCGTCATGCTGGCCGTCGATCATTAGGATATTCTCCTCCCTGTGCACCGCCAACGTCCCGTCCCCCTTCGGGGGAGCCGGGACGTTTTTTATTTCTCCAGCATCGCCACTTCGTCGCGGAGGAGCTGCAGGTCCACTTCCGAGCCGGCGGGGAGAAAGGAGGCCTCCCGGGGGAGAATGGCGAGACCGTTGGCGTTGACCATCGTCCGCAGGATGCCGGTGTGCTGATCGCCGGAGGTGGAGGCGACGTAGCGCCCCTTCTCCACCACGACCTGCACCCGCAGGAAGTTGACCTTCCCCGGTTTTTTCCGCACGTCCTCTTTCAGGGTCGCCTTGACGTACGGCCGGATGACCCGGCGGTGCCCCATCATCCGCAGCAGGGCCGGGCGGACGAATTGATCGAAGGTAATCATGGTGGAGACCGGGTTGCCCGGCAGGGAGAAGACGGGTGTGTTCTCCCTGATGCCGAAGGCCGTCGGCCCCCCCGGCTTGATGGCCACTTTCCAGAAGAGCTGCTCGACGCCGAGCTCGGCCAGAACCTCCCGGACCAGATCGCGGTCGCCGGCCGAGACCCCGGCCGAGGTGATGAGGGCGTCGCACCGAAGGCCTTCGGCAAGGAGTCTGCGGTGGTCTGCATGGTTGTCCCGGGCGATCCCGAGAAGGACCGGCTCGGCGCCGCATTCGCGCACCGCCGCGGCGAGGGAGTAGGCGTTGGAGTTGATGATTCTGCCGGCCGACGGCGTCTGCCCGAGTTCGACCAGTTCATCCCCCGTGGAAAGGATGGCTACGCGAACCCGGCGGTGCACCGGCACCATCGCCATCCCGTTGGAGGCGAGCATGCTGATTTCGGGGGGACGAATGAGCGTCGCCGCCGGGATGACCAGGTCTCCTGAGGCCACGTCTTCGCCGCGATAGCGGATGTGCTGCCGGGGATCGACGGCCGCCAGGATGCGCACCGTCCCTTCGGACTCTTCCGTCTCCTCCACCGGGACGACGGCGTCGCAGCCGGGGGGGATCGGCGCGCCGGTCATGATCCTCACGGCGCATCCTGCGGCCACCGCCGGTTCGGGAAGACCGCCGGCGGGGATATAGCCGGTGATGCGCAGGGGGGTCGGAACCGAGGTGCAGTCGGCGGCACGGACGGCAAAGCCGTCCATGGCCGAATTGTCGCACAGGGGCATCTCCCAGGGGGCAGTGAGCGCCTCGGCGAGAACCCGGCCGGCGGCGTCGAGAAGCGGGACCCGCTCGATGCCGAGGGTGGGGACGTTGTCGAGAATCAATGTGCGTGCTTCTTCGAATCCGATCATCATGAGGACTTCTCCGTAGGTTCGTTCGAGAGTGCCGGGGCGCTTGCCCCGGCCGGGGATGCCGGTCGCCCGCCGTCGAGGCGCAGAATATCTCCGCCGAGGCGCCCTGGCTGATCGGCATCGTGGGTGGCGACGATGACCGTGACCCCTTCGTCGGAGAGTGCGGTCAGGCAGCGTTCGAAGAGGGGGAGAATCCGGCGGTCGAGGCCGTCGGTCGGCTCGTCGAGGAGGAGAACCACGGGTCGCAGGACCATCGCCCGGGCCAGGGCCACCCTGCGGATTTCGCCGCCGGAGAGGGCGCGTGCCCGGCGGCTTTCGAAGCCGTCGAGTCCCACCGTCTGCAGGGCCTTGGCGATGCGGCGGCGCTGCAGGTCGCTGCCGACATCCCGCAGGCGCAGTCCGAAGGCGAGGTTGTCGTAAACCGTGGTGTCGAACAAAAACGGCGCCTGTTCGACCAGGGTGATCCGTTGCCGCAGTCGTTGCCGCTCGGCAGCTCCCTTGAGAAGGGTGCCTTCGAAAAGGATCTCGCCCCGGTCGGGCTCCAGGAGGAGGGCAAGAAGATGGAGCAGGGTGCTTTTCCCCGCGCCGTTGGGGCCGGTGAGGCAATAGATCCTCCCCTTCAGGAAGGTCTGATTTTCCACGGTCAGGGTGAAGTCGCCCCGGCGGTACTCGAGATTATGGATGGAGAGGATCGGTTCCATGGCCCTACCGCTGCTGAAGGAGATTCAAAAAGAGGTTGACGACCAGGGCCACCGTCAACAGGACGATTCCCAGAGCCAGGCCGAAGGCGAACTCGCCCTTGCTCGTCTCCAGGGCGATGGCGGTGGTCATGGTGCGCGTATACCCCCGGATGTTGCCGCCGAGCATCATCGCCACGCCGACTTCGGCGATGACCCGGCCGAAGCCGGCGACGATGGCGGCGATGATGCCGAAGCGGGTTTCGAGAAGGAGTTGTCGCATGGCCCGCAGGCGGCTTGCGCCGAGAGTCAGGGCGGTGGTCATGATGCGGGGGTCGGCGCCGGCCACAGCCGCCACCGTGTAGTTGGCGACGATGGGGGTCGCCAGCACCATCTGGCCGGCGATCATCGCCCAGGGGGTGAAAAGGAAGCCCCAGCTCCCCAGCGGTCCCTGGCGGCTGAATAAACCGAAAAGGACCAGACCGACCACCACCGTCGGCAGGGCCATGAGGGTGTTGAGGAGGGTCAGGACCGCCCGCCGGCCGGCAAAGCGCCCCAGACCGAGAAACGTCCCAAAAGGGACCCCGACGGCGGCCGCGAGGAGAATGGCCACCGTCGAGGTGTAGAGGGAGGTCCAGACGGTATTGAACACCTCCCTGTCGAAGGAGAGGATCAGGGAAATAGCGTGCTGGAATGATTCGAAGAGAAATCCCAAGTCTGGACCCGTTCCTTGTTATTTGTAGAGGAAAAAGAGCTGCTCGCCGTTCTTCCGGTAGTTGGCGATGATCGACTGCCCTTCGGCGCCGGTGAGGTATCCGGCGAACGCTTCGGCCAGTTCAATCTTGACATGGGGGTGTTTTTTCGGATTCACGGGGATGACGCCGTAGGGGTTGAAGAGGGCCTTGTCTCCTTCCGTCAGAACCTGCAGGTCGGTCTTGCTCTTGTAGGCGATGTAGGTGCCGCGGTCGGCGAGGGTGTAGCCGCGCCGTTCCGTGGCCATGGTGATGACTTCGCCCATGCCGCGACCGGCTTCGAGGTACCATTGGCCTGCCGGGGTGATGCCGGCTGCTTTCCACAGGCTTTTTTCCTTGGAGTGAGTCCCCGACTCGTCGCCGCGGGAGACGAAGGTTGCCTGGGCGGCGGCGATCTTTTTCAGCGCCTCGGCGCCGTCGGTCAGCCCCTTGATGTCGGCCGGGTCTTCTGTCGGGCCGAGAATCACGAAGTCGTTGTACATGACGTCGCGGCGGTTCACGCCGTATCCTTCGGCGACGAACCTGTCCTCCTGGGCGCGGGCATGCACTAAAATGACATCGACGTCGCCGGTTTCGCCGAGTTTGATCGCCTTGCCGGTGCCGACGGCGATGACGTCAACCTTGCAGTCGTGGGCCTTTTCGAAGGGGGGGAGGAGGACGGAGAGGAGCCCGGAGTTTTCCGTGGAGGTGGTGGTGGCAAGGCGCAGTCGCTCGGCGGCCAGGGCCGTGTGGCCGAAGAAGAGGGACAGGGTGAGAAGGACAGCCAGTATGCGTACGGTTTTCATGTCGATATAACTCCCGATTCATCAGGTGTCGGTTGGAGACAGTTTACACGAACACTGCTCGCCGGAGATAGCACATCTTCACCCGGTCCCGACGCGGGGACGGAGCCGGGTGAAGAGACCGGAAACGGATCAATAGTAAAGCTGCGCCTGCAGGCGGACGACCTGGTCGTCCTTGTCGGCGTTCAGGTCGTCCTCGACCAGGGTATAGTCGGCCTGCAGTTTGGCGGCGTGTTTGGCGAAGTAATAGTTGACGCCGAACTGGGTCTCGGCCTTGTCGAATTTGGCCGAGGCCCGGGTGTCGGTCGATTCGATCGCCGAATAACGCGCCGCCAGCTCCAGAGTCTTGGGGATCACCTGGTACCCGGCCTGCACATAGTAGCCGTCGGCGTCCCAGTCGTTGCCGAGGGAAGGGTCGGCGTTGAGGGCGTAGTATTCGCCGGCCAGGGTGGCGCCCATCCAGGCGGCGTTGACGTTGGCGGTCCACAGCAGCCAGGTCAGGTCGCTGCCGTAGGCGTTTGTGAAATCCGCGGAAGTCAGAGGCGCGGTGGCATACTTGTCCAGGTTCAAAGCTACGTCCATGACGTCGTTGTCCTTGGAAAACCCGCTGCCGACATCGCTGGCGCCGATCTTGTTCCAGGCAAAGGAGCCGCCGAGGTTCAGGAGCGGCTTGTTACTCGTCCAGCCGGCCTCGTCCATGGCGTAGGCGCCGAGGGGGTTGAGGTCGAGGCGGCCGGTCACCATGTGGCGGTCGTCGGGGTTGGCGGTGTTGGGGCCGTTGCCGTTGAAGAGGCCGAGGCGGTATTCGACGATTTTGCCGGCGAAACTGCCGGCGGCCTGCACCCCGAGGTCGCGGCCGAGGTTGAAGGTGTCGTTGGCCATGGAGCGCTCGGGGAAGAGCTGTTTGGACGCGCTGGTCAGTTCCTGTCGGGCCTGGGCCGGCTTGAACTGGCCGACCTGTATGGTGAGGGGCGCTGCGAATTTATAGTTGATGAAGGCATCTTCGGTCGTAAAGCCGCTTTTCATGTCGCTCTGGAACTTGTAACCGAAGTTCTTGCTGACGACGTTCCCCGCTATCTGCAGCTTGAAGCGGCGGATGTTGAAATCGCTCTTATCGTCCGCAGCGTTGCTATCGACATCGGTGTACCTGTAGAGCAACTGGGCGTAACCGCCGATATGGAGCTTGTAGTTGCCGTCGGCACTTGCCGCCGAGAATCCTTTTCCCGGTACGTAGGCGACATCCGGTTTCTGCGTGACGGCCTCCTGGTACTCCTCGACGGTGATGACCCCTTTTTCCTTGAGAATCTCCTCGATGCTCTTGGCCTCACCGCTGGCGGTCAAGCCGACGGTGACGGCGAAGAGTGCCGCCAGTACAAAAATCTGTTTCCGCACTTTTTCTTCCTCCTTGAAAGGGTTTTCATTCTCCGGTGCGGAACGTCCGCCCGGAATCCCGGCATCGCTGCGATATCGGAATCGATCAAGGGAAAGGAGCCAGGGCCGTCGCATCGGGAATGCGAAGACGCCCTGTATCTCCTTTCCACAATGGGAGGCCGAGCCGTTTCCGGCAGGACCCGTAGACCGCTCGCCATAGAAATTTTTCCGTAGGCGCAGCGGTTCGGAGATTCAGCGGCGCAACCGGTCAGGGAAGCGCTATGTTGCGAAATGCTTCGGCAAAATAAAAAAGGCCCTCCCTGGCGGAAGAGCCCTGTCGACATCGCCGGTACGACCGTGCGATTCGCGGGTCTCCTTTCCAAAAGGGAGGCGCCGCCGTTTCCGGCGGTACCCGTTGGCCGGCCGCCCTGGGGTGTTGACCCTTTAGGCGCCGCGGCTCGGAGATAGGATTAAGTTTAGCAAGTCCTGTGCGCAAAACGTCTACGTTATGTCAAAAAAGTGTTTTTTTTGCCGCGATCCCGGGAGCCGTTCTTTGTCGATGGCTTTGCGGCGCCGTTTGCGGCCCCTTTGCGGCGACTAAAAAAAATGGTGATAAAATCTCCTCACCCCCTTTTTTAAGGCCGAATCGTTCTCCGGCAGGGACGGGCGTCGCAGATTGGAACAGGTGCGGGTGATCCATAACGGAACAGTGTGGGTCGTTAGGGAACAGTTGTCCGTCCGGGATCGCCGGTGTTTTCGGCCCCGGCAGGAGGCCCGTGGCACATTTTGGTGCGCTTTGGAACATAGCGAGCCGCAATGGCTCACCGTCGGTGGAAAACGGGGGATGAACGGAAAGGTTTGTCCGTGGAAAAGATATTTAAAACGGTATGTTACACCATTTTTTGAAAGGCTGGCATTCTTGTTGCTGTATACCTCAACCAATGTTCTATTCCATTGGACGACTGATGCGAACCGGGGGAGCGCCGACTCCGGAGAATCCCCAAAGTTTTTTGTCGGTCACTACAGACAACCCGCAATGAACCATCCAACCACAAAGGAGTATGGAACCATGGCACTCGCAGATCAGACTTACGGATTCTTCATCCCCACCGTTTCTCTCATGGGCGTCGGCTCTTCCAAGGAAGCCGGCGAGCAGGTCAAATCCCTCGGCGCCAAGAAGGCCCTGCTGGTCACCGACAAGGGGATCACCGCCATGGGGATGGCCGCTCAGATCAAGGAGCAGGTGGAGAAATCCGGCGTGACCGTCATCATCTTCGACGGCGCCGAGCCCAACCCCACGGACAAGAACGTGGCTGACGGCCTGAAGGTCTACCAGGACAACAAGTGCGACTCGATCATCTCCCTCGGCGGCGGCTCTTCCCACGACTGCGCCAAGGGGATCGGCATGGTCGCCACCAACGGCGGCAATATCCGCGACTGCGAAGGGGTCAACAAGACCACCAAGCCGATGCCTCCTTTCGTCGCCATCAACACCACCGCCGGCACCGCCTCGGAAATGACCCGCTTCTGCATCATCACCAACACCGACACCAAGGTGAAGATGGCCATCGTCGACTGGCGCTGCACGCCCAATGTCGCCATCAACGATCCCGTCCTCATGGTCGGCAAACCGGCGGCGCTGACCGCCGCCACCGGCATGGACGCCCTGACTCACGCCGTCGAGGCCTACGTCTCCACCATCGCCACTCCGATCACCGACGCCTGCGCCATCAAGGCCATCGAACTGGTCGCCGAGTACCTCCGTCCCGCCGTGGCCAACGGCAAGAACCTCGAGGCCCGCGACAAGATGGCCTATGCCGAGTACCTCGCCGGCATGGCCTTCAACAACGCCTCCCTCGGCTACGTTCACGCCATGGCTCACCAGCTCGGCGGCTTCTACAATCTCCCCCACGGCGTCTGCAACGCCATCCTCCTCCCGGCCGTCTGCGAGTTCAACATGATCTCCAATCCCAAGCGCTTCGCCGACATCGCCGTTGCCATGGGCGAGAACATCGAAGGCCTCTCCGCCGTCGACGCTGCCGCCAAGGGGATCGCCGCCATCCGCAAACTCTCCGGCGACATCGGGATTCCGGCCGGCCTCACCAACCTCAACGTCAAGGAGACCGACCTGCGCATCATGGCCGAGAACGCCATGAAGGACGCCTGCATGCTCACCAATCCCCGCACCGCCACCCTCGACTGCGTGATCGGCATCTACAAGGCCGCCATGTAAGGAGGCGTCCTCCGGGACGGATACCGGGAAAGGGGAGGGAGAGACCTCCCTCCTTTTTCCCTCATCCCCCTTGAAGCGGGGGGAGATTAATGTAAAGTATCAAAACAGATCTCCGAGCTCTTCCGCCTACGAGGTTTTCCTTAGGGCGGGTGGCCAACGGGTTGCGCTGGAAACGGCGCCGCCTCCCTTTCGGAAAGGAGATGCCCCAAGTCAACCCATGAAAGGGAGAAGGATCACGTTATGGACAAGATTTTTCGCGTCAACATGACCAATCTCACCACCAAGGTCGAAGCCGTTCCCGCCGCCTGGGCCGGACACGGCGGCCGCGGTCTGACCTCGACCATCGTCGCCGCCGAGGTTCCCGCCGACTGTCATCCCCTGGGACTCAACAACAAGCTGGTCTTCGCTCCCGGCCTTCTCTCCGGGACGGCGGCAGCCAACTCCGGGCGCATGTCCTGCGGCGCCAAGAGCCCGCTGACCGGCACCATCAAGGAGAGCAACGCCGGCGGCACCTCGGCGCAGATGTTCGCCCGCATGGGGATCAAGGCCCTGATCATCGAGGGGCTTCCCGCCGACGACAAGTGGTACAATCTGCACCTGACCAAGGACGGCGTCACCATCAATGAGGAGACCGCCCTGGTCGGCAAGGGGAACTTCGCCGTCATCGACGCCGTCTCCGAGCGCCTCGGCAAGAAGGTCGGCGTCATCACCATCGGCCCCGCCGGCGAGATGAAGATGGCCTCGGCCAACATCTCGGTCAAGGACCCGGACAGCAAGATCCGCAGCCACGGCCGCGGCGGCCTCGGCGCCGTCATGGGCTCGAAGAAGATCAAGTACATCAGCATGGACGACGCCGGCGCTCCGGGCGTCACCATCGCCGATCCGGAAAAGTTCAAGACCGCGGCCCGCGTCTTCGCCAAGGCGCTCCTCGATCATCCCGTCTCCGGCCAGGGTCTGCCGACCTACGGCACCAACGTCCTGGTCAACGTCCTCAACGAGGCCGGCGGCCTGCCGACGAAGAACTTCCGCTACGGCCAGTTCGCCGGCGCCGACAAGATCTCCGGCGAGACGATGCACGACACCATCGTCGAGCGCGGCGGCAAGCCGAAACACGGCTGCCACGCCGGCTGCATCATCCAGTGCTCCCAGGTCTACAAGGACAAGGCCGGCAACTACCTGACCTCGGGCTTCGAGTACGAAACGATCTGGGGCCTCGGCGCCGACTGCTGCATCGACAACCTCGACGACATCGCCCTGGCCGACCACCACATGGACGACATCGGCGTCGACTCCATCGAAACCGCCGTCATGATGGGTGTGGCCATGGACGGGGGCGTTCTCCCCTTCGGCGACGGCAAGGGTGTCATTCGCCTCATCAAGGAGGAGATCGGCAAGGGGACGCCGCTCGGGCGCATCCTCGGCGGCGGCGCCGCCCACGTCGGCAAGACCTACGGCGTCACCCGCGTCCCGGTCGTCAAGGGGCAGGGGATTCCCGCCTACGACCCCCGCTCGGTCAAGGGGATCGGCATCACCTACGCCACCAGCACCATGGGCGCCGACCACACCGCCGGCTACACCATCGCCACCAACATCCTCGGCGTCGGCGGCAGCGTCGATCCGCTGAAGAAGGATGGCCAGGTCGAGCTCTCGCGCAACCTGCAGATCGCCACCGCCGCCGTCGACTCGACGGGGATGTGCATCTTCGTCGCCTTCCCGGCCCTCGACATCCCCGAGTGCCTCCCGGCGCTGATCGACATGATCAACGCCCGCTTCGGCATCAGCCTCACCGGCGACGACGTCACCAACCTCGGCAAGCACATCCTCAAGCTCGAGCGCGCCTTCAACATCGGCGCCGGTTTCACCAACAAGGACGACCGGCTCCCCGAATTCTTCAGCGAGCCGGTGCCGCCGCACAACGCCGTCTGGGACTTCACCGGCGAGGAAATCGACGAATTCTGGAATTTCTAAAAAATTCCGCTTAAGCTCTCTCCTGCCCGGTGCGGTCTGTCATGGCCGCACCGGGATTTTTTTACAGCTCCCCTCCTGGTTCAGGAGGGGCGGGGGGGTGGTCAGGTTTAGATCCGCATCGCCAAAAGGAGTCCCCATCATGAAAATCACCGTCAAACTCTTCGCCAGCTTCCGGGACGGCCGCTTCAAGGAGGAGGTGCGCGACACTCCCGCCGGCACCCTCTGCCGCCGGATCGTCCTCGAGCTCGGGCTCAAGGAGGAGGAGCTGGGAGTGGTCATGGTCAACGGCCGTCACGCCCCCCTCGAGCAGGAGCTGCGGGACGGGGATCATCTGGCGCTCTTTCCCCTGGTCGGCGGAGGCTAGGATGAATCCTCTTGTCTACCTCAATTCGCAGGCCCGGGACGGCATCGTCTCCCTTGCGGCCCTCGCCGCTGCCGTCGAACGCTTCGGTCTGAGCTGGGCCGAGGCCGAACTCCTCGCTCTGGAAAACGGCCTGCTGCCGGCGCGCTATCAGCGCAACCGGAAGATGCTCTCCACGGCCGAGCAGCTGCGCCTGGCCAGAAGCCGTGTCGCCGTCATCGGCTGCGGAGGCCTCGGCGGCTACGTCCTCGAAGAGCTCGCCCGCCTCGGCGTCGGCCGTCTCGTCGCCGTCGACCCCGACGTCTTCGAGGAACACAATCTCAACCGCCAGCTCCTGGCCACCCCGGCCCTTTTGGGAGCCGCCAAGGTCGAAGCCGCCGTGGCCCGCCTCAGGGAGGTCAACCCGGCGGTAACCGTCCAGCCGCAGCAAAAGGCCTTCTCCGTCGCCAACGGCGCTGCTCTTCTGGCCGGCTGCGCCCTGGCCGTCGACGCCCTCGACAGCATCCCGGTGCGTCTCGAACTCGGTGCCGTCTGCGCCGGGCTGGAGATCCCCCTCGTCCACGGAGCGATTGCCGGCTGGTACGGTCAGGTCACCACCCAGTTTCCAGGAGACACGACCCTCGCCGACAGCTACGCCCGCAGCGGCACGGGGATCGAGAAGGAGCTGGGAAACCCGTCCTTCACCCCGGCCCTGGTCGCCAGCCTCGAGGCCGCCGAGGTCTGCAAGGTTCTTCTCGGCCGCGGCACCCCCCTGCGGCGCCGCACCCTGGTGATCGACCTTCTCGAAATGGAGTTCGTCGAGCGGCTTGATTGATTGAAGTTTGAAAGTGACTGCGGGAAAAGAATCAACAGGGTTTTGCGGAGGACGTATGGGAGGGATGACCGCCGAAGAAGTCAATGATTTACGGAAGGCCCGGGAGGAATTCCTGTCGCAGGGGATAAGGCCGGCCGGGTTGGTCAGCGACACGATCTTTCGCTCCTGGCAGCGCTCCGCCGAACGGGGAATCGGACAGGACGGGAAGGCGCCCCGCTGTATCCCTCCCTCTGAGCTCGTGCACCGCCGGGATCAAAGCAACACCCTCCTGCTGCGCTCGCAGCCGGTGATGGAAAATCTCTATCAGGAGATCAGCGGCACCTCCAGCATGGTGCTTCTTGCCGACAGTGCAGGGGTGATCCTCCATTCGATCGGCGATCCGGTTTTCGTCGGCCAGGCCCAGAAGGTCGCCCTGAAACCGGGGGGGATCTGGTCGGAGGGGGTCACGGGGACCAACGCCATCGGTACGGCGTTGGAGGAGCAACTGCCGGTCCAGGTGCAGAGCAGCGAACACTTTTTCGACCAGCACCGCTTCCTGTCCTGTTCGGCGGCCCCGATTTTCGATCCTCGGGGCGCGATCCTCGGGGCGCTGGACGTCTCCGGCGATTTCCGGGGCCATCAGCCGCACACGCTGGCCCTGGTGCGGATGTCGGCACAGATCATCGAGAACCAGATGTTCGCCGCCGAATTTCCCGACGACATCGTCCTCTCCTTTCATCTCAAACCCGAATTTATCGGCACTCTTTACGAAGGGATCGCAGTCTTTTCTCCGCAAGGGGATTTCATCGCCGCCAATCGCAGCGCCCTGCAGCAGTTCGGCCGCGACCGTTTCAGGATAATTGGCGAGACATTCTCTTCCCTCTTCCGCCTCAGTCTGCCGAAACTCCTCGAACAGGCGCGCTTCCGGCACCAACCGGTCCTGAAGCTGCAGCTCCAATCCGGCGCCGAGCTCTATGGAAGGGTCAGGCCGGGACTCTCCCCCGCTCCGAGTCCCCTCCTTCCCCCCACCACCGCGCCGTCCAGGGACATCAAGAGCTGCCCCATCGGGACTCCGCCGCCGCTCCTCCTCCATGAACTGGAGTCGGGTGACCGCACGATGCAGGCACTCCTGGCCAAGGCCAGGAAAGTCATCGATCATGACATCACGATCATGATTCAAGGGGAGACCGGCACCGGCAAGGAACTCCTGGCCCTGGCGCTGCACCAGGCCGGTCCCAGGTCCAACGGCCCCTTCGTTCCGATCAACTGCGCCTCGATTCCCGAGGGGCTGATCGAGTCGGAGCTCTTCGGCTACCAGGAAGGAGCCTTTACCGGAGCCAACCGCAAAGGGCATGTCGGCAAGATTCGTGAGGCCCACGGAGGGACGCTGTTTTTGGACGAGATCGGCGAAATGCCGCTCCTCCTCCAGGCCCGGCTGCTGCGGGTGCTGCAGGACCGCAGGGTCACCCCCCTCGGCGGGACCGGCAGTCATCAGGTCGATCTGGCGGTGATCTGCGCCACGAACCGTCTGGTTCGGGACATCGTCGCCGCGGGCAAATTTCGGGAAGACCTCTACTATCGTCTGAACGGCCTGCTCCTGACCTTGCCGGGGCTGCGCCAGCGGGAGGATAAAATCCCTCTGGCCAGAAAAATTCTCGCCGCCCTCAACCGCACGGACAGCGAGATCACCCTCCACCCCGACGTCCTGCGCATCTTCGTTCAACATCCCTGGCCCGGCAATATCCGCCAGATGCACAACCTGTTACGGACGGCCGTCGCCCTGCTGGGCGAGCGAAAAGAGATCCTGATCGATGACCTCGTCGAGGATTTTTTGGCGCAGGCCGACCTGGCGGCCGGTCCGGAGACCGACACCGATAATGACTGCGGCGGGACATCGCTTGTCGACCTGGAGGCCCGTCACATCGCGGCAACGCTCGACCGAACGGGGGGGAATGTTTCAGCGGCTGCCCGGCAACTGGGGATGGGACGGACCACCCTCTACCGCAAGTTGCGCAGCCTGCCGTCGCCAGATGGCCCCTCGCCGGCACCGGGCTGCTGAAGGGGTCCGACCGCAAGGGGAGAGGCAAGGAATGAGTCCCGGTTTCAAGACCTGCGGGGAGGTGAATTTTACCCCGATACGCCAAGGGCGACCGATTTTCGGTCGCCCTCGCTGTTTGTGCCCTCTTCCGCCGGTCCGGGTGGCGCCTCTCAGAACTCCTGCGGCATCGCCTTGACCTCTCCGGCGGTAAAGACCGGGCCGTCCTTGCAGACGTAGACATTGCCGACGTTGCAGCGGCCGCACTTGCCGAGGCCGCACTTCATGCGGTTTTCGAGGGTGGTGTAGATCTGGTCGTCGTTGAAGCCGAGCTTTTCGAGGACCGGCAGGGTGAACTTGATCATGATCGGCGGGCCGCAGACGAGGGCGACGGTATTCTCCGCGCCGGGAGCGGCCTGTTCGAGGATGGTCGGGACGAAGCCGACCTGACCGTCCCATTCGGGTGAGTTGCCGCCGGGGTCGACGGTCTTGACCAGACGCACATCGCAGCGCTCCTGCCACTGCGCCAGTTCGTTCTTGTAGACGAGGTCGCTTTCGGCGCGGGCGCCGTAGACGATGGTGATGTCGCCGAACCTGTCGCGCTGGTCGAGGCAGTTGACGATCAGGGTGCGCAGCGGCGGCAGGGCGATGCCGCCGGCGACGAAGACCAGGTTCCGGCCGTAGAACTCCTCGATGGGAAAGGCGTTGCCGTAGGGGCCGCGGACGCCGACGGTGTCGCCGACCTCCAGGCGCCGCAGCGCCTCGGTCACCCGGCCGGTGCCGCGAAAGCAGCACTCGATGTGGCCGGTCCGCGTCGGCGACGAGGCGATGCAGAAGGTCGCCTCGCCGGCGCCGAAGGCCGAGTACTCGGCGAACTGCCCGGAGCGGAAGGTGAAGGAGTCGCGCACCGCCTCGTCCTGGAAGACCAGGCGCAGGGTGCGGACGTCGTGGGTCTCGTCGACGATGGCATCGATGGTGGCGAGATGGGGCTTGTAGATGTTCTTGTCGGGGATGCACATGGTTTGAACCTGTCGTTGTAGGGGCGCAATTCATTGCGCCCTGGGCGTGATGAATCACGCCCCTACGGTTTATTTATTGTTGATCTCATCCAAAACTGCGGCAATGTCGATCCCGACCGGGCAGGCGCGGACGCAGCGGCCGCAGCCGGTGCAGAGGGTCTGGCCGAACTTGTCGTCGTAGTACTTGAACTTGTGCATGATGCGGTTGCGGTAGCGGGCCGGCTGCCCGTCGCGGGGATTGTGGGTCGAGGCGTGCAGGGTGAACTTGCTGAAGCCGCAGGCGTCCCAGTATTTGCGCCGCTCCCCCTTGCTTTCGCTCCCCTCGTCGACGATGTCGAAGCAGTGGCAGGCCGGGCAGAGAAAGGCGCAGGCGCCGCAGCCGGCGCAGCGCTCGGCGATTTCCGCCCAGAGGGGATCTTCGAAGTGGCCGTCGAGCCAGCCCTTGATCTTTGCCAGGTCGAACGGTGGCAGGGCCGGGGCGGCGAGGGGGACCGGGGCGGCGGCGCTGCCCGATCTGAGGAGATCGCTGGCGGCTCCCAGGAATTCCTCCCCCTTCTCCGTCAGGGCTTCGAGGGTGAAGGAGCCGTCGGAGAGCGGAGAAAGGAAGAGATCGGAACCCGCACGGGCATCGGGGGCGCCTCCGAGAGCGGTGCAGAAACAGGCGTCGTCGCAGCGGGTGCAGGCGAGGCCGAGGACCGTCGTCCTGTTCCGCCGCTCGAGGTAGAATTCGTCCTTGTAGTCCCAGGAGAAGACGGCATCGAGAACCGGCGCCGCCGCAGTATCGCAGGGACGGGCGCCGACCAGGAGGGTCGGCGGCAGTTGGCTGAGGTCGGGGTCGCTGACCGTCGTCTTCCCTGCGACCCTGCTGTAGGAGAGGATCGACTCGCAGATCGGGAAGAAGGCTTCCTTGGCGGAGCGGCGGGGGAGATCCCTCAAGGAAAGTTCCGCACCGCTGGCGAGGGGTTCGTAGAGGGTCATGCTTCCGGATTCCCTGGGGCCGACGACGCGCGTCCCGACGGCGATGAGGCGGTCGAGGAGGGCGTGCAGGTTCTGGATGGTGATGGTTTTCGGCATATGGGGTTCCTGTAGGGGCGTGATTCATCACGCCCCGGGCGCAATAAATTGCGCCCCTACATGGTTATTTGATAAACGACTGATCGTCCTTCTCGTCGTAACTCGTCAGCGGTCCCTTTTCCTGAGCCTCCGTCCCCGATTCGTAGCCGTAGAGCTCTTTGAGCTCCTGCGCCATCTTGCGGTTGAGGAGGTTCAAGGGGATCTCCATCGGGCAGGCGCTTTCGCATTCGGCGCAACCGGCGCAGCGGCCGGCCAGATGCATGGCGCGGACGATGTGCCAGGCGGTGTTGCCGGCCGGCCGCGGCGAGCCCTCGACCCCCTGCGGGCGGTTGCGGTCGCAGAGGCACTGCTCGCAGAAGCAGAAGGGGCAGACCTGGCGGCAGGCGAGGCAGCGGATGCAGCGGCTGAAGTGCCCGTTCCAGAAGCCCCAGCGCTCCGGCGGCGTCAACGCTTCGAGGCGCGCCAGTTCGGCGGCTTCGCTGTCTTCCAGGGGCGGGAGCTCCGGGAGACGGCCGAGGAGCTGATCGACGTTTTCCGGGGTCCGTACCGAACACTCTCGGCACTTGCCGGCGATGTTTTCGGCGGAGAGCGGCTGGCGGCGGTCGGCGGCGGCGGCGTAGACGCCGGGGCAGGCGAGGCCGAGAATGACGACCTGGTCGCGCTGCAACTGGTTCTCGCTGATGAGTCCGGCAAGGGCGCGCAGATCGCACCCCTTGACCATGACCGCCAGTTTCCCCCTGGCGCCGATGCTTTTCTTGCTGCGGGTCAGATAGAGGGAAAGGTTGTTGGTGCAGGACGGGGAGAAGATCAGCGTCTCTGCCTCCGCCGCCGTGCTGACGATCGCCGGCATGGCGCTCCCCGAGCGGCGTCCGGCGACGTAGCCGACCACCGCCGCGACGGTGCCGTCGGTGAGGAGCTTGGCGGCGGCGGCTCGCAGGGCCGCGGTCGTTTCATCCCAGATGCGGGGATCGACGAGGGGGGTCATTGTCTGGTTCATATTCTGTCCTTGTAGGGGCGCAAAGCATTGCGCCCGGGGCGTGATGAATCACGCCCCTACGGGATGGCGTCGTACGATTCCTGAAGCTCCGGGGTGTCGATCAGGCTCGACCAGTGTTCCTGCCCCTCCAGCGCCCTGAACTCTTTCATCGGCTCCATCGTTTTCAGCGATTCGGTGAATTCGGTGACGACCTCGACCCATTTCCCCCCTTCGGCCGCCGAGACCCAGGAGAAGAGGAGGCGCTTGAGATCGACGCCGACGAAGTCGAGGAGATGGCGGAAGGCGGCGAAGCGGCGGCGGGCGTGGAAGTTGCCGGCCATGTAGTGGCAGTCGCCGGGATGACAGCCGGAGACGAGGACGCCGTCCGCCCCCTTCTGGAAGGCGCGGAGGATGAAGAGGGGATCGATGCGCCCGGTGCAGGGGAACTTGACCACCCGCACGTTGCTCGGGTACTGCAGGCGCGAGGTGCCGGCGAGGTCGGCCCCGGCGTAGGTGCACCAGGTGCAGACAAAGGCGACGATCTTCGGTTCGAATTGGTGCTGTTTGGTTGGATGCATGAGAATTTCCTTTATCGGACCGATCCATCGGATCCGACCGATCGGTCCGATCCTAGATTTTTACAGCGTCTCAATCATCGCCATGATCTGCTCGTCGGTATAGCCATCGAGTTCGACGCTCTTCGACGGGCAGGTCGCCTGACAGGTGCCGCAACCGCCGCAGACGCCGGGGTTGACGCTGGCGACGGTCCGGACCAGGTTCCCCTGGCGGTCGCGGATCTCCTTCTCCTCGATGGCGCCGTAGGGGCAGACCTTTTTGCAGGCGAGGCAGGCGGCGCAGAGGCGCTCGTTGACCCGCGCCACCATCGGGTCGCGCTCCATCTGCGCCCTGGAGAAGAGGGTCATGACCTTGGCCGCCGCGGCCGAGGCCTGGGAAACCGATTCGGGGATGTCCTTCGGCCCCTGACAGGCGCCGGCGAGATAGATGCCGGCGGTGGCGCACTCGACGGGGCGGAGCTTGGCGTGCGCCTCGGAGTAGAAGTTGTATTTGTCGTAGGAGATGCCGAGCTTCTGCGCCAGGGAGTCGGCCCCCTGGCGCGGCTGCACGGCGGTGGCGAGGACGACGAGGTCGGCCTCGATCTCGACGCGGACGCCGACGGAGATGTCGCTCCCCATGACGACGATCTTCTCCCCCTTCTGGTAAAGGCGCGAGACCATGCCGCGGATGTAGGCGGCATCCTCCTCCTCCACGGCCCGCCGCCAGAACTCGTCGTACCCCTTGCCGGGGGTGCGGGCGTCCATGAAGAAGACGTAGGCCTGGCCGTCGTGCACCTTGTGCTTGTAGAGCATGGTGTGCTTGGCGGTGTACATGCAGCAGATCTTCGAGCAGTAGGAGATCCCCTTTTCGCGGGCGCGGGAGCCGACGCACTGGATGAAGACCACCTCCTTCGGTTCCTTGCCGTCGGAGGGGCGGACGATCCTGCCGCCGGTCGGGCCGGAAGCCGAGGCGAGGCGCTCGAAGGTCATGCCGTCGATGACGTCGGGGAGGGTGCCGTAGCCGAACTCGCCGTACCCCTCGATCGCCGATCCGGCCGGCTTTTTGCCGATGTCGTAGAGGTCGAAGCCGGTGGCGACGACGATGGCGCCGATCGACTCAAGGACGATCTCGTCCTGCTGCGCATAGTCGACGGCGCCGGGGCCGCAGACCTTGGCGCAGAGACCGCACTTGCCGGATTTAAAGAACGTGCAGTTCTCCCGGTCGATGACCGGGGTGTTGGGGACCGCCTGGGGGAAGGGGACGTAGATCGCCGGGCGCAGGCCGCGGTCGCAGTCGAAGGCGTTGGGAATCTTCTTCTGCGGGCATTTGGCCATGCAGACCCCGCAACCGGTGCACTTGCTCATGTCGACGGAGCGCGCCTTCTTGCGGATCTTCACCGAGAAGTTGCCGATGTAGCCGTCGACCTGCTCGATCTCGCTGTAGGTGTGGAGGGTGATCTTCGGATGGTTGGCGACGTCGACCATCTTCGGCGTCATGATGCACTGGGAACAGTCGAGGGTCGGGAAGGTCTCGGAGAGCTGCGCCATGTGGCCGCCGATGGAGGGGTCCCTCTCGACCAGGACCACGTCGTGGCCGCAGTCGGCGATATCGAGGGCCGCCTGAATCCCGGCGATGCCGCCGCCGATGACCAGGGCGCGTTTGGTGACCGGGACGGTGATGGCGGCAAGGCTCTTGTTGCGACTGACGCGCGCCGCCAGCATGGCGACGATCGCCCCGGCCTTGGCCGTCGCCTCGCTACGATCCTCGTGCACCCAGGAGCAGTGTTCGCGGATGTTGGCCATCTCGCAGCGGTAGGCGTTGAGGCCCGCCGATTCTGCGGCCTTGCGGAAGGTCTTTTCGTGCATGCGCGGGCTGCAGGCCGCCACCACCACGCCGTCGAGCCGATGCTCGGCGATCGCCTTCTTGAGGAGGTTCTGCCCCGGATCGGAGCACATATATTTGTAGTCGCAGGCAAAGGCGACGCCGGGGAGTCGGCCGGCGTCGGCCGCCACGGCCTCGACATCGACCGTGCGCGAAATATTCTCGCCGCAGTGACAGACAAAAACGCCGATTCGGGACATAAATGGTTTCCTTGGTAGGGGCGCAATTCATTGCGCCCTGGGCGTGACAAATCACGCCCCTACGTCATGTTAAATCAGGCCCTTGCCCTTGAGCAGCGGCTTCGGGTCGATCATCATGTTGCCCAGACCGAGGCGCAGCGACGAGACGCCGACCGCCAGGCCGACCAGTTGGGTGATGTAGAAGATCGGCGTTCCGGAAGGGAGGCCGGCGTACTTGGCGATCTCCTCCTGGCGGATGTCGAGGTTGCCGTGACACAAGGGGCAGGCGACCATCAGACAGTCGGCGCCGGCAGCCTGGGCGGCGCCGAGGATCTGCCCGGAGAGTTTGCGCACCACCTCCGGCCGGGAGAGGGTGAAGTTGGCGCCGCAGCACTCCATGCGATGGCTCCACTCCACCGGCTCGGCGCCGACGGCGCGAAGGAGATCCTCCATGATCGTCGGGTTCTCGCAGTCGTCGAGGTCGGGGACCTCCGGCGGCCGGGTGAGGAGACAGCCGTAGTAGCAGGCGACTTTGAGGCCGGCCAGCGGCTTCTGCACCGCCGCCGCCAGGCGGTCGAGACCGAAATCGCGGGCGAGGATGTCGAGGAGGTGTTTGACCGGTTTGTCCACCGAAAGCGTTGCGTCCAGAGCCTGCTCGACGCGGCGCGCCTTGGCCGGGAAAACCTTCAGCCTGTGCTGAGCGGTCTTCAGTCGCGAAAAACAGGAGGCACAGGCCACGGCCAGGTCCCCCTCGACCTTGTCGGCCAGTTCGAGATTCTTGGCGCAGAGGGAGAGGGAGAGGAGTTCGTCGACATTGTGGGCCGGAGTGGCGCCGCAGCAGAACCAGTCCGGCACCTCCCGCAGGCCGATGCGCAAGGCGCGGAAGAGGCTGCGGGTCGAGACTTCGTACTCTCTGGCTGAGGCATGCAGGGAACAACCGGGATAGAAGGAGTAATTGAGGAGGTGGGGCGTCGGGGTCACAGGGCCTCCCCATTCTTGCGCATGGCGGCGATGCGGCGAAAGATCTTTTCGATCTCCGGCAGATTTTCATTCTTATCGTGGAACATCTTCAATTTTCCCTTGGCCATCAGCTTCGGCCCGAGCATCAGATCTTTGAGGAACTGGCCGCTCTGGACGTTGAAGCCGGCGGCGAGGCGCATCTCGTACTGGCGCCCGTAGGTGCGGATGTTGTCGAGAAAGAGCTTGTTGGCGAGCTGGACGTTGCTCTCCTTCGACGGCCCCTTGGCATCCCAGGCGCATTTGCGCAGGGCGTCCATGATCGCCGCCAGGTCGACCTTGTTCGGGCAGCGGGTCGAGCAGGTTTCGCAGGAGGCGCAGTACCAGATGGAGCGGCCGGAGAGGACGCGTTCGAACTGGCCGAGCTGCAGCAGGCGGACGATGCGGTTGGGGGGGTGTTCCATGAAGGAGCGCATGGGGCAGCCGGCCGAGCACTTGCCGCACTGGAAGCAGCGGCGCACCGAACTGCCGGAGAGTTCTTCGACCTTGCGCACGAATCCGAGGTTCATGGTGGCCTGGGACAGGCGCATCTTGGAGTTTTTCACAAAGGTCTCCTGTCGGTTCTGATTGGCAACAGGAGGCCAATAGCAAAAGGTGCGCCATGGGCTTGCGGATGGGGGTCCCCGGGGCATTTGGCCGCTCCGCGGGAGGTCGCAGAAGTCGCCGGGATTGTCGTGGCCGGAAAAGGAGCTTCCTGTTCTGGCGTAAAAATCCTCACTGGGGAATTTGGCTACGGATCCGCAGACAGGGGGCCCCTGTCTGCGGATCCGTTCGTCTATTTTTTCGCCATTGCGGCCATAGCCTCCGCGGCGCCACGCCCGATCTCCTCCGGTGTCAGATCCCGGGTGTGGGTGGCGAGGCTCCAGCTGTAGCCGAAGGGGTCCTGCACGGTCCCCATCCGGTCCCCCCAGAACATCTCCTCGACCTCCATCAGTCCTTTGGCCCCGGCCTTGATGGCGGTCTTGAAGGCCGCGTCGACGTTCTCCCGATAAATGTAGAAGCTGACCGGGGAGCCGCCGGCGGTTTCGGCGCTCTTGCAGGGTTCTCCGGGATGTTCCTCGCCGAGCATGAGAATCGAGTCGCCGATCTTGATCTCGGCGTGCATGACCCCCTTGCCGCCGGGGCCCGGCATGACGAGGAGCTCCTCGGCCCCGAAGGCCTGTTTGTAGAAGTCGATGGCTCTGCGGGCGTCCTTGACGATGAACATCGGGGTGACGCTGCGAAAACCTTCCGGGATTGCTTTGGTCATGGTGTGTCTCCTTTTTCGATGAGCGGTTTTCCCGGGTCGCTCAGGGCCGCGCAGGCCAGGGTGAGGACGAGGAACTGCCAGTTGCCGACCACCTCGGGCTTCATGAGGATCGTCTGGCCGAGGGTCAAAAGGAACATGAGGAGGGCCGTCAGCGTCCATACCCGCCGGGGACTTTTGCCGGAGAGCAGGAGGAGGGCCAGAAGCGGCTCGGCAACCAGGATCAGCCAGGCGAGGAAGACGTTGAGGAGGTGCGGCGACCAGGTCTTGTCGAAGTCGGTGGTGATGAGGCCGACGAAGGCCTCGGGGCCGATGAGGAGCCATTTCGTCAGGCCGACGTAGAGGAACCAGACACCGAAGAAAAAGCGCATGCCGAAGAGGAAGAAGCGGCGGGAGTCGTAAGCGAAGGGATTCATGGGGCTCTCCTTTCCCTGTGGGAATGAATCCAGTCTATCCCGGTCCGGGAAGGAGGCAAGGGGGCGGTGGGGGGAGAAGGAAGAAGGAAGAAGGAAGAAGGAAGCAAGGAAGCAAGGAAGCAAGGAAGCAAGGAAGCAAGGAAGCAAGGAAGCAAGGAAGCAAGGAAGCAAGGAAGCAAGGAGAACGCCGCGGCGAGAAGGAGGGCCAAAAATGGCGACATGCGCGCGGCATTTCGCCCTCCCCTTAAACACGCTATTTTATAGCCAAAATGGGCCCTTTAAGGCCCGAAACGGTGCCTCGATTCAATGGTTTTTGGCCTATTTTTGCCTACTTGGGATGGTGCGACCCGGCTGTATCCGGCAGTGAAGTCTGCTGCCCGAGCTCTTGGGCGAGCCCGATGAGAATTCCTTCCGGGCCCCGGATGTAGCAGAGCCGATAGGTGTTTTCGTACTGAACCACTTTGCCGACGAGTTCCGCGCCGCGTTTTTCCAGCCGGGCGAGCGTATCGTCGATGTCCTCCACGGTGAACATGACGCGTAGGTAACCGAGAGCGTTCACCGGGGCGCTGCGGTGATTGGCGACCACAGGCGGCGCGAGAAATCGGGAAATCTCGATCCGGCTGTGACCGTCCGGGGTACGCATCATGGCAATCTCGACGCGCATGCCGCGCAATCCAGTGACGCCATCGGCCCAGTCGCCTTCGATTGGGGCGCGCCCCTCGAGCTCGAGGCCAAGTTCGGTGAAGAACTCGATGGCGGCATCGATGTCTTTGACTACGATGCCGACGTTGTCCATACGCTTGACCGTCATGATGGCTCCTTAGCGCCGAGCAATTCCAATTCCGGGGACACCGCACTTAATTCATGGATGTCTCGATTAAGTGCGGTGTCCCCGGAACTAAGTAAATTAAGTGAGGTGCCGCCGGAACTAAGTGCCAACGACAGTGGGTTGGGTGAAAGCGCATGCCTTACAGTGAAGAACATCGGAAAGCCGTGTGCGACCGCAAGCACGGTTTGATGAGGGAGTGCAGGGTGAAACCTGCTCTCTACTCTACCCGAATTGCGAGAACATTTGACGGTTTTATTAAATCTCTGTATATTTTCGACGTTGGTCGTGGCTCCCGGTTCATGGGCTCCGGTCGTCAAAGGTGGGGGATGCGAGCCACCCTGGAATGGGTGGTTTTTTTGTTGGGCTGGCGATTGCCGGATCGGATTTTGCTGACGATCGTACCGTAATCAGAGCAGGGGGGCTTATGAAGTCTGAAGCACAAGGTTTTCATGAGGGAATGGCGGGGCCGCGGAAGAAAATTCTGCTTGGCATTATACTGGCCGTTGTCACGGTGCTGGCCTGGCAGGTGCCGGTCATGGCCGATCCGATGGCCTATCTGGGCAACAAGGATGCGGGAACGATCACCATCCTCAACCTGGAGAGCGGCGAGGTGCTCGGCATCTACGGTACGGGCGTGTTCCCGGAGGGGATGGCCTTGGCCCCGAGTGGCGAGAAGGTTTATGTCGCCTCTTTCGGTGCCGGGACGGTTGACGCGTTCGACGCGCTGAATCACGTGCCGCTCGACAGGAAGGTGCTGGGGGGAGCGCTGATGGACGTGGCGGTTACTCCTGACGGCACGAAACTGTATGTCAGCGATTTCCAGTCGGATCGGATCCGGGTCCTGGATGCGGCCACGTTCGCCGAAGTTGCAGATATCGGTGGCGTAGGTCCCGACCCTTTCTCCTTGGCCGTTCAGGCGGATGGTTCGCGTCTCCTGGTCTGCAACTACAGGGGCGATTCCGTTTCTGTCATCGATACGGCAAGCAATGCGGTCGTCGCCACCATCCCCGTCGGGCGCGTGCCGGTTGCCGTGGCCATCACCCCTGACGACGCGCTGGCGTTTGTCGTTAATCAGGGCAGCGCGAATATCACGGTTATCGATCTTGCGACGCTCAAAGCCGTGGGGACGCCGATCAAGGTCGCCTTTACCCCGAGCGCGATCGCGTTTACCCCCGATGGCACGCAGGCATACGTCGTCCATCAGGGCGGCGGAGGTCTGTCCCGGATCGCCCTGAACAGCGGCACCTTCAGCACCACGTTCATCGCCACGGGCACGGCACTGTACGACATCGCCATCGACCCGGACGGGAAACGCGCGATTGTCACCGGCTTTTACTCGAAAGTGGTCTACGTCTACGACATCGACCCGCACAGCCCGACCTTCCGCAGCCTGCTCAAGGCGATTCCCGTGGCAGAAAAACCCTATTCCCTGGTTGTTATCCCCCCTCCCGCACCCGAGGAGGATTCGGACCTGGACAACGACGGGATCGCTTACGCTCAGGACAACTGCCCGGACGTGTTCAACCCGGCACAACTCGATGCCGACACGGATACCCGCGGGGATGTCTGCGACAACTGCCCGGACAGTGTGAACCCGGATCAGCTGGATAGAGATGGCGACGGCGTCGGTGATCGCTGCGACAATTGCCCGGATGTCAACAACGCGTCGCAACTGGATGCGGACGGCGACGGGATCGGCGACGCCTGCGAAGTCGACAGCGATGGCGACGGGTGGGACACCCCCCAGGATTGCAACGATTCACGCGCTTCCGTCTATCCCGGCGCCCGGGAGATATGCGACCGGCTGGACAACGACTGTAACGGATTGACGGATGAAGACGACAGCGACGGTGACGGCATTTTGATCTGCCAGGATAAGTGCCCGAACGAAAACTCCTCAATGTTCGATGCCGACTCCAACGGGTGCATCGACAGCCTGGTCGGTTCGATCATGCTGGTGAATTCGTTGCAGGTGCAGGGGACGCTTGATCCGCAGCTGGCGACGGTCGTCCGTACCAAGATCAACAATGCCACGGCGCAGCATGAAAAGGGCAATGCCGTTTCGGCGTCGAATATCATGGCGGCCGCGGCCCACTTTGTTTCGGCGAAAAGCGGCAAGGAGTTCAGTGCTGCAACCGGAGATCTGCTGGTGCACTATCTCAATAATGTCGCCATTAAGCTGGCAGAATGACCGGTGCGTCGCGACCAGGCTGTACCGGGTGAGTGTGCCGGGTCATGCCGGCGATCGCGGCGGATTTTGTGAGGCAAAAGCGTAACGGAAGAAGGGCGAACATGGGTTCGCCCTTCTTTTTTAGGAGAGAATCGTCGAAAGGCCCAGGCTGCCGTCAGGGGGTCATCTATCGAAAAAAGGGGACGTTCCTGAAAAAGGGGATATTCTATAGTCCAGAATTCCGTGGGTCGGGGGACGCTGCTTGCTATTTTTCTATTGTGGACATAATCTGCTTTAATTCCGGGGACACCGCATTTAATTTCCGCCTGCCTTGGGCCCCGGCTTTTTCCTCCGCAACCCTCGGCCAAGCATTTCTTCCAGTTTGAAAACGAAATCCGCATCACCCAAAGTCCGCCCGGATCTCTCTGCTCGGCCGATCGGCGCCTTGCTCTCAGCATCCACATCACCGGTTAGAAAAGTCTGCCAATCATCGACCATGGCGCACAGCGGCGACTGCTGTATCAGCGGATCGATATGCTGCCCCAGGTAATGGCAGGAGCTGCTCCAGAGATAAGCGCCTGGAGAGTTGACGATGCCGGCTTCCACGGGATTCCTCTCGACGTAACGTGCGGCGGCAAGAAGATAGCCTTCATCCATCGGGCAGGAAGCAAACCGCCCTTGCCAGAGATGCCCGCGCCAACCCATGCGAAAATTGATTCGCCGCGAGTAACGGCGGTGGGTTTCACCAATGGCCAGTTTCAGTCCCTCTTCTTCCTTGGGAACGGCGATCAGATGCGGTTGGGCATCAGACAATAAGACCAGATCAAGACGTCATGACAGGCGCACCACTCGGCCAGTTGGTCGAGGTAATAACGATAGTCGTCTTCGGTAAAAAAGGTGGTCTGTCGACGATTGCCTCGTTGCGTGACATGATGTGGCAATCCTGACGCAACAACTCGTGCGATACGCGCCATTTTCCTCTCCTGAAAAATGGATGTCTCAATTAAGTGAGGTGTCCCCGGAACTCGGCAGCGCAGCGCCGAGAGTGGCGAGCTTTTCGGGTGTGATCGGGTTGTGGATGCGATGAGCACTTTCAGTGATATTGAATATTCGTGGGATGTCCACTGTGAAAAATCTCCTTACTGGTGTGAACAGATTCGGTCAGCCAATTCCGGAATTCCGGGGACACCGCACTTAATTCATGGATGTCTCAATTAAGTGAGGTGTCCCCGGAACTCCCGAACATCACGATCCCATCAGCCTGGCTCTGCTCAAGATCATTCAGGGTGTCGGTCGGATTCTCGGGATGGTGATTCTCTACGAGATCGAAAACATCGCCCGCTTCCCCCGGGAGCAGGATTTCGCCTCCTACTGCCGCCTGGTCAAGCCGACCAAGGGGTCGAACGACCTTCGCACTGATTTTGCCGACTGCTGCTCAAACTCCCGATTCTTTGTTTTGCCGAGCTAAGACCGTCGGGTCGCGCCCCGACAGGCGCCTTACTTTTTGTCCAGACGGCAACAAAAAAGTAAGCAAAAAGTGCCTGGCACCTGCGGTGGGCATGGCTTGGAGGGTTGGTTCAGTTAATTGCTGCGGTGCTGAGAGTCGGTCGGTGTTGTCTTGTCCCTCAGTTTCGATTCTAGATCGCCGGTTTTCCGTTTGCGGGGGATGCATCAACCATTTCAGTAAAGGGCTTCTGGTTTGAAAAGCCAGGAGCAAAAACAGAATCCACGGCATCTGCCATCGAGGACTCGTCCTTGATTTCCTCGGTTCTGCTTATAAACCAGGAGCCCCTCAACAATATGCCCGCGGCAACGACGGTGATCGCACTGCCGTTGGTAAGGGCACCCGGTGGTTGAGCCGCCGCGCCGGACGTCTCTGCATCAAGAGGAAATTGCTTCCCGATCCGTTACGACCCATGCCGACCGCAGGTCAAGCGCTTTTCTGCCTACTCTTTAGTCGCTTTACAAAAGAGTAGGGCGGCGTCGGGGGCCGCGACCCCCGGGTCTTGTCCTTGAATTAAGCCCATGACCTTCGCACTGATTTTTGCTTGCTGCAGCCCAAGCTCCAGATTCGTTATGGTGCCGGGATAAAACCGTCGGGACTCGCCCCGACAGGCGACCTACTTTTTCGCCAGGCCCCCAAAAAGTAGGCAAAAAGTGGCCTCTCCTGCGGAGGGCATGGCTTGGAGGGTTGGTTCAGTAAATTGCTGAGGTGCTAAGAGTCGGTCGGTGTTGTCTTGTCCCTCAGCTTCGATTCCAGGTTGCCGGTTTTCCGTTTGCAGGGGTTTCAGCGAACATTTTGTTAAAGGGCTTCTGGTTTGAAAAGCCAGGAGCAAAGACAAAACTAACGGCAACAAAGGCCGAGATTTTGCCGTTGCCTTTACAGGTTCTGCTTTTCCACCAGAAGCCCCTCAACAAAATGTTCGCGGCAGGGACGGTGATCGCACTGCCGCTGGCGAGGACACCCGGTGGTTGAGCCGCCGCGCCGAACGTCTCTGCATCAAGAGGAAATTGCTTCCCGATCCGTTACGACCCATGCCGACCGCAGGTCAAGCGCTTTTCTGCCTACTCTTTAGTCGCTTTACAAAAGAGTAGGGCGGCGTCGGGGGCCGCGAC
>Ga0209231_1000139_pt1 | contig 51466 bp, 45 predicted proteins | sample Deesub45470m_DNA_FD_188086 | JGI IMG/M metagenome (GOLD analysis project Ga0209231, IMG submission 188086) | Deep subsurface microbial communities from North Pacific Ocean - 450_OLKR46/470m Metagenome (SPAdes) (version 2) | ecosystem: Environmental > Terrestrial > Deep subsurface > Unclassified ... | reverse complement strand
TGATACGTGAGGCACTACCTAAATAGTTTTCGGAGAGAACCAGCTATTTCCAAGTTTGTTTAGCCTTTCACCCCTATCCACAGCTCATCCCCTAACTTTTCAACGTTAGTGGGTTCGGACCTCCAGTGAGTGTTACCCCACCTTCATCCTGGCCATGGATAGATCACTTGGTTTCGGGTCTACACCCAGCAACTATCGCCCTTATCAGACTCGGTTTCCCTACGCCTCCCCTATTCGGTTAAGCTCGCTACTGAATGTAAGTCGCTGACCCATTATACAAAAGGTACGCAGTCACGGAACAAGTCCGCTCCCACTGTTTGTATGCATACGATTTCAGGATCTATTTCACTCCCCTTCCGGGGTTCTTTTCGCCTTTCCCTCACGGTACTGGTTCACTATCGGTCGATTACGAGTATTTAGCCTTGGAGGATGGTCCCCCCATATTCAGACAGGATTTCTCGTGTCCCGCCCTACTTGTTCCAAACCTATTTCCACTCCTATGCTTTCGCGTACGGGGCTATCACCCACTATGGCCAGACTTTCCAGACTGTTCCGCTAACATTGAAGATAAAGTTTGCAGGCTGATCCGCGTTCGCTCGCCACTACTTACGGAATCTCGGTTGATTTCTTTTCCTCCGGGTACTTAGATGTTTCAGTTCTCCGGGTTCGCTTCTCTGTACCTATGTATTCAGTACAGGATGACCCAAAAGGGCCGGGTTTCCCCATTCAGATATCTACGGATCAAAGCTCTATTGCCAGCTCCCCGTAGCTTTTCGCAGGCTTACACGTCTTTCATCGCCTGTAATCGCCAAGGCATCCATCATATGCACTTATTCGCTTGACCCTATAACGTTAAGCCCTCAACCATCTCTGATCAAGGACGCTACAAGTATTTGTTCGTCTCGCGTTCGTGACACCACATCCATACGACTAGCATGAATATGGCTTGATACAATCAAAACCCATTTAGTTTTCATGCAAAAACAGCAATAGATCTCTCCATCACCGCTTCCGCGTGAATCACTTTCTTTACTTCTTCCAAATTTTTAAAGAACTGCTATCAGCAAAAGCCGATATCAAAACCACCAGGCTTTGATATCGAGTCTCACTCTTTCGTTTCAAGACACTTCCATTCAAGGTGATGGTGGAGGTTGACGGGATCGAACCGACGACCCCCTGCTTGCAAAGCAGGTGCTCTCCCAGCTGAGCTAAACCCCCGTTATTACCTTGCTCTGGTGGGTCTGGTTGGACTCGAACCAACGACCCCCGCGTTATCAACACGGTGCTCTAACCAGCTGAGCTACAGACCCGATCTTGTGCGTTTCGGGTCTGCGTCTTCAATCACAAGCCAATTTCTCTCGTGACTTCAAACCTGTGTCTCGAAACTTAAAACAACCGATAAGTGTGGATACCTGCGCTTTGGCATACTCTAGAAAGGAGGTGATCCAGCCGCACCTTCCGATACGGCTACCTTGTTACGACTTCACCCCAGTCACGAACCCTGCCGTGGTAACCGTCCCCCTTGCGGTTAGACTAGCTACTTCTGGCAGAACCCGCTCCCATGGTGTGACGGGCGGTGTGTACAAGACCCGGGAACGTATTCACCGCGACATGCTGATCCGCGATTACTAGCGATTCCGACTTCATGCTCTCGAGTTGCAGAGAACAATCCGGACTACGATCGGCTTTCTGAGATTGGCTCCCCCTCGCGGGTTGGCGACCCTCTGTACCGACCATTGTATTACGTGTGAAGCCCTACCCATAAGGGCCATGAGGACTTGACGTCATCCCCACCTTCCTCCGGTTTATCACCGGCAGTCTCATTAAAGTGCCCAACTAAATGATGGCAATTAATGACAAGGGTTGCGCTCGTTGCGGGACTTAACCCAACATCTCACGACACGAGCTGACGACAGCCATGCAGCACCTGTGTCCAGGCTCCCTTTCGGGCACCAATCCATCTCTGGAAAGTTCCTGGCATGTCAAGGGTAGGTAAGGTTTTTCGCGTTGCATCGAATTAATCCACATAATCCACCGCTTGTGCGGGTCCCCGTCAATTCCTTTGAGTTTTAACCTTGCGGCCGTACTCCCCAGGCGGTCAACTTCACGCGTTAGCTGCGGTACTAAAGAAGTCTCCTTCCCCAACACCTAGTTGACATCGTTTAGGGCGTGGACTACCAGGGTATCTAATCCTGTTTGCTCCCCACGCTTTCGTGCATGAGCGTCAGTATCGACCCAGGGGGCTGCCTTCGCCATCGGTATTCCTCCACATATCTACGCATTTCACTGCTACACGTGGAATTCTACCCCCCTCTGCCGTACTCTAGCCTTGCAGTCACAAATGCAGTTCCCAGGTTAAGCCCGGGGATTTCACACCTGTCTTACAAAACCGCCTGCGCACGCTTTACGCCCAGTAATTCCGATTAACGCTCGCACCCTACGTATTACCGCGGCTGCTGGCACGTAGTTAGCCGGTGCTTCTTCTGACGGTACCGTCATTAGACACAGTTATTAACCATGTCCGTTTCTTCCCATCTGAAAGAGCTTTACAACCCGAAGGCCTTCTTCACTCACGCGGCATGGCTGGATCAGGCTTTCGCCCATTGTCCAAAATTCCCCACTGCTGCCTCCCGTAGGAGTCTGGGCCGTGTCTCAGTCCCAGTGTGGCGGATCATCCTCTCAGACCCGCTACAGATCGTCGCCTTGGTAGGCCTTTACCCCACCAACTAGCTAATCTGATATCGGCCGCTCCGAAAGCGAGAGGTCCTTGCGGATCCCCCCCTTTCCCCCTCAGGGCATATGCGGTATTAATCCGGCTTTCGCCGAGCTATCCCCCACTTCCGGATACGTTCCGATATATTACTCACCCGTTCGCCACTCGCCACCAGGTGCAAGCACCCGTGCTGCCGTTCGACTTGCATGTGTAAAGCATGCCGCCAGCGTTCAATCTGAGCCAGGATCAAACTCTTCAGTTTAATCTAGCTTGTTTTTTTGCAAGTCCTTTCGAACCCGCAGATCTCACTCAAAGCGAATTTACATTTCTGTATCTTCGATCAGTGCGAGGTACTTCTGTATGTCTTGAGTTCGACCCACATCACCTAAGCGATATGCGTCCGCCTCCACACACGTACCCACACTAATCGGTTGTTTTTTCTGACTTTTAAAGAACTTTTTCCGTCTTTCCTTCACCACCATGGCAGCGAAGAGGTGCGCATTATAGAGACTAAATTATTTCCGTCAACCTAATTTTCACACTATTTATTTCTTGCTATTGAAGCGCGATCTTTTTACCGACCTCCAGCAAACGCACTGCTTTGTTTGCTTTACTCCAACTCCGCAACAGCGAAGAGGCGCGCATTATAGGGAGCAAAAATATTGCGTCAATACTTTATTGAAATATTCTGGAAATAATTATCTGCGCACACGATGCGTGCGACCAGATTCACTACAATGCATATGTATGAACACTCTCATCCTTGGCATCGAATCCTCCTGCGACGAAACCGGACTAGCCTTATACCAAGCCGGGCACGGCTTGCTGGCGCACACACTGCACAGCCAGATCGCACTACATAATGAATATGGCGGCGTGGTGCCCGAACTCGCTTCACGCGACCATGTGCGCCACGCGCTGCCGCTGTTACGTCAGGCACTACATATGGCCCAGCGCTCGCTGAATGACATCGACGCGATCGCCTTCACCCAAGGCCCGGGCTTGTCCGGCGCATTATTAGTAGGCGCCAGCATCGCCAATGCACTGGCATACACGTTGGATGTGCCGACCATAGGCGTGCACCATCTTGAAGGTCACCTGCTCTCGCCGCTATTATCCGACCCCACCCCCTCTTTCCCGTTCGTTGCGCTGCTGGTTTCAGGCGGGCATACGCAACTGATGCGCGTCGACGGCGTGGGGCAGTACACATTGCTCGGTGAATCGGTGGACGATGCTGCGGGTGAAGCGTTCGACAAAAGCGCCAAGCTGCTGGGACTGGATTACCCGGGCGGCGCACTGCTGGCCAAGCTTGCACAGAACGGCACGCCGGGCCGTTTCAAACTACCTCGCCCGATGCTGCAAAGCGGCGATCTCGATTTCAGTTTCAGCGGCCTCAAGACCGCCGTGCTGCTGGCCGTACAGAAGAATACGAATGACGATCAGACACGCGCCGATATCGCGCATGCTGCACAAGAAGCCATAGTAGACGTACTCGCCAGCAAGGCATTGTCCGCGCTGGGGCAGACCGGATTGGACCAGCTGGTCGTCGCCGGAGGTGTCGGTGCCAACAATGCCTTGCGCGAACGACTGGATACCGCCATCTCCCGCCGCGGGGGACGCGTGTTCTATCCTGATATGGAGTTCTGCACCGATAACGGCGCGATGATCGCCTTCGCGGGTGCGATGCGTTTACAAAGACAGGCGGGGCAGCGCGACTACCGCTTCAACATCAAGCCACGCTGGGACTTGCGGGAACTGAATTACGGGCAACTATAAAAATCCAAACTTCGTCGCAACACTGCGTTACTCATGAAAAATTCTCGCTTACATATCGCAAATATGCGGCGCTCGAATTTTTCATTCGCGCCTTGCCTTGCTTAGAGCTTTGAATTTTTATAGCCGCCCTACGCGGACTGAGCTTCCTTTTTCTTGCCGCCGATCTTGCTTTCCTTGCCGGACATCAGATTCTGAATGTTCTTCTTGTGGCGCCAGATCAGCAGCATGGACATCAGCGCTGTCGCGAGCACGAGCTCGGGACGCAGATGCACCAGCATGGCATACACGGGTGCCGCGATCGACGCGACCAGCGCCGACAGCGAGGAATAACGAAACACCACCGCCACCAGCAACCAGGTTGCCAGCACCGCCAAGCCCATCCAAACGCTCAACGCCAGCAAAACCCCCAGCGCGGTTGCCACGCCCTTGCCGCCCTGGAACTTCAGGAACACCGGAAACAAGTGACCGAGAAAGACTGCCAGCGAGACCAGCGCTACCAATATCAATCCATCGCCATTGTGCGGCGCGAACTTGATAGCCAGATAAACCGCCAGCCATCCCTTGGCCGCATCACCCAGCAAGGTCAGGATCGCCGCCGCCTTTTTGCCGCTGCGCAACACATTGGTCGCCCCGGGATTGCCGGAACCGTAAGTGCGAGGATCAGCCAGACCGAATGCTTTGCTCATCAGTACAGCGAACGAAATGGAGCCCAGCAGATAGGCGAGCACAACAAAGATCAGGGTGGTCATCTGTAATACCTTAAAATGCGGAGCGCGGATTCTACTCGAATGCGCCCTTGCAACCAAACAAGCACCAGACCTATATATGGACATCATCTTCCTGCGCGAACTCAAGGTCGTGACACTGATCGGCATCTACGAAAGGGAAAAACGCGTCCCGCAGACTTTGCAGATAGATCTGGACATCGCCCTGCCCAACAGCCGCGCCTGCCAAAGCGACGACATCAATGATGCGCTGGACTACGCCAAGGTCGCCCAACATCTGCAGAAGGTACTAAGCGAAGGGCACTTCTCCCTGCTCGAAGCGCTGGCCGAGCATATCGCCCAGATCATCCTCAAGGATTTCAATGCCCCATGGGTCAGGGTCAGTGTCGCCAAGCTGCAAGCCATCCGCAACTGCAAGCAGGTCGGCATCAGCATCGAGCGAGGACAGTGACCGGCCTTCGCATAAAGAATTTGCTCCCCCCCCTGTTTTTATGGATAATGCGCGCCCTTATACATATACATCCGTGCGCGTACCCAAGCCGCGCCCAACCTAAAGCAAGGAACACAAAATGAGAGCAGACATCCACCCAACATACGCTGAAGTCGAAGTGACTTGCAGCTGTGGCAACAAATTCAACACTCGCTCCACCATCGGCAAGCCGGCTCTGCACGTCGAAGTCTGCTCCGAGTGCCATCCGTTCTACACCGGCACACAGAAGATCGTGGACACCGCGGGCCGTATCGAGAAGTTCCGCAACAAGTACAACATGGGCGGCAAAGCCGCTGCTTAATGGAATGTCGTTAAGCGCATAGAATAAAAGGCAGCGCAGGCTGCCTTTTTTCTTTCCGGGAGGACATATGTCTCGATCGATCTCTTTCCTGTTCTTCAGCATCGCCGCACTGGCGCTCGCCGGTTGCGCGCAGAATCCGGTGACTGGGCAGCAGGATTTCGTGATGATGTCCGAAGCCCAGGAGATCAGCCTGGGCCGCCAAGCCGATGCGGATGTGCGCAAGCAATACAAGGTCTATCCCAATCCCGCCCTGCAAACCTATGTCGACCGTATCGGTCAGGACCTGGCCAAGCACAGCCACCGCAACAATCTGCGCTATCGTTTCACTGTCCTCGACTCCCCCGAGATCAACGCCTTCGCGCTGCCCGGCGGCTATGTCTACATCACGCGCGGCATCATGGCTTACCTCAACTCGGAAGCCGAGATGGCTGCGGTATTGGGACATGAGATCGGCCATGTGACGGCACGCCACGGCGTACGCCAACAGAGCGCATCGCAAGCGACCAACCTCGGCATACAGCTGGCATCCATCCTCGTTCCCGAACTGAACAACCAGGCATTCCATGACGTGAGCAATCTGCTTGGCGGCGCCCTGCTGTCCGGCTACGGACGCGAGCACGAACTCGAATCCGACCGCCTCGGCGCGCAGTATCTGGCACGCACGGCATATGATCCGCAAGCAATGATCCGCGTGGTCGGCGTATTGAAGAACCAGGAACTGTTCGATGCCGAGATCGCCAAGCAGGAAGGCCGTGAACCGCGCCGTTATCACGGCACCTTCGCCACCCACCCCGATAACGACACGCGCCTGCAGCAAGTAGTCGGCGAAGCCGGAACACTCACCGTGGTGAATCCAGCCGAGAACCGTGAGGAATATCTGCGCCAGACCGCAGGGCTCATTTTCGGCGACAGCGTTGATGAAGGCGTGGTGCGCGACAACCGCTTCATGCACCGCGACTTGGGCATCACACTCACCTTCCCCGCAGATTGGAGCGTGAAGAATCTGCCTACCCAGCTGGTAGCGCTCAGCCCGAACAACGATGCGCTGCTGCAATTCATGCTGGACCCGAAACCCTCCGGCACCGTCGTGGAATACGCCCGCAGCAAACTAGGCAGGAACGCCAGGGTCGCGACCGTGCAGATCGACGGCCACACTGCTGCGCTGGGCGAGATCGACAACACTCTGCTCGGCGTGATCTATGATGCGGGGCGGGCTTTCCTGATCCAGGGCAACACCAAGGCGACACAGACTTTCACGGCCAATCGCGCAGCGATGGAAGCCACCATCCGCAGCTTCAAGACCTTGAGCGCGGAAGAACGCAAACAGATAAAACCGTTGACGCTGCAACTCGTCACGGCAAAGCAAGGTGACACCTATGCAGCGCTTGCACAGCGCTCACCACTGGGGCGCAACGCGGAGAGATATCTGCGCCTGATCAACGCGCAATATCCGCAAGGAGAACCGGTCGCGGGACAACTGATGAAGGTCGTCGAATAAGTGTACGAATACTTCACCAAACTGAAAGAACCGGAGATCACGCCACTCAAGGCGGCGTTGCTTTTCGCGCTTTGTGCCGTCTGGATCTTGACTGGCCTGATCGGACACGACCCGTGGAAACCGGATGAACTGTACGGCTTCGGCATTGCACACCACTTTGTCAACAGCAGCGACTGGCTGGTGCCCACTCTGGCCGGACAGCCGTATCTGGATAAACCGCCGCTGTATTACTGGACGGCCGCTGCGTTCGCGCAGATGTTCTCGCCATGGCTGCCGCTGCATGACGGTGCGCGACTGGCCACCGGCCTCTACACCGCCCTCACACTGCTGTTCGCCGGACTGACTGGACGCGAACTGTTCGGTAACAACCGCGGCTGGCCCACCGCCATCATCCTCATCGGCTGCCTCGGCATGCTGGTGCGCGGCCACGAGATCCTCACCGACAACGCACTGCTCACCGGCTGCGCAATGATGTTGTACGGCTACGCCTTGAGCCTGCGCAGGCCGCAACTGGCCGGGCTCCTCATGGGCATCGGCCTGGGCATCGGCTTCATGAGCAAAGGCGTGATCGCACCGATCCTGTTCTCCACGATCAGCCTGAGTCTGCTGTCCTTCAGCAACTGGCGCACGCGCACCTACCTCACCACGCTGAGCATCGCCCTGCTGAGTGCTTCGCCGTGGTTGCTGATGTGGCCGATGATGCTGCACCAGCATTCACCCGAGCTGTTCCACGAATGGTTCTGGACGCGCAACATCGGGCGCTGGTTCGCCTTCGCTGCCAACGGACAATTCAACGACACCTTCTATTACCTCAAGTCGCTGCCATGGATGGCCTGGCCTGCCGCGCCGCTCGCCGCCTGGACGGTGTGGGAGGCGCGCAAACGTATGTGGCATGAAGCAGAGTTCCAATTGCTGCTGGTCACTTTCATCGTGATGCTGATCACCCTCAGTTTCGTGCCGGACATCAACGACCAGAACGGCATGCCGATGTTGCTGCCCATCGCCCTGCTCGCCACCGCTGCGCTCTCGACCTTGCGGCGCGGCGCGGCCAACGCCCTCGACTGGTTCGGCATCATGACCTTCGCGCAGATCGCCATCCTGATGTGGTGGGGCTGGGCAGGTCTGCTGCTCGGCTACGGAGCAAAGATCGTAGTGTGGCTGAGGGAATACCAGCCCGGCTTTGAAGCGGAGCTGGAGACCATCCCCTTCATCGTCGCACTCCTCGTTACGGTGCTTTGGGTGTTCCTGATCTGGCGCGTGGGCCGTTCGGTGCGGCGCTCACTCATCAACTGGGCCAGCGGCGTCACCTTGCTGTGGATACTCACCATGACGCTGTGGCTGCCCTGGCTGGATAGCGGAAAGAGCTACCGGCATATGATCAACGACCTGAACGCCAACCTGCCCAAGCAGTACAACTGCATCGGCGGCCTGCGCATCGGCCAGAGCGAACAGGCCATGCTGGAATATTTTGGAAAGATCCGGCTCGACTACAGCCCGCGCAAGTGCGACCTGTTGCTGGTGCAGGGCGGCGCGGTAGCCAAGCCGATAGAGGACGAGATCGGCTGGGAGAAGTTGTGGGAAGGCGGACGACTGGGCAACACGCAGGAACGTTTCCGCCTGTATCAGCGCCTGCAACGCATACGCTGAATTTCACTCAGCGCGTCTAGTTCACAGCAAGGATACGGACATCTTCCAGCGGTTCTTCGCCGCGCGCCAATCTCAAAAAGCGCGGAAAAGTGCCGGTCTTGTGCACCATCCAATCCCCCTGTCCGATCAGTTCGTAACTACCCAACATGGATGCGATTGAGACCAGGTTCTTCTCGCTGATCAGCAAGTAATATTTTCCAGTAGTTGGTAGTTGCTCCGGGCTGACGGCAGGAAACACTGGCGCAGTGTTGTACACAGCCAGCTCGCGCGAAACGATCCCCATGTTGTAGCTATAGATCGGTGCGACCGGCTTACCTGCCAGCAACTTATTCGCGTTATAGGCCACGCTGTAAGTGGCAAATGTCAACGCTGATGTCAGCGCCAGAAATCCATACAAGGCCAGCATACCGAACAGTGGAAACACCAACAGAACATTGGCACTCATCTGCTGACGCTGCATCGCACCATAGAGCAGCATCGCCACTACCATCACCGCAACCAGCGATAGCACCACCGCATGCCCGACATGCACACTCAAACCGATCGCCAACGCCAGCAGCAATAGCGTGAATGCAGCCTGCGCGATCAACAGCGCCCGCCCCTCATGCAAGTTCTGCAAACGATCAGACAATAACTTGCCGCACAGGATGGCCGCGAATGGGAACAGGATCACTGTGTAGTGGTCGAGCTGAAAACTGGTCGCACTGAACAGTGCGAAGGTCACGAAGAACGCGCCGCACAAGAAAACGAAACCCGCGTTCTCATCCACCGCACGCTGTGTGAACTTGCGCACACCGGCATACATCGCCGCGATGAACACCGCCACCCAGGGCAGGAACGCCCACAGAAAAACCAGCACAAAATAGTATGGACTCCCGCCTCCGCTGGTGTCCTGTATCGGCCCGGAATTGAAGAAACGCCCGAACTGACTATCCCACAAGAAGAACTTGATACCGGAAGCATTCGTCTGCCCGAACACCACCTTCTCCGGATGCGCATCGAATTGCAGATACAAGGCGATCAGCTCCGGCGCGGTGAACAGCAAAGACAGTCCGAACGCCAGCCACCACTTCAAACACCACAACTTGCGCCACTGCTTCTGATACATCCACAAGATCACCAGCCCGCTGGTGATAGTGATCATGGTGAACACCCCCTTGGTCATCACCGCACCCGCCGTGAACGCTGCCCCGAGCAACAGATACTTCAGTCGGGCCTGCGCGTCGTAGCGCAACCAGTAATAACACGCCCCCATGATGAAACCGGTGAGATAAGTCTCCGCCTTCACCTCAATGGAAGAATCCATCAGATGGAACACCGATACATACACCAGCACCGACAACCACGCCGCCTCACGCGAGTAGAACAGACGCGCGATGCGATACGTGTAGTAACCACCGACGATATGGAACAGAAAACCCGGCAGGATGTAAGCGAACGTACTCACACCCAGCAATTCGAACGAAAGTGCAGTGATCCAGAACGGCATGTGCGGCTTGTCCAGCCAATCCTTGCCATCCAGCATCAGATTCGACCAATCGTTGTTCAGCGCAATGTGCTGCGACAGCGCAGCATAGGTGATCGAGTCGCCACCGTTGATGATGGGGGAAAGCATCGCCGCTGCATTGACGAGCAGCGCGAACAGGGAGAGGTATTTGATGTGGGTGAGGTTCATGGGGGCGATGATAGCGCGCAGCGCGTAGGATGGGTTGAGCGCAGCGATACCCATCAATCAAAACCAACTTCGTCGGGGGTTGCCCGACAGCAAGTTACTTTTCTTGTCTTGCCAAGAAAAGTAACCAAAAGAAGTCGCCCCCGGTTTGCCGCCCCTTCGGGGTTCCCTGCGTTGCTCGACTGCTCAGGCGGCTGCGGAACTCGCGCTACGCGCTCAGACAGTCCTCGCCGACACCCCCTGACCAGTCTCCGCTACTCGGCGGCGCACAGGGGATGGAAATTCAAAACCCCAAAACCTAAAACCCAAAGCGCGAGGCGGGCGTGCCCGCCTCGCCAAAACAAAAAGAGAAGCGTGCGCGAAGCGCACACAAAACCGCCTTTGACTTTCATTCCCTTGAGCGCCGCCGAGTAGCGCAGGACGGTCGGGGACAGTCCGACGAATATGTTTGAGCACGTGGCCGCGTAGCGGATCGTGCGAGTTTATGAGGAGGCCCGACCGTTCGAGCAACGCAGGGAACCCACGAAGTGGGCGGCAAACCAGGGTCGCCTTTTCTTTGGTTACTTTCTTTTGGCGAAGCAAAAGAAAGTAACTTGCTGTCGGGCAACCCCCGACGGTTTTGACTTTAATCCCATACGGCGCAATGCCCGTTGGTTATTGCGCCCTACGCTTGCTAAAACGGCTTGAGTTTTCCACCGAAGATACGCTCAGCGTTCTTGTGATTGTTATCTGTCGGCTCAAGCAATACCTCTAATGAGGTTGGTTCCACAATTCCCCAATTATCTAAATCCTTACAGCCCGAGCCGCCACAATAAGCTTGATAAACCACAAAAGACTTCTTCGAGGAATTTGCTAGACATGCAATAAAGAAATGGACATATTCAAATTTCTTAATTACTTCTGCCTTACCGTTTGTAATCTTTAACGAAACATCCTCCCAACCCCACGGGGATTTCTTGCCATACTTAATATCAACATCAGCCCCATCACATTGAAGTGACTCAGCATTTGCAGAAAGCGCCATCAGAAGTAACAGCAGCATCCAAACTTTTTGCATAAATCCCCCCTTTGGAAAATTGAAGCTCTACCGCAGCTTCACCGTCTCACAAACCACATCCGAATTCTGCCCCCGATTCCGCAACGCATGATCCATCAACACCAACGCCACCATCGCCTCCGCGATCGGCGTAGCACGAATCCCCACACAAGGATCATGCCGTCCCTCTGTCGAGACCTTCACCGCTTCCCCCGCCTTGTTAATCGAGTTGCGTTCGATACGGATGCTTGAGGTCGGCTTGATGGCATAGCGCGCCACGATGTCCTGCCCGGTGGTGATGCCGCCGAGGATGCCGCCCGCGTGATTGGATGCAAAGCCATTCGGCGTAAGTTCGTCGCCATGCTCGCTACCCTTCTGCGTGACACAAGCGAAACCCGCACCGATCTCCACACCCTTTACGGCGTTGATACCCATCAAAGCATGTGCGATGTCGGCGTCGATACGATCAAAGATAGGTTCGCCCCAACCTACCGGCACGTTATGCGCGACAACGGCGAGCTTGGCACCGATGGAGTCGCCCGACTTGCGCAGGTTGTCCATATAGTCTTCCAACTGGCCAACATAGCTCGCATCAGCGACGAAGAAACTATTGCCTTCAGCGCGCACGTCGCCCCATGTCTTGAACGGCACTTTGATCTCGCCCAGTTGCTCCAGATAGCCGCGCACTTCCACACCGTAACGTTCGGCCAGCCATTTCTTGGCGATGGCACCGGCCGCCACACGAGACGCCGTCTCGCGTGCGGAGGCACGACCGCCGCCGCGATAGTCGCGGATGCCGTATTTCTGCCAGTAGGTGTAGTCGGCGTGGCCGGGACGGAAGGTGTCGGCGATGTTGCCGTAGTCCTTGCTGCGCTGGTCTTCGTTGCGGATCAGCAACGCGATGGGCGTGCCGGTGGTCTTGCCTTCGAATACGCCGGAAAGAATCTCGACCGTGTCCGATTCGCGGCGCTGGGTGACGTGGCGAGAGGTGCCGGGCTTACGGCGGTCGAGGTCGATCTGGATGTCGGCTTCGCTCAACTCCATGCCCGGAGGGCATCCGTCGACGATGCAGCCGATAGCCGCGCCGTGTGATTCGCCGAAGGAAGTGACTGTGAACAGGGTTCCGAATGTGTTTCCAGACATGGTCTTATCTCGCTTAATTGATTGGGCAAGTTTAACATGGCGGCACTTACCCAAAACACCGTCATTCCCGTGCAAGCGGGATTGAAGAATATGTTCATCGACACCCACTGCCATCTGGACGCCGAAGAGTTCGGCGACACACAGACCGACATCGTGCACGCCGCATTGGATGCCGGCGTGAGCCGCATCGTCGTGCCGTCGGTCGCGCGCGGAAACTTCGAGACCGTACGCGAATTGTGCGCACGCTTCCCCTCCTGCTCACCCGCTTACGGCATCCATCCGATGTATACCGACGATGCAATGCCGGACGATCTGATAGCGCTGCGAGATCTGCTGCAACAGCATCGGCCCGTCGCCATCGGAGAGATCGGGCTGGATTTCTTCATCGACCATTTCGACCGCGCTCGGCAGGAACACTTCTTCGTCGAACAACTCAAGCTGGCGAAGGAATTCGACCTGCCGGTGTTGCTGCACATCCGACGCGCGCAGGATGTGATCCTCAAACACTTACGCCAACATAGGGTGATGGGCGGCATCGCGCATGCCTTCAACGGCAGCCGCCAGCAGGCGGACGAGTTCATCAAGCTGGGATTCAAACTCGGCTTCGGCGGTGCAATGACTTACAGCCGCGCCACCAAACTGCGCGAACTCGCCGCGACCCTGCCATTGGAAAGTATCGTGCTGGAGACTGACGCGCCGGACATCCCGCCCGACTTCCTTGAACGCGGCCAACCCAACAAACCGGAATACATCGCACGCATCGCGCAGACTTTGGCCGAGCTGCGCGGCCTGCACGTCGAAGAGATTGCGCGCATCACGACGGAGAATGTATCTTCCGCGCTCCCCGACCTCCCCGTGACACACTGACATGCCGCACCGCCACCCACTCGACGACCTGCACGAACGCCGCTTCGGCGGCCTTGACCGTCTGTACGGCGACGGTGCGCGTCTGGCATTGCACATGGCGCGCGTCGCCGTCGTCGGTGTAGGTGGAGTCGGTTCCTGGGCGGTGGAGGCATTGGCGCGCAGCGGCATCGGCAATATCACCCTGATCGATTTCGACCATGTGGCGGTGTCGAATGTGAACCGGCAGGTCCAGGCGCTGGACAGCACACTGGGTATGGCCAAGACCGAAGCGCTCAAGACACGCATCGCGGATATCAATCCCGATTGCCGGGTGACGGTCATTGATGATTTTCTGACCGAGGAGAACATGCGGCAACTGCTGCCGGCGGATGCGTTCGATGCAGTGATCGATGCATGCGACGAGGTGAAGGTAAAGGCGGCGCTGATCGTGCATGCGCGTTTCAACAAACTGAAACTCATCGTATGCGGCGCGGCGGGCGGCAAGCGTGATGCGCTGAAGATGCGCCGCGACGATCTGGCACGCACCACACACGATGCGCTGCTGGCGCGCATCCGCACCATGCTGAAGAAGGATTTCAACATCCACCCGCGCAGCAACGGCAAGTTCGGCGTGACCTGCGTCTACCTGGAAGAACCTTCGCAGCGCGTTGCGGCCTGCTCGACTGCGGATTTGAATTGCTCGGGTTATGGTTCTGCAGTGACGGTGACTGCCAGCATGGGTTTCGCGGCCGCGAGCTGGTGCATCGACAAGCTGTTGGCCGTTAAAGCCTAAACCACTTCCCAAGCTTCCACTTCACCCGGCACTTCCCGAAACAGCGGATGCAGCACGGGGCGAGTGAATGCCTGCAATCTCGCCGATGCTTGCGCATCGCGCACGGCCAATTTTTTGCGCAGATGGGCCAGTTCGTAATCCACCTGACCTTGTGTGACATCGATCTTCTTGCGTGTGCTCTGCGGACCGATCTTGCTGGCATCGAACTTGTAACCGCGCCGCTCGGCTTCGCGCTGCACTGCGCGCAAGTAGTCGGCGATGGCAGCCAGCGGCTCGGGGTGCGCGCGGAAGCGCTGCAGTTGCGGGTGATGGCGATACCCCTTGGTCTCGCCGCGCAACACCTTCTGCGCCAACAAGGTCTCGCGCCACAAAGCGACCAGCCCTTTGGCATCGAGATGTTGCGGGTGCAGAGACCAGATACGCATGGCTTATCTCAACCAACCCTTGCGCCAGAAGATCAACAGCGGCACACCGACCGTGAGTGCCATCAACAGCAGCGCGAAGGGATAACCCAGCTGCCATTCCAGCTCCGGCATGAACTGGAAATTCATGCCGTAGATGGACGCGATCAAGGTGGGCGGCAGCAGGGCGACCGACACCACCGAGAACAGTTTCACGACCCGGTTCTGGTTGATGTTGATGAAGCCGATGACAGCGTCCATCAGGAAGTTGATCTTGTCGAACAGGAAGGCGGTATGACCGTCCAGTGACTCGATGTCCTGCTGGATCTGCTTCACCTCCTCCACCTGCACCGGACTGAGCGATTTGGTGCGCACCATGAACGAGAGCGCGCGTTGCGTATCCATCACGTTGCGCCTGATGCGACCGTTGACGTGTTCCGCATGGGCGATCTCGGCCAGCGACTCGCGCGCCTGCTTGTCGCTCAGCGTCTCGTTCAGCACGCTCTGACTCACCCGCCCCAGATCGGCATACACCTCCTCCAGCGCATCGGCCGAGAACTCCACATCCATGCCGTACAGATCGATCAGGACGTCGCGGCTGTTCTCTATCGACCCGGACTCCGCATGCAGCCGGATGCGCAATAGCCTGAAGATGGGCAGGTCTTCATCATGGATGCTGATCAGCGTTTCGCCGGACAGCACGAAAGCGACCGCTACGCTGTGCGCGTGGCTCTCGGTACCGGACAGGAAGTCTGAACGCAGGTGCAGTTTTCCATCGTGTTCGTAGAAGCGTGCGCTGGCCTCGATGTCGCGCAGATGTTCCGGGCTGGGCAGGCGCAGAGAGAATGTCTTTTCCACTTGCGCCACTTCTGCTTCGCTGGCGGCATACATGTCGATCCAGACGATGGCGAACGAAGCGAGATCGTCTATCACTTCGAACGCAAGACGTTCCAGATGACCGTTGTTCAGCGTGAATGCGTTGAGCATGTATCTCCTCCCGATGTGTGCGCCATTCTATGCCTGCCAACCAAAGCGGCACAGCACTTCGTAGCGCGCGCCCTGCGCATCACTCAAAGAATGCACCAGCACAAAGTCGCGCACCTGCCAGTGCACGGCAGGCAGCGGCGGCAGCGGCGCATCGGTCCACTGTGCATGGCGCAGCAGAGTGGCATGGGCCTTGTAGGGGCGTTCTTCAAAACGAAAGCGGTGCGCGCGCAGGATATCTTGCAACGACGTCACCAATCCGGTGAGTTCCGGCGGCGTTTCGTCCGGTGCGGCATAGACGATGTGGTTGTGCCCCCAGTAATGGGCGCTGCGCCATGCAAGCAAAAAGGGCCGGAAATCCGCCTCCTGTGCGGCAAGTTGCAAGGCTTCCAGACGATGCTCGGCCACTTCCCCCAGAAAGACCAGCGTGCAATGCAAGGTGTCGGCGCGCATCGCCTTGCCGCCGCACCTTTCACGCAGCGGCGCTTGCCAGCAGGCCAGCGCGTCGCTTTCGGCCTCATCGGGCCAAAGGGCAAAGAACACCCGGCGGGTAGTTTCAGGGGCGGATTCCATGCGATAGATGCTACCGCCATATACGCGTCGGGGTCGAGCAAGAACGCACATTCGGGTAGAATGCGCGCCTTGTAACAGGGGCTACCTGCATGAACGCGCGTTTACGTGAAATACCCTACAACTACACCTCCTTCTCCGACCGTGAGATCGTGCTGCGCCTGCTCGGCGACGAAGCCTGGGAGATCATCAACACCCTGCGCGCGGAACGCCGCACCGGCCGTTCGGCGCAGATGCTGTATGAAGTGCTGGGAGATATCTGGGTCCTGACACGCAACCCCTATCTGGAAGACGACCTGCTCTCCAACCGCAAGCGCCGCCGTGCCCTGATCGGTGCGCTGCACCATAGACTGAACGCCATCGAAGCGCGCAGACAGGACAACGAAGTGGTCAAGCGCCTGCTCGAACTCACCACTGCTGCGGTGGAAAGCTTCGCCGAAGATTTCGAGATCACGCTGAAACTGCGCAAGCGCACGCTGCGCTCGCTGGCCCGCATCACCCGCCGCGACAACATCCAGTTCGACGGACTGGCGCGCGTATCGCATGTCACCGACGCCACCGACTGGCGCGTGGAATATCCCTTCGTTGTGCTCAACCCGGACAGCGAGGAGGAGGTCGCGCCGCTGGTGCGCGCCTGTATCGAGCTCGGCCTGACCATCATCCCGCGCGGCGGCGGCACCGGCTACACCGGCGGCGCGGTGCCGCTGGACAAGTATTCCGTGGTGATCAACACCGAGAAGCTGGATGGAATCTCGGCGGTGGAACCCATGGTGTTGCCCGGTCACGACCAGCCCTACGCCACCATCCATTGCGGCGCGGGCGTGGTGACACGGCGCGTGATGGAAGCGGCGGAAGCGGCCGATTTGGTGTTCGCGGTCGACCCGACCTCGGCGGATGCCTCCTGCATCGGCGGCAACGTGGCCATGAACGCGGGCGGAAAGAAAGCCGTGCTATGGGGCACCGCGCTGGACAATCTGGTGTCGTGGAAGATGGTCGCCCCCGACGGACGCTGGATGCTGGTCGAGCGCATGGACCACAACTTCGGCAAGATCCACGATGCCGAACATGCCACCTTCCGCATCAGCCGCTACGACCGCCACGACAAACCGATGTCGGGCCAGCCTGTGACGCTGACCATTCCGGGCAGCGCGTTCCGCAAGACCGGACTGGGCAAGGACGTGACCGACAAGTTCCTGTCCGGCCTGCCCGGCATCCAGAAAGAAGGCTGCGACGGCATCATCACCTCGGCGCGTTTCGTGCTGCACCGCGCGCCGGAACACACGCGCACCGTGTGTCTGGAGTTCTTCGGCCAGGTGCGTGAAGCGGTGCCCGCCATCGTGGAGATCACCACCCTGCTCGACAACCGTGCCGGCAAGAATGTGCTGCTGGCCGGACTGGAGCATCTGGACGAGCGTTATCTGAAGGCGGTCGGCTACGCCACCAAATCCAAACGCGGAGCACGCCCGAAGATGGTGCTGATCGCCGACGTGGTGAGCGATGATGAAGCGGCAGTCGGTGCCATGGCATCGGAGATCGTGCGCATCGCCAACCTGCGCCACGGCGAAGGCTTCATCGCCGTCTCCGCCGACGCGCGCAAGAAGTTCTGGCTGGACCGCGCGCGCACCGCCGCCATCGCAAAACACACCAACGCGTTCAAGATCAACGAGGACGTGGTGATCCCGCTGCCGCGCATGGGCGACTATTGCGACGGCGTGGAGCGCATCAACATCGAGCTGTCGCTGCAGAACAAGATCAAGTTGCTGGATGCGCTGGATGAATTCTTCGCGGGCGAGTTGCCGCTGCATTACCAGGACGACGCACAACTGGGCGATGCCGAGTTGCTGGGCGAGCGTCCGCAGGCCGCGCGCAAACTGTTGACCGAAGTGCGCACACGCTGGAGCTGGCTGCTGCAACATCTGGATGCGCCGCTGAGCGACTGCCCGTTCGCACCGGAAGACAAGCAGGACGCCGTCACCGTGTTCGACGCGGTGCAACGCCATCTGCTGCGCGCCTCCTGGAAGCGCGAGCTGCGCGAGCCGCTGCGCAGTATCTTCAGCGGAAGCACCTACCAGCTCATCCTCGAACAATGTCAGGCTATCCATCAGCAGGTATTGAAGAGCCGCGTGTTCGTGGCGCTGCACATGCATGCCGGTGACGGCAACGTGCATACCAACATCCCGGTCAACTCCGACGACTATGCCATGCTGCAACAGGCGAATGGCGCGGTGGATCGCATCATGCAGTTGGCGAAGGATCTGGGCGGTGTGATCTCGGGCGAGCACGGTATCGGCATCACCAAGTTCGACTTTCTCGACGAGAAAGAGATCGCGCCGTTCATCGCCTACAAGCACAAGGTCGATCCGGATGGACGATTCAACCGCGGCAAGCTGATGCCGGGCAGCAATCTGGAACGCGCTTACACGCCCAGCTTCAACCTGATGGAGCTGGAGAGTCTGATCCTCGAAAAGAGCGAGCTGGGCGACATCGCCGACTCGATCAAGGATTGCCTGCGTTGCGGCAAGTGCAAACCGGTGTGCTCCACGCATGTGCCGCGCGCCAACCTGCTGTATTCGCCGCGCAACAAGATCCTCGCCACCTCGCTGCTGATCGAGGCCTTCCTGTACGAGGAACAGACGCGGCGCGGTGTGTCCATCCGCCACTTCGACGAGTTCAACGATGTGGCCGACCATTGCACCGTGTGCCACCGCTGCGAGAAACCATGCCCGGTCGACATCGATTTCGGCGACGTCTCTGTCTCCATGCGCAACTTCCTGCGCAAGCAGGGCCAGAAGCGGTTCAATCCGGTCACATCAACCTCAATGCTGTTCCTCAATGCCACCGACCCGGCCACCATCAAACTGGTGCGCAAGGTGATGATCGAGTGGGCGTACAAGGGGCAGCGCTTGGCGCACCGGTTAGCCAAGCGCTTCGGGCTGCTCAATGGTCAGACCAAACAACCGCCTGCCACTGTGGGCAGACCGCCGCTCAAGGCGCAGGTGATCCACTTCATCAACAAGCCTATGCCGGGCGGCCTGCCGAAGAAGACGGCGCGCGCCTTGCTCGACATCGAGGACGACACCGTGGTGCCGGTGATCCGCAATCCGCATACCCTGAACGAGGAATCGGAAGCGGTGTTCTATTTCCCCGGCTGCGGTTCCGAGCGTCTATTCTCGCAGGTGGGGTTGGCGACGCAAGCCATGCTGTACAACCTGGGCACGGTCACCGTGTTGCCGCCCGGCTATCTGTGCTGCGGTTATCCGCAGACGGCTTCCGGCAATGCCGACAAGGGCAGCCAGATCACCACCGACAACCGTGTGCTGTTCCACCGCGTGGCGAACACGCTGAACTATCTGGATATCAAGACGGTGATCGTGTCCTGCGGCACCTGCATGGATCAGTTATTGCAATACCAGTTCGACAAGATATTCCCCGGCTGCCGCCTGCTCGACATCCACGAGTATCTGCTGGAGAAAGGCGTGAAGCTGGACCAGCCGACCGGTGTGCGCTACATGTATCACGAGCCTTGCCACACACCGATGAAAACGCACAAGTCACTGGACGTGGTGAAGTCGCTGATGGCGACCGACGTGCCGCTGAACGACCGTTGCTGCGGCGAAGCGGGCTCCTTCGGTGTGGCGCTGCCGCACATCGCGACGCAGGTGCGCTTCCGCAAGGAAGAGGAGCTGCGCAAAGGCAGTGCCGACCTGCGCACCGACGGCTATGAAGGCGAGGTGAAGATACTGACTTCATGCCCCGCCTGCCAACAGGGCCTGTCGCGCTATACTGATGACGTGGACGCCGCTGCCGACTACATCGTGGTGGAGATGGCCAAACACCTGCTGGGCGAGAACTGGCAGGCGGAGTATGTGATGCTGGCCAACGAGGGCGGCATCGAGCGCGTGTTGTTATAGAAAGGGTGAGCATGCTGGCACTGGAACCGACTGACGATCTGGCCAAACCGGCATTCCACGATGTCGAAGGTTGCAAGAAGTGGTTGAGCCAGCTGCAACTGACCAACATCGGCATCGCACAGGGCACGCTGCGCAAGCAGATAGACGAACTGAATCGCTACGCGATGAAGGGTGAGATACGCCTCGCCATCCTCGAACAGTTGCGCACCCCTGTCGCGCAACTGCAAAGCGATTTCGCCAATCGCCTCATCGGCAAACCCTTGCCGCTCACAGACGACGAACACATGCTGCTGACTGCGCTCGGCAGCATGTGGCAAGCCATGCAGAACGGCTACTTGCGCTGCCTGCAGAGCGTGGCCGCCGGCGATGCGCAGATGGAGAAGCGGCGCGCCAAGCTATGGCAACGCAGCCTGTACTACGGCATGCAGCAGATCGCGGAAGCCACCCGCGCCGGATACGAACCGGATCGCGCCACTTGGCAGCAATTCCATGCGCTGTATCTGAACATAGAATCTTCCGGACTGCAGAACGAGACTGTCAAGGATGAGCATTTCCACGACAAGCATCCGCTCAGCTGCCAGACGCTGTATCTGACCACACTGCTGATGCACCGCGCGCGCTTGCTCGGTCTGACCCGCGAGCAGCGGTATACGGCAGAGCATTGGTTGCTGCTGTGGGCGGACACACTTGTCCTGCTGCAGCGCTGCACGGCCACCAAGGAAGATGCGCCGCCGCTGGTGGTGGATCTGGAAAGTTATCGCGGGCTGCAATCCGCCGCGCATGCCCGTGCTTCGGCAGGTATGCGCTGCCTGCCGATGGTGCCGCTGTCAAAGCAGATACGCATCAAGACCATCCTGCTGCAACAGGGCCAGACGCCGAAGAAGGTAGACCTGGCCACCGACTTGTCCGGCAAGGAATGTATCGATCTGCTGGGTAGATTGCACCAGTGCTGGTGCGAGGCAAGAGCGGACACTCTGGTGGAGATGCCGCGCGAAACGAGTTCGGCGCACATGTGCGTCGGCCTGGAAAAGATCTACTCGCATATCGCGGGCAAACCGTTCAAGCCGGTGAAGGATGTGGGCAAAGCCATGCAGGATGCGCAGGTCCAGATCGCCACCTTTGGTCGCGTGCTGGACGAGACCGGACAGCATGATCTGAAAGAACTGGGCTTCCTGCCCGAAGATTGGCTGGTGGAAGAGAACACCCTGCTACGCGGCCGCCTGCTGAGAAGCTCTCCGACGGGTGACCGCATGGCGGCCCATCACATCATCAGCATATTCACTGCGGATTCCCGCGTGCACAAAGCAGGTGTGATCGACCGCATCGAAGTGGCCCACAGCGGCCAACTCTACGTGACCGTGCATTACCTGCCGGGCCAGCCGCAAGCCGTGATCGCCAATGCGGCAGAATCCACGCAAGCCATGCTGAAATCCGGCTCCGCGCCTTGTTTGATGTTGCCGGCCATGGAGAAGCTGCGTATCCCGGCCAGTCTGGTGATGCCGCGCGACTGGTTCCAGGCCGGACGCGAGATCGATCTCACGCTGGCCGACCGCAGCAAGCAGAAGATCAAACTGGGCATCAGTGTGGAGCGCGGCGTGGATTACGAGCGCGTCAGTTTCAAGCCTGCCTGATACGGCACGCTCAGTGCTGCATACGGGCAACGGGGAAGATGATGGAGAACGTGCTGCCCCGCCCTTCCTCACTGACGATGTGCAGCCTCGCCTGATGGCGCATGGCGACATGCTTGACGATGGCCAAGCCTAGCCCGGTACCGCCTGTCTCGCGCGAACGGCTGCGGTCCACGCGATAGAAACGTTCGGCCAGTCGCGCGATGTGTTGCTGGGCGATGCCAATACCGCTGTCCTGCACGGCGAATACGGCATGCCCGTCGTGCTGCGACCAACGCACCTGAATGTCTCCGCCATCGGGTGTGTAGCGGATGGCGTTGCTGACCAGATTGGAAAAGGCACTGCGCAATTCGTCGCGGCTACCGCTCAGGTCCACGCCGCAATTCTCCTGTAACTCGATGCGGTGTCTGCCGTTGCTCAGCAGTTTGCCGTCGCGCATGACTTCGTCCAGCAGCGCCCCCACCTCCACCTTCTCTTCGCGCAAGCGGTTCTGGTCGTCTTCCAGCCGCGACAAGGTCAGCAGGTCGTCCACCAGATGCTCCATGCGGTCGGTCTGCTCGCCCATCAGATACAAGGCGCGCTGTGCCATCTCGTTGTCGCGGCTGGGCATGTCCTGCAGCGTCTCGACGAAGCCGTTGACGACCGTGAGCGGCGTGCGCAATTCGTGCGAGACGTTGGCCACGAAATCGCGCCGCATGGTCTCGATACGCTGCAACTGGGTGATATCGCGACTGATGAGCAGGCGCTGGTTCTCGCCATAGGAGATCAGCTTGATGGAAAGGATCAGATCGTCCTGACGCGCACCGTGCAACACCAGCGGCTTGCCGAACTCGCGTGCCGCAAGGTATTGCACGAAGGCCGGCTGGCGCGCCAGATAGGTGATCTGTTGACCGATGTCGTAATCGCTATCCAGCCCGAAATGTATCGCGGCCAGCGGATTGCACCATTCGATGCGGTCCGCATCGTCCAGAATGACCACCCCTTCCGGCAGCGCCGCGGTGGCCTGCTCCATCTGCTCAAGGGAGGCGATATGTCTTTCGCGCTGCAAACGGTTGGTGCGCACCATCTTGTTCAAATGGGAGAACACTTCTTCCCACAGGCCGGAGCCATCCGGCAAAGCCAGCTTCTCGGGATCTTTCAACCAGCGCAGCAGAGCGGCCAGATTGCGCAGATGATGCAGCGATCGCAACGACATCCCGACGGCGAACACGAATACCGCCGGCAAGGCACCCGCGATGGCCCACACCAGCAACGAGAACAGGAGCAGGAAAAAAGGATAGAAGAAAGCGCGTTGCCAGAAATCGCTCACGGCGTGATCTCGTTATTGGACGGCGGCATTATACGGTGGGAATCCGCCGCGGCCAGTCTCCGTGCTCAGGTTCTGGAGAAGCGATAGCCGCTGCCGCGCACGGTCTGCACCATCTTGTCGGTTTCCGTGGGTTCAAGCGCCTGACGCAGGCGGCGGATATGCACGTCGACGGTGCGCTCTTCGACGAACACATGGTCACCCCACACCTGATCGAGCAACTGTGCACGGCTGTAGACGCGCTCGACATGGGTCATGAAGAAATGCAGCAAGCGGAACTCGGTGGGGCCGAGTTCGATGTTCGTGCCGTTGGCGGAGACGCGGTGGGTGGTGGGCGAGAGTTCGATACCTTCCACGCGCACGGTCTCGTCGCTCATCTGCGGGGCGCGGCGGCGCAGCACAGCGCGGATGCGCGCCATCAATTCACGCGGCGAGAACGGCTTGGTGATGTAATCGTCCGCACCCGATTCGAGACCGAGGATCTTGTCGCGCTCGTCGGTGCGCGCGGTCAACATGATGATGGGGATGTCGCGTGTGCGGGAGTCCGCGCGCAGCTTGCGCGCGATCTCGACGCCGGACGCACCGGGCAACATCCAGTCGAGCAGGATCAGGTCCGGCAATGCACGATTGATATGTGCGAATGCGGAAGTCGCGTCTTGTGCCTTGATCGCGCGGAAGCCGCATTGCGCGATATTGAATGCCAGCAACTCCTGGATCGCCGGTTCGTCTTCCACCAGCAGGATATCGGCTGTCGTCATCGTATGCTCCATCTCTCGTTACGGTTCGCCGACGATGGTATGAAACTATTGTGACAGTAACATGACAGTGACTATCCCGCCGTTGGCTGTGCTTCCGCCTTCGACATCAGCGAACCGACCACCATACCGACGATGCTCAGCAGGAAGCCGGCGAACTGCGGCGGCAATGCCGCCTCGGGGGCGATGAACTCCATCGGCAACCAGGCCGCCACGCCCAGCCCCATCGCCCAGTAGGCCCCCTGCGTCGTGGCGCGCTTCCAGTACAGCCCCGCCACCAGCGGCGTGAATGCCAGCACCAGCGTCACCTTGTAAGCGTTCTCCACCATCTGGTGGATACCGGTGTCATTGTCCAGCGCCCACAATGCATAGAGCGTCACGCACACAGAGAATATACCCACCACCCAGCGCGTCATCACCAGCATCTTCTTGTCGGACAGGTTCTTGCGCGTGAGCCAGCCCTTGAGCACGTTCTCTGACAAGGTGACCGAAGGTGCAAGCAAAGTGCCGGAGGCCGTACTCATGATGACTGACAGCAAGGCACCGTAGAAGATCACTTGCGCGATGAGCGGCAGATGAGCTTTTACCAGTTCCGGCAATAACTTCTGGCTATCATCCGCCATCCATTGCGCAGTCAGTGCCGGATCGATCAGGTTGGCAGAATAGGCCATGAACAGCGGCACGGCGGCGAACAGGAAGTAGGCCACGCCGCCCAGTACCGTGCCCCACACCGCGACATTCTCGTTCTTCGAGGTATTGGCACGCTGAAACACGTCCTGTTGCGGGATGGAGCCGAAGCCCATGGTGAGCAGGCCGGATATGAACGCCACCATCGCCACCGCGTTCAGATCGGGCCAGAAATTAAACTTGTCGTTGTCCACCGCGTGCTGCACCACCGGCGCGACACCGCCTGTCATATCTGCGAGCAACATCGATATATAGATGAGGCCGATGACGATGACGATCATCTGCACGAAGGTGGTGAGCGCCACCGACCACATGCCGCCGTACAGGGTGTACATCAGCACGATGGCCGCACCGATGAGGATACCTTGCGCTTGCGTGATGCTGCCATCCGACAGCACGTTGAACACCAACCCCAGCGCGGTCACCTGCGCAGACACCCAGCCCAGATAGGACAAGGCGATGGCGATGCCGGCGATGACTTCAACCTTATGACCGAAACGCTCGCGGTAGAAATCTCCGAGGGTGAGCAGGTTCATGCGATACAGCTTGCGCGCGAAGAACAGGCCGAACAGGACCAGACACAAAGCGGCCCCGAACGGATCGGAGATCAGCCCGCCCAGATCCTCTTCCATGAAGGTGGCCGGGATGCCCAGCACAGTCTCCGCACCGAACCAAGTGGCAAACACCATGGCCAGCACGATGTACATCGGCAGCGAGCGCCCGGCGGTGATGTAGTCACGCGCATTGTGCACTTTGGTGGCGGCATACATGCCGATGCCGATGGACAGGATCAGATAGAGGAATACGAAGCCAACCAGCATGATGGGAACCCGAAAAAATTAATAATGGCGCAGATTCTAGCAGTCTTGGCCGCAATGCAAAAAGGCTCCCGGAGGAGCCTTTTTGTCAATCAGAAGCGCGTCGCTTACAGTTCTTTGGCGTGCGATGCCAAATACTTGGCAACACCGTCCGGTGATGCGTTCATACCGGCCTTGCCCTTGCTCCAGCCTGCCGGGCACACTTCGCCGTGCTCTTCTGTGAATTGCAGCGCGTCGATCATGCGCAGCATCTCGTCGATGTTACGACCCAGCGGTAGGTCGTTCACCACTTGGTGACGCACCACACCGGCGCGATCGATCAGGAAGGAACCACGGAATGCCACGCCAGCGTCGGCTTCCACGTCATAGGCTTTGCAGATCTCGTGCTTGACGTCGGCGACCAGCGGATATTTCACTTGGCCGATACCGCCCTTGTCGATTGGCGTGTTCTTCCATGCCAAGTGGGTGAACTGGGAGTCGATCGAGACACCGATCACTTCCACATTGCGCTTCTTGAATTCTTCCAGACGATGATCGAATGCGATCAGCTCGGACGGGCACACGAAGGTGAAGTCCAGAGGATAGAAGAACACCACGGCGTATTTGCCGCTGATGTGCTTCTTCAGGTTGAAGGTTTCATTGATCTCGTTGTTGCCCATCACGGTAACAGCGTTGAAATCGGGAGCCTGCTTGCCTACGAGTACTGCCATGGTGACCTCCATCAAAGGGTTAATGTTGAGTGAAATGCTAGGGTTTGGAATTTACCAGAAGTATCCCTGCTGTCAACCGGCTTATGCAGAAAATTCCTGCATGCCCGCCCCGCCGAACTGGGTGCGATACAACTGCGCATACGCGCCGTCCTTTTCCAGCAGTTCAGCGTGAGTACCCGCTTCCACGATAGCGCCCTTGCTCAAGACCACGATGCGGTCTGCCTTCTCGATGGTGGAAAGACGGTGGGCGATCACCAGCGTGGTACGACCGCGCATGAGTATCTCCAAAGCAGCCTGCACGTGACGCTCGGACTCACTGTCCAGCGCCGAGGTCGCTTCATCCAGGATCAGGATCGGGGCGTCCTTGAGGATGGCACGCGCGATGGCGATGCGTTGGCGCTGTCCGCCGGACAGGCGCACGCCCTTCTCCCCGACCAGTGTCTGCAGCCCCTGCGGCATGTCCTTGATGAATTCCATCGCATGCGCAGCGGTAGCCGCCGCGACGATCTCGCTCTCCGGCACTTCACGCATCTGGCCGTAGGCGATATTGGCGGCAATGGTGTCGTTGAACAACACCACTTCCTGACTCACCAGCGCGATGTTGGCACGCAGGCTGGCCAGCGTCGCGTCATGAATGTCCTGCCCATCGATTTGGATCTGACCATCGCTCAACTCATAGAAACGCGGCACCAGATTCGCCAAGGTACTTTTACCGCTTCCTGAAGCGCCGACCAGCGCCACCACCTGCCCCGCAGGAATGTCCAAATCGATACCGTGCAAGACCAGCCTGCCGCCGGGTTGATAAGCGAAATCGATGTGCTGGAATCGTATCGCACCCCGTACTCGGCCCAACTGCGATTGCCCTTGGTCAACTTCGCTTGCCGTATCCAGCAAAGCAAAGACACTTTCTGCAGCGGCCAAGCCGCGCTGGATGAATTCATTGATACTGGTGATACGTTTGAGCGGCGCTGTAAGCATCAGCATCGCCGCGACGAAGGACAGGAAGCTGCCAACAGTAGTGGCGTCACTCTGGGCTTGGCCGATAGCCAGGTAGATGACGAAAGACAATGCGATCGCCGCCACCATCTGCACGATCGGGACGTTGGCCACAGCTGCTGCGGCCTGCTTCATCATATGGCGCCGTACCCAATTGATCTCCTCATCGAAGCGCCGTTGTTCGTAATGCTGCCCCCCGAATAGCTTCACCACCTTATGTGCGGTCACGCTTTCCTCAATCACTTGAGTGATGCTGCCCATCGCTTGTTGCGTATCTCGACTGGAGCTGCGCAGGCGACTATTGATCGTTTTGATCACCCAGGCCACCACAGGTGCAATAGTCAGAGTGATCAATGTCAGCTTCCAGTCCAGATAGAACAACCAGCCCAACAGACCGATCATGATTATGCTATCGCGGATCGCGATGGTGACAACGCTGGTGGCGGCCGCAGTGACGTTGGTCACATCGTAGGTGAGTTTAGAGATCAACGAGCCGGTCGCATGATCGTCGTAGTAACGCGTCGGCAAGGACATCAGTTTCCCGAACATCTCCGCGCGCAGATCCATGACCACCTTGTTACCCACCCAGTGGATGGCATAAGAACCAAAGAATGTCGCGATACCCCGAACGAAGAATATGACCAGAATGAATACGGGCGCCCAATGCATCACCGCAGCGTCTTTGTGCACAAAGGTACCGTCGAGGAAGGGCTTGAGCAATGCAGGCAGCAAAGGCTCGGTCGCAGCGGCCACTACCATGCCTAGAATAGAGATCGCGAACGCCCGCCAATGCGGACGCACGTAGCGCATCAAACGCAGATAGAGTTGCGCGCTGGTCATCTGGGGGTGGAGCTCTGAAGCGATGGATCAGCGTGCATCGGCCTGCCGAGTCTTGTTACCGAGCAATGCGAACAACATCTGTACGCCAGCTGCCGAACCGATATAGAACACCGCCACGGCCACATATGGACCGTAATATTGCGCCACGCTGGAAACATACTGGATAACGCTCATGCGGTCGAAATATCCGGCCAGCAGATAGAAACTCACGTTGGCGATGATGAATGCCGCACTGCCCGCCGCCGCACCGGCCAGCAACAGGCCGGACATGCCTTTGAGCGTCAGATCATGGCGCGGCGCGTACCAGCGACCGACGAACCACAGTGCACCATAGGCGAGCACCAAGAAGGAATAGGCCGAGGTCACACAAAAGCCGCTCACTTCTCGGAAGTTGATTGCGTAATAGTCGATCAGTGCCGCCTCGACCAGCAGCAACGCCAAGATCATCAATGCGCCTCGTACGCGCCCCAGGAACAAGCCGCCCAGAAAGAACACGGCATAAGAAGCATCAGGCAAAGCCATTGCTGAACCGAAGTGGTTGTATCGCGTCAACGCCATCAACAACACCAATGCCGATACGATCCAAACTGTTTTGTTTTGTAAGATATTCATTGAGATTCTCCCGAAATTCCTGCCAGCGACACTGGCAGGAACTTTACCAGAAATGGCGATATTCCGCCGCGCGGCCTGTTACGGTCTGTAATTCAAACCGACATAAAAGACTCGTCCCAAGGTGTTGTAGCCGTGTGACAGCATGTAATCCTCATTGAACAAGTTATCCATACGCGCATTCAGCCCCAAGTGTGGCGCGACTTGCCATTGTGCAGACAGGTTGATCACGCTATAAGCGCTCAGCATGTTTGAACCATCGGGGCGGGTGCTGCTTGAATGCAACTCAAGGCCCACGCGCCCCGCCACGAAAATCCGTGCGATAGTGAGCGTATTCAGTGTTTGCGCGCGCTTTGATAGTTGCGCGCCGGTTTTTGCATTGCGGGGGCTCTGCAGCGTCAGCGAATTTTCGATTTCCAGCCCATCCTGCTGGATGCCATACACCAACTCCACCCCCTCAATCACAGCCTCGTCGAGGTTGTCCGTCGTGGAATAGCTGCTGTTGGTCACGATCAGATCGCTAATGCGGTTGCGGAACAACACGCCGTCCAGATGCAGTCCTGCTAGCACGTAATGTGCGCCCAATTCAAGATTACGTGCCCGCTCCGGTTTGAGATTTGGATTGCCCTGATAACCATAGGAGAGCGGGTAATACATGTCATTGAAGGTCGGGGCCTTGAATGCTGTGGACACATTGGCCGTGATGCGCCAGCTATCAGTCACCTGCAAACCATAGCCCAGCAAGCCGCTATTGGCGGTGCCGAAATCCGAATAACGATCCTGACGCAGATTCGCTTGCACCTGATGCGCGCCATAGTCACCCGTGTATCCGGCGAAATAACTATTGCTGCTGCGCGCATCCATAGTGAAGGCCGTAGTGCCGCTCACACGCTGCTTCAGTCTTTCCACGCCCAGCAACAAAACACCTTGCTCACTTGCAGCCAGCGTGTTCTGCCAAGAGAACTGGTCATTCACGGTTTTGTACTGCGAAGAACGAACCCCATTCTTGTAGCTAGCGACATCATCCGCGCCTTGAGCCAGCATCAACCGGCTTTTCCAATCGGCCAACAACTGATCAGTCAAACTCAGCGACCATTTCGACAAGGTGGCATCGCTATCGTGCGTATCTGTCGCAGCACCATAGGCATTGTCGTACTTCACCTTCCCCTGGCTGCTGAACAATGATGCATCGATCCGGTGCGCCTGATTGAAAGCATAGCCGGTACGTGCCGACAAGCTGATGTTGTCGTAGCCGTCCGCATCAGGATTGGCTAAAGGCTTTAGTACCGTATTGACGGCAGATACGCCGTCAGTGGCGAATTTTGATGCCCCCAAATAGAAGTTCGCATCGCCCACCTCGCCACCTAAGGACGCACTCGCACGCCGCGTGGCATGTGTGCCATACCCGGCGCTGGCACTCATCGCTGGTGCGCCTTTGCCGCGCTTGGTGAATATTTGCACCACACCGCCGATGGCCTCTGCCCCGTACAGACTGCTGGCGTTGCCGCGCACGACTTCGATGCGCTCGATCTGATCCAGCATCAATTGATCGATCGCAGTCGCACCCGAGGTGGCCGACCCGATTCGCACGCCGTCCAGCAGCACCAATGTATGGCTAGAATTCGTTCCACGCAGGAACAAACTGCTTTGCGAGCCGACTCCGCCGTTCTGCGTCACTTCTGCACCGGCCAGATTCCGCAACAGTGTCGGCACATCTGACGCACCGGATGCTTGAATATCGCTTTGTGTGATGACACTAGTATGCAGCAAGGTTTGTGAGATGCGCTGCTCGCTGCGCGCGGCGGTCACCACCACCTCATCGAGACCGTCCTGCGCAACTGCAATAGTGGATACCGCACACAGCAGTGCGGCGATGAGTTTCTGTTGTTTCATTTGATTTTCCTGAGTAAGTTCCAAGCGACCCCGTTGGAACGTTGCACAAAATCAGGAATGCGGAGGGAAGGATGAATGAACCTTGAAGACGGTCATCCATGCGCCCCACGCGCATTTCCTGGACCTAACTTCCGGGCCGGTATCCGGGCTCACAAGTCTTGGTCCGCCGCCTTCCCATGCTTGCGCACAGTGGCATATCGACGAACCCACACTTGCTTACCGTTGCGGGGGCAGCACAGGCGTTACACCTGTTTCCCGTTTAACTGAAGGACTCGCGCCCTTCAGCACCTTGAAGCAGAGCGGATTGTAGCAGGCCGGCAAACGGCGATTCCAAAATACTTGCAAAACATTCCGTTACCGATTGACTTAACAGGGAAAAAAAAACTATAGTGCGCCCATGCTCAGCGATCTGGACTCTCTCGAACAAAAACTGCACCTGCTGGTGCAGCTCAATCAGCGCCTGCGCGACGAGAACCAGCAATTGCGTCAGCATGTTGCCTCGGCCCTGAACGAGCAGCGCAAACATCAGGACAAGATCGACCAAGCCGCCTCGCGCCTTGAAAAACTCCTAGCCCAACTTCCCGCCGAAGCATCATGAGTGAAACCAAGACCAGCTTTCTGGATGTGAACATCCTTGACCGCGAGTTCCGTGTCGCCTGCCCGAACGAAGAGCGGGGCGAATTACTGGATGCGGTCAAATACCTCGACGCCAAGATGCGCGAGATCCGCGATGCCGGCAAGATCGCCTCGGTCGAGCGCATCGCCATCATGGCCGCGCTCAATATTGCGCACGAATTACTCACCACGCGCGTCGGCGGCGGCTTTGACCTCGCGGAATTGAAGCGTAGAATGCAGGGCATGCAGGCGACCATCGATGAAGCCTTGGTCGACCAGGATCGGTTGTTTTAGCCGGTCAACAGTTTGTCCCCTGCGGTGTTCGTGAGATTCATAATTCTTTGAACCAATGAGCTAATGCTTAGGTTGCGCCCCATTCAAGTTACTGTTGTGAGCTTCCCTCGCGGAAGCACCTGATGTAACCGGGAACCGACCCTCTTGAACCCAGGTTCAAGATATTGAGTCAACGGCACAGGCGGGGGCCTTTATTCCAGTGCGATCCTTCGGGATCGCACTTTTCATTTGAAGGGATACTTCCATGCGTTACTGGCTGATGAAATCCGAGCCTGCCGATGTCAGCATCGACGATCTGGCGTCCTTCCCGGAACAAACTGTCGCTTGGTACGGCGTGCGTAACTATCAGGCGCGCAACTTCATGCGCGACCAGATGCGCGTCGGCGACGGCGTGCTGTTCTACCATTCCAACTGCAAGGAACCCGGCATCGCGGGTATAGCCGAAGTGTGCAGCCCGGCCTATCCGGATGCCACGCAGTTCGACAAGAACAGCAAATACTTCGATGCCAAAGCCACGCCCGAACAGCCACGCTGGATGAATGTGGATGTAAAGCTGGTGAAGAAGATCGCGCTGATCCCGCTGGACGTACTCAGACAACATCCAGAACTGGAAAATATGCGCACCCTGCAACGCGGCAATCGCTTGTCCATCACTCCGCTAGACCCGGCGGAGTGGAAGTTCATCACGGGCAAGTTAGTACAGAACTGATGGAGTGGTATGTCGCCTATCTGCTGCTGGGTGCCGTTGCCGGTTTTCTGGCGGGATTGTTCGGCGTTGGCGGCGGGCTGGTGCTGGTGCCGGTGTTGTTGCTGATGTTCGATGCTCAGCGTTTCGCGCCTGAACACATCATGCATCTTGCGCTCGGCACTTCGATGGCGACCATCCTGTTCACCTCGCTCGCCAGCATGCGCAAACATCACCAGCACGGTGCAGTGAACTGGCAAGTCGTGCGCAACATCACGCCCGGCATCCTGCTCGGCACCGCCATCGGTGCATTGACCGCCTCCAACATCCCGGCCAAGGGCTTGGGGATCTTCTTTGCGATATTCGTCTATTTCGCTGCCGCACAGATACTCATCGACAAACGCCCGCACGCCTCGCGTCAACTTCCCGGCGTTAGCGGCATGACAGGCTTCGGCACTCTTACAGGCTGGATCAGCAGTCTGGTCTCCATTGGCGGCGGCACACTGGTCGTTCCCTTCCTGCTGTGGTGCAACTTGCCGATACGCAACGCAATCGGTACCGCCTCCGCCATCGGTTTCCCTATCGCTGTAGGCGGCACGTTGGGCTACATTACCGTCGGCGCTCACATCACAGCGCTACCGTTTCCACATTTCGGATATGTCTACCTGCCCGCCCTGTTCTGGATCGCGCTCGCCACCATGCTCACCGCCCCCTTGGGTGCGAGGGCGGCGCATAGTTTGAATGTGGGCTTGTTGCGCAAATTGTTTGCCGGGCTGCTGCTTATCCTAGCGACCAAATTGCTGCTCAAGGTACTGACCTGATTCAGCGTTGCGCCTCACGATCCAGTTCGCCACTGGACAGCTTGGCTTCGTAATCGGCCAAGGCGAGTTTTACCTTCCCGCTCAGCACATACAGGCCGATCAGATTGGGAAACGCCATGGACAGCACCAGCAGGTCTGTGAAGTCCACCAGATTGGCTGCGCTCGCCACCGAAGCGACCACCACGAAGCCGATGAACACCGCCTTGTACAACATGGAATAGCGTTCGCCGAACACATACACCCAACACCGTTCGCCGTAATACGACCATGAGATCGCCGTACTGTAGGCGAACAGCACGACGGACAGAGCCAGTATCGAAGGGAACCAATCAGAAGCGGTGGCGAATGCCATGGAAGTCAAAGTAGCCCCCTGACTTGCAGCGCGGATAGCCTCGTACTCAGGTGCGTTGTATACCCCCGTGATGATGATCACCAGCGCGGTCATGGTGCAGATCACCACCGTGTCGATGAATGGCTCATACAGCGCGACCAACCCCTGGCGTACGGGATACTTGACCGAAGCCGCAGAGTGGGCGATCGCTGCTGATCCCAGCCCCGCCTCGGAAGAGAACGCTGCGCGCTTGAATCCTTGCACGATGGCGCCCACCATGCCGCCAGCGACCGCTATCGGAGAGAAGGCTTCCACGACGATCTTGCCCAATGCCGCCGGCACCATATCCGCGTTGCTGCCGATGATCCACAGACAAGTCCCCACATAGATGATGACCATGGTCGGCACCACCGCTTCAGCCACATGTGCGATGCGGCGCAGACCGCCGATGATGACCAGGCCTATGGCGACCGCCATCAGCAGACCGTATGCGATGGGGAAATCCCGGAAGAATTCAATCTGGGTCTGCACCGCCCCCATGGACTGGCTGACCTGGAATGCACTGCCTGCACCGAATGAGCCGAGGATCGTAAAGATCGCGAACAGGATCGCCAGCACCTTTCCGGTACGGGGGGCACCGTGCTCGGCCAGCCCCTTGGAAAGATATTCCATCGCCCCGCCCATCAATCGGCCGTCGGGACGCACCTCACGATACATCTGCGCCAGACTGGCTTCGGTGAACTTGGTGCTCATCCCCAAAAATCCCGCAACGATCATCCAGAAGGTCGCGCCCGGGCCGCCTATGGAAATGGCGATCGCCACACCGGCGATATTGCCCAATCCGACTGTGGCGGAGAGTGCGGTGGAAAGCGCCTGGAACGATGTGACTTCGCCCTGGTCGTCCGCCGTCCGGTATTTGCCGCGGATGACATGGAAAGCGTGGCGCATCATGCGCAGATTGACGAAACCGAAACGCAGCGTCAGGAACACTGCCGCCACAATCAGCCATGCGACGATCAGCGGCATCGAAGGTTCGCCGGGGAAGATGTCGAAAAAGATGACTTGCGCCAATAGACCGTTGATCGAACCAAACATCGCATCGAGGCTGGATTCACCGGCCCACGCCATCTGCGGCATGAACCCCGTCATCAGCCATAAGATCGTCTTATTCACCCTCATCCCGACTTCCCTTCCCCGTTTCATGTGCCCGATTAAACCCTGAAGCTGCCGCAGACTCAAGCTTCGATCAACATCTGGTGATCTCCCGGCAATAAAAAAACCGGCTTGTGAACTGACCCCATAAAGTTGGACAGGTAAGTCAGGTGGTTAAAGGAAAGGACTCAGTTCTGTAGTTTACGGGACTCAGTCCTTTTAGTTTTTGCTTGATGCGATCGTGATTGTAATAGTGGATATACTCCTTCAGGCCGCGCTTTAATGATTCCACGCTCTCGAATTTATTGAGGTAGAAGAACTCCGTTTTGAGAATGCCAAAGAAGTTCTCCATGACGGCATTGTCTAGGCAATTTCCTTTGCGCGACATGCTCTGCGTGATTCCCCTCTGTCGAAGTCGATGTTGATAAGCCTCCATCTGATACTGCCATCCCTGATCTGAATGTAGCATCGGCTGCTCATGTGGCCGCAGTCGAGGGAGAGCTCCGTTCAGCATTTTCAGCACGACATCCAATCTAGGACTTTCAGCGAGCTGATAGGACACGATCTCTTGGTTATATAAATCAAAAATGGGGGATAGATACAGCTTCTCCCCACGAACATTGAACTCTGTGACATCAGTGGCCCACTTCTCGTTGGGGCGGTCAGCTTGAAAAACTCGGCTCAGATGGTTGGGGGACACTTTACCCACATTGCCGCGATATGACTTGTAGCGCTTCGGACGGACGGTAGACTTGAGTCCGAGCTGGTTCATTAGTTTCTGCACAGTCTTATGGTTTATCCAATGTCCTAGCGTCCTTAAAGCCAAATGGATCCTGCGATAGCCATATCGCCCCTTGTGCTGGTGATACAACTGGCTGATAAGCGACTTCACCGCGGCATAGTGATCCGGTTTCTGCTGCTCCTTATGCCAGTAGTAGTAGACGCTGCGAGGGATGCGGGCTACTTGGATCAAAACATTGATCGGATAGATCGGCCTTAATTCAGTGAGGATCAGCGCTTTGTCTTTGGCGCTGATTTCTTTGCCTGAATCAAGGCTTCCAATTTTTTTAGGTAGGCCACCTCCGCGCGCCGGTACTGAACTTCAAGTAACAGTTCTTCCGGTGTCATCTCCTCTGCGGGCTTGTCGGAAGGTCGGTAAGGTTGAGTAGGGGTGCTCATACGTTTAGGTCGCCCTCGATGTCTGCGGGTCAATGCATCTATGCCGCCATCATTGTAGAGCCGTTGCCAGGTCAGTATCGTGCTCTGAGCTGGAATGTTGAAATGTGCACAGGCATGACGGGCAGAGAAGTCTCCGGAAGAAATCGCCTTTAGGACGCTCAGCTTGAATTCAGTAGTGTATGGGGAATAAGGCTTCTTTAAACCAAGGAGCCCATGACACTGATAGGCCTCCACCCATTTGCGGACGATTGATTCGTCTATGTCAAAGAAATGGCCCGTCTTGCGACTTCCATGCTGCTTTGAAAGATGGTGCTTAACAACTTCTAACTTGAACTCCGTTGAATACTTGGCCATAAAGAAATACACCCCAGTTGTTGGACTCTTGTCCAACTTCTGGGGTGCAGTTCATTGCGCCGGCTTTTTTATTTGCTTCCAATCACACTTCGAAGGATCACAGACCCTTGATGAAAGCGATGATCTCGGCCATGTCAGCATCGCTGACCTTCGGGTTAGCCGGCATAGGCATAGAGCCCCATGCGCCGCTGCCACCCTTCTTGATCTTTTCTGCGACCTTGTCCCAAGCTGCGGCATCACCCTTGTACTTGGCAGCAACATCCTTCCAAGATGGGCCAACCACCTTCTTGTCCACTTTGTGGCAAGCTGTGCAGTTGTTCTTCTTTGCGACTGCTGGCATGTCTGTTGCCATAGCAGAACCCGCAACCATCAGACCTGCTGCAACTGCCATGCTGATAACGATAGATTTCATGTTCTCTCCATTTATTTTGGTTTGACTACATTTTCTACGAGCGGAGCGATTACCCCGACCGCATTCTAAACAACCCCGCACGAATTGCAAACCACAAAGCGGTAGGCGACTAACGCACCATTTTATGGATCGGTTGACGCATCACTCCAGTTGCAGCACGAACTGCACAAGTCCGGTCAGCTCCTCGCCGCTCAGCGCCGGCTGCGGAGGCATGGCGATACTGCCCCACCCTCCCTTGCCGCCTTTGCGCACCTTGGCCTCTAGGACAGCCTGTGCATCCGCTAGCCCGCGATACTTTTGCGCCACTGCGCGCCAAGCCGGCCCGACCAGCTTCTTATCCAGCGCATGGCAGGCGAGACAGTTCTTCTTCTTCGCCAAGGCAAGCGCATCCGTCTCGGAAAGCCCTCCTTGCGTCACAGGTAAAGCAACAGGCGCTTGCTCCTTCACAACGGTTGTTTCAGTCTTGGCAGACTCCACTATCTGGACGGGTACCACCTGCGGCGGGCTGACAATGGCAGGTTTTACTGCATCCGGCTTGTGCTGCGCAGGCTGCACCGTCGGAGTGACTGCCGCGTCCCTTGCCGCCGCCTGCTGCGGCGTAGGTGCCACTGGAGCTTGTACCGCCTTCTCTTGCGTGGCGGCCTTTTCAACGGCAACAGGCGGCGCGACAGGGATTTGCTGCGCATCAGGTTGGCACCCTGCGAAGGCAAACAACACGGTCAATATCCATACCTTTTTCATATTCTTCTCCAACATCGTTGATTATGAATCAGAGTCCGTCGCCGTTCTCCAGCCAGTTCAGCAGGAATGACCACTGTTCCAGCTCGCGATGCGCCAACGAGGGCGGCAGGTCGAACAAGGTCTTTCCTTCAAAACCGGCATTCACATAAGCCTGTGTCTCACGCAGGTAGGCAAGTACGGGCAAATCGAGGCCTTTCAGGAACTGCTCCAATGTCAACGCTGCTCGAGTGCGCGGATCCATGCGCATGCCGACCACACCAACGAATATCTTGCCTTTGCGGATCGCCTTCTCATGGTGTAGCGACTCCAGAAAGTCGCGACTGGCCTGAATATCGAATGCAGAGGGAGCGATGGGAACGACCACCCTGTGCACCAGCTTCAAGGCATGTTCCAGATTCTTGCCGTGCAGCCCTGCCGGGGAGTCGATCACCAGCCAATCCAGCGGCGCATCGTGTGCACTGCCAGATTGCATCAATTCGATGCCCGGCAGATCCATCTGACGCGTTGCAAGCCATTGCGTCGCAGACTTCTGCCGATCCAGATCGAGGATGGCAACGCGCTTCCCCTGCGATGCCAGATAGCCCGCGATATTGGTGGAAAGCGTCGTCTTGCCGCTACCGCCTTTCGGATTTGCAATCAGGATCGCTTTCACGATGGCCTCCCCATGAGCTGTTGGTTACTTCTCCACTTGCGACACATCCCGCACCGCGCCCTTGTCCGCGCTGGTCACCATCGCTGCGTAGGCGCGCAATGCCGCCGAAATCTTGCGCGGCCGATCCGCGACCGGCTTCCATGCTTTGCTGCCCTTCGCTTCCATCGCTGCTCGGCGCTGCGCCAGTTCGGCATCAGAGATCGCCAGATCGATGGTTCGGTTGGGGATGTCGATCTCGATACGATCGCCCTCTTCCACCAAACCGATCGCCCCGCCGCTGGCGGCTTCAGGCGATGCATGGCCGATGCTCAAACCCGAAGTGCCACCGGAGAATCGTCCGTCGGTGAGCAAAGCACAGGCTTTGCCCAGCCCTTTCGATTTCAGGTAGGAGGTCGGGTATAGCATCTCCTGCATGCCGGGACCGCCCTTGGGGCCTTCATAGCGGATGATGACCACATCGCCCGCCACGATCTGATCGGCGAGGATGCCGGCCGTCGCAGCGTCCTGACTTTCGAACACTCGAGCACGTCCGCTGAACTTGAGGATGCTCTCATCCACTCCTGCCGTCTTGACGATGCAACCATCCACAGCGATGTTGCCGTGCAATACAGCCAGCCCGCCATCCTGCGAATATGCGTTCGCTTTATCGCGGATGCAACCGGCGGCTCTATCCGAATCCAGCTCCGGATAAAGCATGGATTGCGAGAAGGCGATGGTCGTGACGATACCGCCAGGCGCGGCACGGAAGAACTTCTTCACATCTTCGCTTTGCGTTTGCACGATGTCCCATTCCTTGAGACCTTCGCGCAGGCTCTTGCTGTGCACCGAACCGACTTCGCCGTGCAACAGACCTGCCCTGTCCAGTTCGCCCAGGATCGCCGCGATACCGCCCGCGCGATGCACGTCTTCCATGTGGTATTCGGATGAAGGCGCGACCTTGCACAGCGTCGGCACATGGCGCGAGAGTCTATCCATGTCCTTCATTGTGAAATCCACGCCCGCTTCGCGCGCAACGGCCAGCAAATGCAAAACAGTGTTGGTCGAGCCGCCCATGGCAATATCGAGCGTCATTGCGTTCTCGAACGCATCGAACGTGGCGATGCTGCGCGGCAGCACTGACGCATCGTCCTGTTCGTAATAGCGCTTGCACAGATCGACGATCAGACGGCCGGCGCGCAGGAACAACTGCTTGCGCTCGGCATGCGTCGCCACCAGCGAACCGTTGCCCGGCAATGACAAGCCCAAGGCTTCGGTCAGACAGTTCATCGAGTTGGCGGTGAACATACCGGAGCAGGAGCCGCAGGTGGGACAAGCGGAGCGCTCGATGGCATCCACTTCTTCGTCGCTCACGCGGCTGTCGGCCGCGGCGACCATGGCATCGACCAGGTCGAGCCCCTTCACCTTGCCCTGCCAGTTGACCTTGCCGGCCTCCATCGGCCCGCCGGAGACGAACACCACCGGGATGTTCAGGCGCATGGCGGCCATCAGCATGCCGGGCGTGATCTTGTCACAGTTCGAGATGCACACTAGCGCGTCGGCGCAGTGCGCATTGCACATGTATTCCACGGAATCGGCGATCAGGTCGCGAGAAGGCAGCGAATACAGCATGCCGTCGTGCCCCATGGCGATACCGTCATCCACCGCGATGGTGTTGAATTCCTTGGCGATGCCGCCCGCCTTCTCGATCTCGCGCGCCACCAGCTGACCCATGTCCTTGAGGTGGACATGGCCGGGCACGAACTGGGTGAACGAGTTGGCGATGGCGATGATGGGCTTGCCGAAGTCGCCTTCGGTCATGCCTGTGGCACGCCACAGGGAACGTGCACCGGCCATGTTGCGGCCGTGTGTGGAAGTACGGGAACGGTAATGCGGCATATTCAGCCTCTCAGGCAACGTATAATCAGAGCGTTGATTCTAACCTATCCGAGGCTATGCTCGTTCATCCCCAATTCGACCCCGTCGCTCTGCAGCTCGGCCCTTTCGGCATCCACTGGTATGGCCTGATGTATCTGCTCGGCTTTGCCGCCTTCGTCTGGCTGGGTCGCAAACGTTTGCAAGCGATGAACCGGCCTGCCTGGGATGCAAAACTTCTGGACGACCTGCTGTTCTATGGTGTGCTGGGCGTGATACTGGGCGGGCGTTTGGGCGAGGTGCTGTTCTATGCGCCCGGCTATTACTTCTCCCACCCGCTGAAGATATTGGCGGTATGGGAAGGCGGCATGTCCTTCCACGGTGGATTTCTGGGTGTGCTGGTCGCCATGGCGCTTTTCGCACGCAGTCGCAAGCTGGAATGGCTGGCACTGATGGACTTCATCGCTCCGTTGGTACCGCCTGGCCTGGCCTTCGGGCGACTCGGCAACTTCATCAACGGAGAGCTATGGGGCAGACCGACCGATGTGCCTTGGGGCATGGTGTTCCCGCATGTAGACGATCTGGCACGTCACCCTTCGCAGTTATATGAATTCGCACTGGAGGGCGTCGCGCTGTTCGCGCTGCTCTGGTGGTTCTCCGGCAAACCCCGCCCGGTCGGTGCGGTGTCGGGACTGTTCTTGATCGGCTATGGCAGCTTCCGCTTCCTTGGCGAGTTCACACGAAATCCCGATGATGGCATCTTCGGCTTGATGACGTTCGGCGTGAGCATGGGGCAATGGCTGAGTCTGCCGATGGTGCTGGCTGGCATCTGGTTGATGAAACGAGCAGGCTCGAAACACGCGCCATGAGACCCATTCTGCTCGCGCTCACCCTGGCTATCGCGGGCACTGCGCATGCGGCGGCGCCCAACTGGAAGACGTGTGCCGCCATCGAACAAGAGCACGAGCGCCTCGCTTGTTATGACAAGCTCACGGGACACCGCTATATCCAGCGCTCTGCGCTTACTCGCGCATGGGATCTGGACGGCCTCGGCAATCCGGATTCCGCCGGGGTGCGCAGGCTGGAACCTTATCGCGCCAACCGCCTGATGGTGCATCACACCTCCCGCATCAATGCGCAGCCTGCATCACCAGCACACCCAGCCTCGACGACCCACACATACCAGCCGAACGAACTGAAGTTCCAATTCAGTGCGAAATCGGAGATTGGCAATTTCCGCGAATTGGATCTGCTTGGGTTCCAAAATTTCCGTCTGTGGGCAGGCTTCACTCAGCAGTCCTATTGGCAACTGTTCAACGGCAGCCAGTCTTCCCCGTTCCGGGAAACCAACTATGAACCCGAACTCATCGGCACTTTCGGCACCGGACGTAGCAGCGGCTGGAGACTATTGAACATCGGTCTTTCGCATCAATCAAACGGCCGGGGCGATTACCTGTCACGCAGCTGGAACAGGATCTATGCACAGGGCGGATGGGAATACGGGGACTATTACCTGTTGGCAAGAGGCTGGTGGCGCTTTCCTGAATCGGCCATCAATGATGACAATCCCGATATCCTGCAATATCTGGGCAGAGCAGAACTGGAAGCGCACTGGTCACCCGATTCGGATGATGAAGTGACGCTGCTGGCACGCAGCAATCTTTCCTTTGGCCAACCGCGCGGCTATCTGCAGCTGGACTGGTCTACACCGGTGCGCTTCTGGCATCTCTCCCATCTGAGTCTGCAGCTGGCCACCGGCTACGGACAGAACCTCATCGACTACAACCACAACCAGACCAGCTTCGCTTTCGGGCTGACATTCAAGGACTGGTGAAGTTGACACTGCCGGACTCCCTCCCCGATACTCTCGCTCCATTCTTCAACAAGGTGTGCCGTTTTGGATGACATCTCACTGGGCGCGCTATTCGGCATCCTGATCGTCCTGCTGATCTGCAGTGCTTTCTTCTCCGGTTCCGAAACCAGCATGATGGCGATCAATCGCTATCGCCTTAACACACTGATGCGCAAGGGGAACCACAGCGCAAAGCTGGTCAACCACCTGCTGGGCAAGGTGGACAAGCTGCTCGGCTCCATCCTGTTCGGCAACACACTGGTCAATGTGGCTGCAGCCGCTGTAGCCAATATCATCGTATTGCGAATATACGGGCAGGACGATCTGGCCATCCTGCTGGGCACCCTCGCACTCACCTTCGCCTTGCTGGTGTTCAGCGAGATCACCCCCAAAGTTCTGGCTGCCAGCTACCCGGAAAAGCTGGCCCTGCCCGCGAGTTATCTCCTTTCGCCTTTGATCACGCTGTTCCATCCCGTCGTCTGGATCGCCGGCCTGCTGGTCAAGAACCTGCTACGCCTGTTCGGTATCAAGCTATTGACCGACCAGAGCCGGTCTCGGGCCACGCTGGAGGAGTTGCGCTCCATGGTCCTTGAAGCCGATCATTACTTGCCGCACAAACATCAGAAGATGCTGCTCAATCTGGTCGATCTGGAACGCATCACGGTGAACGATGTAATGATTCCCCGCAACCAGATCGAGTCACTGGATTTCGCAGCCGAGTCGGAAGATTTGAAACGCCAGATCATCACCAGCCACCATACGCTGCTACCTGTGTATGAGCACTCCCCGAGCAACATCATAGGCATTCTGCACATCAAACGCGTGCTCTCGATGTTGCAGGAAGAAGTGCTGGATCCCGCCCAACTTCGCGAGATACTGCATACACCCTACTTCATCCCTTCCGAGACGCCACTCCTGAAGCAATTGCAGCAATTCCAGGAACGCCAGTCCCGCCTCGGCCTGGTGGTCGATGAATATGGCGAACTGCTTGGCCTGGTCACGCTGGAGAACATCCTGGAGGAGATCGTCGGCGATTTCACGACCCAATCCCCGTCTCATGGCGGGAAATACCTGAAACAGGATGACGGCAGCTACATGCTCGAAGGCGGCAGCAGCCTGCGCGACCTGAATCGGAAACTGGGCATGCATTTCCCCCTGGACGGCGCCAAGACGCTCAATGGTCTGATTCTGGAACATCTGGAGGACATCCCCGAGGCGGGCACCAGCATGAAGATCGGGGACTATCCTATCGAGATCATCCAGACACAGGACAGAGCCATCAAGGTCGCCAGGATATTTCCCGCGCAAACTAGCCATCGTACGGCAAAGGCTTGATTGCTTTACAAAGCGGGCAATGCCATGCATGATACAAAAAGCCTTTATAATCCGGCACGTTTAGAGTAGCGCTCATAATCAACCCAAACTCTGTCGGCGCAGCATTCCAGTCGAGGAAAAAGATGGCTATCGAAAAAAACGAGAAGGTCAAAGAAATACTGTATCACTGGGAAGGCAAAGACAAATCCGGCAAGTCCGTGAAAGGGGAGATGCGCGCGCCTGGCGAGGCCACCGTCTCCGCTCACCTGCGCCGTCAAGGCATCAAGGTCACCAAGGTCAAAAAGAGTTCGCAAGGGAAAGGCACAGTCACCGACAAGGACATCACCCTGTTCACCCGCCAACTTGCCACCATGCTGAAGTCCGGCGTGCCGCTGCTGCAAGCTTTCGATATCGTCGGCAAAGGTCATGACAACCCGGCAGTCTCCCACTTGCTGATGGCAATCAAGACTGACATCGAGACGGGCAGTAGTCTCGAACAAGCCTTTCGCAAGTACCCGCTATATTTCGACGATCTGTTCTGCAACCTGATCGGAGCCGGTGAGGCGGCGGGTATTCTGGATACCCTGCTGGATAGATTGGCTTCCTACAAGGAGAAGATCCAGGCCATCAAGGGCAAGATCAAATCCGCTTTGTTCTACCCGGTTTCGATCATCGCGGTGGCATTCATCATCACCGCGATCATCATGATCTTCGTCATCCCCGCCTTCAAGGAACTGTTCAGCAGTTTCGGCGCCGATCTGCCCGCCCCCACGCTGGTAGTGATGGCGATTTCGGATTTCTTCGTGGCGTGGTGGTGGGCCATCTTCAGTATCGTCGGCGGCACCCTCTACGGCTTCTTTTATGCGTGGAAGCGCAACAAGAAGATGCAGCGCGTGATGGACCAGATCATGCTCAAGATTCCCGTGTTCGGCCCTTTGGTGCGCAAAGCCACCATCGCTCGCTGGACACGCACGCTGTCCACCATGTTCGCGGCTGGCGTACCGTTGGTGGAAGCTTTCGACTCGGTGGCGGGAGCGGCGGGCAATGCGGTGTATTACGACGCCACCAAGCAGATCCAGCGCGAAGTGACTTCCGGCAGCAGCTTGAATGCAGCCATGATCAATACGAATGCCTTCCCGGCCATGGTGCTGCAGATGGTCGCCATCGGCGAAGAATCCGGCTCGATCGACTCCATGTTGTCAAAAGTTGCCGACTTCTTCGAAGCGGAAGTCGATGAAGCGGTGGAAGCGCTGTCCAGCCTGATGGAGCCCATCATCATGGTGGTGCTGGGCACGCTCATCGGCGGCATGGTGATCGCCATGTATCTGCCGATCTTCAAGATGGGCCAAGTGGTTTAACGCACGATCCGGCGCGGCAAACCGCCGCGCCCACTCTCAGAAGACGTTCAGATGATCCAATTACTGCAAGACAATCCTGCATTGTTCGTGACTGTTTGCGGCGTGCTTGGCCTGATGGTCGGCAGTTTTCTCAACGTCGTCATACACCGTCTGCCGAAGATGATGGAACGCGAGTGGCATGCGCAATGCGCCGAACTTTCCGGAAAAACAATGCCGAGAAGCGCCCCCTACAACCTGATCGTGCCGCGCTCCGCCTGTCCGCATTGCCAACACGCCATCGGCGCATTAGAGAACTTCCCTGTCCTCAGTTATCTGATGCTGCGGGGGAGATGCAAAGGATGCGGGGCACACATCTCGGCCCGCTACCCCATCGTCGAGATTCTAAGCGGAATACTTTCTGCTTATGCCGCCTGGCACTTCGGCTTCGGCCTCGCGGCCGCTGCGGCGCTGGTCATGATCTGGGCGCTCATCGCGCTCACTTTCATCGACTTCGATACCCAGTTGTTGCCGGACGCCATCACCTTACCCCTGCTCTGGCTGGGACTGCTGCTCAACATCGATGCCACATTCACCTCACTCACCAATGCGGTCGTTGGCGCTGTAGCCGGCTATCTTGTGTTGTGGAGCGTGTACTGGCTGTTCAAACTGGTGACCGGCAAGGAAGGCATGGGCTACGGCGACTTCAAACTGCTGGCTGCCATAGGCGCATGGCTGGGCTGGACCATGTTGCCATTGACCATCCTGCTGTCCTCTCTGGTCGGTGCCGTGGTCGGCATCGCCCTGATCGTCATCGCAAAACAAGGCCGCAACATCCCTATCCCCTTCGGCCCTTATCTTGCCGGAGGTGGGCTGATCGCTTTGTTCTGGGGCCAACCCTTGACCCAAAGCTACCTGCAACTGCTGTCAGCGCCGTGAACACCTGTTACGGCTTGACCGGCGGCATAGGCAGTGGAAAGAGCACCGTTGCCAAACTGCTTGAAGAGCTTGGAGCGCGCATCGTCGATACCGACGAGATATCCCACAGACTGACCGCCGCGAACGGCTTGGCATTACCGGCCATTCAGCAAGTGTTCGGTGACACTTACCTCGACAAGGATGGCGCGCTCGATCGCGCCAAGATGAGAGCACTGGTGTTCTCCGACATGGATGCCAAGCAGAGACTACAAGCCATCCTGCACCCCCTGATCCTGGAACAGGCGAAGTCTGACGCGCGCTTACCGACCGAAGCGCCCTATACTTTGGTCGTCGTACCGTTGCTGTTCGAAAGCGCACGCTATCGCGATTGGCTGAACGGTGTGATCGTCGTGGATTGCCCTGCAGAACAGCAGGTCGCCCGCACCTTGCAGCGCAGCGCACTGGATGAATCGATGGTGCACGCGATCATGGCACAGCAGATGGACCGAGCCAGCCGGCTACAACATGCGGATGAGGCCATCCTGAACGACGGCAGTCTGGAACAACTCAAAGGACGTGCAGCCGAATTGCATAAGCGTCTGGTAGAACGCTGAAAAGCATTTGACGATATCCGGCTCGGCCTATAATCTTTCGCCCAAAGTACACCGCCTCAAACATCCGAAAAGTGATCAGCTACGAATTCCCGTTGAACGAACGTGTGCGCACCCTGTTGCGCCTGGAGGATCTGTTCTCGCGCATCCATCGCTTCATCTCGCGCGAAGACTGCGAAGATCATCACGCGGCGCTCGCGGTGTTATTCGAGATACTTGAAGTCGCCAGCCGTGCCGACCTGAAATCCGATCTCTTGCAGGAACTGGAGCGTCAGAGAAAGTCACTCAATACCTTGCATAACAATCCCGCCATATCCGAAGATGCGCTGGATGCCATCCTGAACGAGATAGAAGCCGACTGTAGCCGACTGCTGGAGATATCAGGCAAGATCGGCCAGCATTTGCGTGACAACGAATGGCTGATGGGCATCAAGCAGCGCGCGGTCATTCCAGGAGGCGTGTGCGAGTTCGATCTTCCCTCGTATCACTACTGGCAGAATCAATCCGTGCAAAAGCGCCGCAGCGATCTGGACAGCTGGCTGGCACCATTGCTGCCGCTCAAGGATGGTATCGACATCATGCTCAAACTGTTGCGCGAGAGCGGCCGCCATCATCGCTTCACCGCCCACAACGGCACTTTCCAGCAGATGCAGGGCGGTAAAGTCGCGCAATTGCTGTGCGTCACGCTGGATAGCGAACTGCCCTGCATCCCCGAGATCAGCGCCAACAAGTACGCTCTGAACATCCGCTTCATCTCAGCCAACTTCAGCGCCAAGACCACACTCTACGAACACGACGTGGATTTCAGCCTGGTCTTTTGTTCTTTGCAATGAGCAAGCCGCTCATCGTCACTTGCCCGACATGCGGCAAAGAACATGCATGGGACACAAGTAACCGCTTCCGCCCCTTTTGCAGCGAGCGATGCCGTCTTGTCGATCTGGGAAAATGGGCCAACGAAGAATACCGCGTCGAGCAACGCGAAAGGGATGCTGGCGATCAGGAGCCCCAGGCCTGACGCAGTAACGCGATGCCATGGGCGCCGTGCTCCCATGCAGACTGCATATCATGCTGTTTCAAACCACCCAAGGCATACACCGGGATCGTTGTTTCAGCTGCTATCGCCGCGAACTTATCCCACCCCAGATGCACCGCCCCCGGATGCGACTGTGTCGGCAACACCGGCGACAGCAAAGCGAAATCGCAACCCAGCATCTCTGCACGGCGCAATTCTTCGATGCCGTGGCATGAGGCCGCACACCAATCCACGTCCGGGCGCTGCGCCAACGACGCCAGTTGAGCCGAGGTCAGCTGCACACCGTCCGCTCCCACCTCTTGCGCCAGCGCCACATCGCCATTGAGCAAAACCTTTGCGCCGCAGGAGTGTGCAAGTGCCACCACCTGCTGTGCCAGGGAATGCAACGCTGCGCCTGACATGTTCTTTTCACGCAACTGAACGAGCTTCAAGCCTTCATCCAGTCTGGCCTGAAGGCTCACCATGAATGCCGCCACGCCAAGCTCGACAACATTGCTGATGGCATAAAAAGCAGGCAGCTCCAGAGCACGCAAGATCGGTGCATTCGCCGGCAAGATCGGTGCTACGTTCGTCGCCCCCGGCTGCTGCCATGCGAACTGCTGGCCCTCATGCGGCTGCAACTCGCCCGTCCATGCTGTCACGCGAAAGAACCTCAGGCGCACGGTCGCGTGCGGATAGGTGAACACACGGGTGAGCCAGGGATAGGCGGTCTGCACGATGATACCGAGTTCCTCGTGAAGCTCGCGCACCAATGCATGATGTGCAGTCTCTCCGGCCTCCACCTTGCCACCGGGGAATTCCCAGTAGCCTGCCCATATCTTGTCCGAAGGACGTTGTGCAAGGAGAAAACTGCCATCGGGACGCTGCAGGACCGCAGCGGAGACTTCTACGAACTTATCTTTTGACATGCTGCCCGCACCAGTCGCGCGCGAATTGCCCCGCCACCCGGCCGCTGCGCGAACCGCGCATCAATGACCACTGAAGCGCAGCAGTGCGCACCTCATCAGACATGATCTGCCTCCATCCATGATGCTTCAACCAATGGGCTGCCACCACCAGATACTCTTCCTGGGAGAACGGGTAGAAGGACACCCACAGACCGAAACGCTCGGACAGCGAGACCTTTTCCTCCACGCTTTCCGCGGGGTGAACTTCATCACCCGCATATCTGGTGGCGAGGTTGTCCTGCATGGAGTCAGGCATCAAGTGGCGGCGATTGGAGGTCGCGTAGATGAGCAGGTTGTCGGAGAACGCCACCAGATCTCCGTCCAGCGCCGCCTTGAGCGACTGGTAACCGGGTTCGTCGGTATTGAAGGAGAGATCGTCGCAATACAGGATGAAGCGCTCGGCGCGCCCCTGAACCAGAGCGACGATGTACGACAAGTCGATCAGCCCCTGTTTGTCGATCTGGATGACGCGCAGGCCTTGCCCGGCATATTCGTTCAACAGTGCTTTTACGAGTGAGGATTTTCCCGTGCCGCGCGCGCCAGACAACAGCACGTTATTCGCCGTGCCACCGCGCACGAATTGCTGCGTGTTCTGTTGGATGCGTTGTTTCTGTTCGTCAATACCGAGCAGGTCGGAAAGCACGATACGCTGAAAATTCAAAACGGGATGTAACGTGCGTTGCTGGTGGTCCCAGCGGAATGCGGCGGCAGATTGCCAATCGGGCGCTTGCGGCTGTGCGCCGGGCAGGATATTTTCCAGGCGAACGAGCAAGCCTTCGGCACGGGAGAGAAACTTGTCCAACTTATCCATAGAACACTTCCCCCGTGCGGGAGCTGCAAATCAACTTCTGTAGCTCGCGTTGATCTTCACGTAATCGTAAGAGAAGTCGCACGTCCACAGCGTCGCATCCACCGCCCCGCGATTCAGCACCACGCGAATGGTAATGTCACTCTGCTGCATCACGCGTGCACCATCTTCTTCCCGGTAGCTCGCGGCACGTCCACCGTTCTCAGCCACCAGCACGTCATCAAGATAGAGTTTCAATGTCGCGACATTGAGATCACCCACGCCCGCGTAGCCGATCGCGGCGAGGATACGCCCGAGGTTGGGATCGGAAGCAAAGAATGCCGTTTTTACCAAAGGAGAGTGTGCAATGGCATAGCCGATCTTTTTGCACTCGGCTTCGTCCTTGCCACCTTCGACCTTGATGGTGATGAATTTGGTCGCGCCTTCGCCGTCGCGCACGATCGCCTGGGCCAACACAGTGGCCACATCGGTGATGACAGCCTGCATCGCCGCGCGTTCACTAGCGGTGATCTGCGCACCGCTTTTGCCGGTCGCGATCAGCATCAATGCGTCGTTAGTGGATGTATCGCCGTCCACAGTGATGCAATTGAAAGACTTGTTCGCGGCCTCGCGCACCATCTCTTGCAGCAAAGCTTGCTCGACCCCAGCATCGGTCGCGATGTAGCCCAGCATGGTCGCCATGTTGGGGTGGATCATGCCGGAACCTTTGGAGATGCCGGTGACAGTGACGGTTCTGCCGCCGATCTGTACCTGACGAGACACAGCCTTGGCGACGATGTCGGTGGTCATGATGGCATGAGCGGCGTCATACCAGTTATCAACCTTGAGATTGGAGATGGCTTGCGGCATGCCGGCGACGATCTTGTCGACCGGCAGCGGCTCCATGATGACGCCTGTGGAATAGGGCAGCACCTGCTCTGGGGCGCACCCCAGCAGCTTGGCCAGTGCGGCGCAGGTAGTGCGCGCGGCACTCATGCCCTGCTCGCCCGTTCCGGCGTTGGCATTGCCGGTGTTGACCACCAGCGCGAGGACGCCTCTGCCGGCAGCCAGGTGCTCTTTCGCAACGGTGACCGGTGCGGCACAGAAACGGTTGGTGGTGAACACGCCGGCGACAGTCGCGCCGTCATCCAGCTTGATGACCAGCAGATCCTTGCGGCTGGCCCGCTTGATACCCGCTTCTGCGATACCCAAAGAAACGCCCGCAACGGGCAACAGTTGTGCCGCGACGGGCGTAATGAGATTCACCGGCATGATGTTTTCAGAGGTGACGGCCGGTCTTGTACAGATAGTTGGTCATCTCGACCGACTGGGCATTCATGCGGCGCACGATGCCATGAGTGTGGCGAACGATACCGCGCATGACGTAATACACGATAGCCGGCTGGGTATTCAACAGCGACTCCAGCTTGCAGCGATCAAGGATCAGCACCTGGCAATCGGTTTTAGCGGTGATGGTGGCACTGATCTGCGAAACATTGCCGCCCACGAAAGTGATGATGCCGGCCAGATCGCCCGGCTGCAACAGATGCAGCGTGGCCTGTTCGCTGCCGATGTTCGCGGTCGCTTCGACTTCACCGCTGGCCAGCATGACCAATGAATTCTTCAGCTTTTCCTCGCCCGGGCGCAGCAGACTCTCACCCGCCTTGAACTCGCGCACTTCGAACAACTGTCCCAGCGACTCTATCTCTGCATCGCGCAGTTCTTCCGTGAGTGTCGAGTTATGCAAAGTCTGCAGAATCATTTGATCTGTCACCATCTTTGGTCTCCCTAGATTTTTATTAATTCAGTTTGCCGTGGCACTGTTTGTATTTCTTGCCGGAACCGCAGGGGCACGGATCGTTCCTGCCGACTTTCTCGCCTCCCCGCACGAACGGCTTGTGCTCGGCATCCTCATTGCCACCCGATGCCAGCGCTTCCTCGTAGGCCGCGTGATGATACTGCACATTTTCGGGGGCGTGGGACACTTCAGCCGCCTGCACCGCCTCTTCGCTGCGTATCTGCACATTCATCAGTGTCTGGGTCACATCGCGCTTGATCCCATCCAGCATGGCCGAGAACAGCTCAAAGGCCTCACGCTTGTATTCCTGCTTGGGGTTCTTCTGCGCATAACCGCGCAGATGGATGCCCTGGCGCAGATGATCCAGCGAAGCCAGATGCTCACGCCAGTGCTGATCCACAGCCTGCAACATCACGATGCGCTCGTAGCCATGCATCACCTCGGCACTGACCTGATCGACCTTGGCCTGATACTGCCGACTTGCCGCCTCGGCGACGCGCGCAGCCAGGCCTTCGGCATCCAGTTGCTTGTCCTGCTCCATCCACTCCACAACGGGAAGATGCAACTGGAATTCGGCGGCCAGCGCCTTTTCCAGTCCGGGCACATCCCATTGTTCTTCCATGCTGCCGGGAGGCAGATGAAGTTCTACCAGTTCACGTAATACGCCGCCGCGCATGGCAGCCACCGTCTCGGTGATATCCGTACTCTCAAGCAACTCGGCACGCTGCTGATAGATCACTTTGCGCTGGTCGTTGGCAACATCGTCGTATTCCAGGATCTGTTTACGCATATCGAAGTTGCGGGCTTCAACCTTGCGTTGCGCGTTCTCGATGGCGCGCGTCACCCAGACATGCTCGATGGCTTCGCCTTCCGGCAACTTGAACCTGTTCATGATCGCCGCCACACGGTCGGAGGCGAAGATACGCAGCAAGGAGTCTTCCAGCGACAGATAGAAGCGACTCGATCCTGGATCGCCCTGCCGGCCGGAACGTCCACGCAGCTGGTTGTCTACCCGGCGCGACTCGTGTCGTTCAGTG